>JABAHQ010003118.1_pt2 | contig 19827 bp, 22 predicted proteins | sample 7062091 | NCBI WGS metagenome assembly JABAHQ01 (sample SAMN14534359, study PRJNA622989) | marine sediment metagenome | biome: marine biome [ENVO:00000428]; feature: marine pelagic biome [ENVO:01000023]; material: deep marine sediment [ENVO:00002113] | place: India: Gulf of Kutch | collected...
TTTCTGATGGACGGCTGGTCATACCCCTCGAGTTCCCCGAATGCGGCTTCTTTCTGGCTGATCAGTTTCTCGATGGTGGGAATATATTTTTCGGCGATCCTTTCGCTGAAGGGGCGGTTGAAAACCTGCAAAAGGGCATTGTTTTCCGTTTCCAGATAATCCCGGGCCTTTTTGAGAGCTTGCATCAGGTTGGGGTCCATGTCCGGCCCCTCTTTTTTCGCGACCTTCTCTTTCTCAGGTTCGGTTTTTTTATCGGGTTTCTCGCCGGATTTGTCACCGGTTTTGCTGTCTGCCGCGGCCTGCTTTCCTTCCTTTTTGGCATCCGGTGCGGTTACAATCGTGGTTTCATTGACGCCTTTGAACTTCTGCAACTGGTTCCGGTATTTCATGGGAACCTTGGATTTACTGTCGGTGAAATGGAGTTTGCCCTGATCGTCTTTCCATTTGTAGATACCCGCCAGAGCGGAGGCTTGGAGTAAACCGAATACAACCAGAGTTGTACCCGTCAATCTGATTAACACTTTTATGGTTTGGCGCACGGCAATTCTCCCCATCTGATTTTGCTGGAAGGAATGAGTTTATAGGAACAGCAATAATATTTACATCTGGTTTCCATTTATTAATATAACATGGCCCCCTGTCTAATTCAATCTGGAACCCCCGCCGGACTTCACCTAAAACCCTTGAAATTATTTAAGTTATATTATCTTTGGTATAATGGGATCCAATGATTGACTGCCCTGGAGGTCCGCGATGAAGTTATCCCTGTTCCCACCATCCAATCCGCGGGAAGGCCTGCATTGGGTCAAAATCTGGCGCTTCCTCGCTCTGCCTTTTTCTCCAGAGGCCCTGAGGACTTATCTGGCGGTCAGGCGGTTTGAGCATATTCCGGTAGACCGTTTGATCGAGGATGGCATCCAGGGGGTTCTGGTGGACGCAGACGGAACGCTGGGGCCGCACCATGCCACGGAATTTCCTGAATCGGCCCGCCATCACCTTCAAAAGATGATTCAGGCCGGTTTGCGCGTGGCGGTGTACACCAACGCCGATGAGGCCCGGTTTGACGGGTTTGAAGGGGTTTCCGTGGTCACCGATGTTCCCCCGAAACCGGATGTTCGCGGATTCGAAATCGCCATGGAGAAATATCTGGAGCTGGAGAATCCGGCGGCGGTGTGCATGATCGGCGACAATTATATTACCGACGGCGGGGCCATCGACGCGGGGATGCGCTTTATCCACGTCCGCCCGGTCCCCGGAGGGGAGAATCCCTTCCACCGTCTCACCCGCTTTATCGCTTACCTGCTGGCCCGCCTGTATACCCCGCAAAGCTTCCGCAGAATGCCCAGGTAAACCTGTGTTCCGCGCGACCCGCTTGGCAAACACCCTGCGGTAAAAATTGAGGGAATAATAATCCGCCTCAGGGAATCTGAGCCTGGTTAGTTGGGGATTTCCTTGACATTTCCAGGGTGAAATAGATATAAAGTGTTTATTGCCGATTGAATGGGGGGAATGGTGAAGCGGTTTGTAATTATTTTGATGGCGGTGTTCGTGTGGGCGGGTTTCGTCCTGCCCGATGGCGCGTTAGCGCATCCCGCAATGCCGGGCATGAAAGCGCCCTCTCCCTTTGATGCGCCCAAGACGAAAAAATCGCCGCACTGCCTGCAGGAGGGCCATCCACATAACGCCCGGTCGCTGTGCCCTCATTCCTCCCGGAACCGGAACCCGCAAAAGAAATTCCCATGCGACTGCGGCGGCTCCTCCAGCGGCGCCCCCGCTGAATCCCAATCGGCCAAAACCTTTATGATGTTCCCATCGATTGGGGGAGCTTCCTCGTTAGTCAACAAATATTTTTCGGCTCCACGCGGGGTGCCTTCACCATCCATCCTTCCGGACCCGGTCGACCGGCCGCCTCAGGAAATCTGATTCTTTCCTGTTGAATCCGAACATCTGAAAATTCCTGTTATCCTGTTTTTTCTGATCAGGTGGAGGTCTCTGCACAAAAACCATTTGGGATTTACGCGGCCACCCGGCAAAATGGGGTCCGGCGTCACGTCGGCCTCTTCCAAAATTTCTGAATCCGTATAAAATATGATTTGCTGGATTGGATCGAAACCTGTCTCCGGGCATCGTTATGGCAAAAACCAGAATCCTCATCATGGGAGCGGCGGGGCGCGATTTTCATAATTTCAACGTCGCGTTCCGCGATAACGATCATTACGAAGTGGCGGCTTTCACCGCCGCGCAGATTCCCGGAATTGACGACAAGAAGTATCCCGCCAGCCTGGCGGGTGAACTCTATCCCAACGGCATTCCTATCCATCCCGAAAGCGAATTGACCGGTCTGATCGCCGAATATAAGATCGACCGGGTCATCTTCGCCTACAGCGACATCACTCACGAGGCCGTTATGCACAAGGCGTCGACCGCGCTGGCGGCGGGGGCGGACTTCTGGCTGATGGGTCCGGACAGCACCCTGCTGAAATCCGTGAAGCCGGTCATCTCCGTCTGCGCCACCCGCACCGGCTGCGGCAAGTCGCAAACCACCCGCAAAGTCATGCAGCTGTTGAAAAGGGGAGGAAAGCAGGTGGTCGCCGTCCGCCATGCCATGCCTTACGGTGATCTGGCAAAGCAGAAATCTCAACGCTTCGCCACGGTGGAGGATTTCAAAAAACACGATTGCACCATCGAAGAGATGGAGGAATACGAGCCGTATATCGAAATGGGCGGCGTGGTCTATGCGGGAGTGGATTACGAAGCGATTCTGCGAGAGGCGGAACAGGAGGCGGAAATCATCCTCTGGGACGGCGGCAACAACGACACTCCCTTCTACCGGTCGGACTTCGAAATCGTGGTGGCCGACCCCCACCGCGCCGGCCACGAGACGCGTTACCATCCCGGCGAAACCAACCTGCGCCGCGCGCAGGTGGTGATCATCAACAAGATGGATACCGCCGAGCCGAAGTCCGTCGATCAACTGCGCAACACGATCACGAAGATCAATCCCAAGGCGAAACTCGTTGAAGCGGAATCGCCGATCACTGTGGAGGGGAAGGAATCGATCCGGGGCAAACGGGTGCTGGTGATCGAGGATGGCCCGACCTTGACGCACGGCGAGATGGAATACGGTGCGGGCACCATCGCCGCCCGGCAGGCGGGGGCGAGCGAGATCATCGATCCGCGCCCCTGGGCCGTGGGCACGATCAAGGAAACCTTCGAAAAGTATCCGGGCATCGGAGCCTTGTTGCCGGCCATGGGTTACGGTGGGAAACAGATACGCGACCTGGAAGCCACCATCAACGCCGCCGAATGCGACCTGGTGATCATCGGCACGCCGATCGATCTCAATCGAGTGGTCCGCATCCGGAAACCGGCCGTACGCATCACCTACGAACTGCGGGAAATCGGCACGCCCAATCTGGAAACAGTCCTTCAACCTTTTTTGGGCTGACCTGTGAAACCTGCCTCAGCCAAACCCAGTCTGTTGATCGCCTTCGGCGGCAATGCGCTGAATATTCCCGGCGATCACAAGCCCCGGCAGAAGGAAGAATTCGTCGTTGCCCGCAAAAGCATGGAACAATTGGTGCCATTGCTGAAACAGGGCTACGAAACAATGATCCTGACGCACGGCAACGGTCCGCAGGTCGGTCAGATTTTCCTGCAACAGGAATTGACGGTGCACGAGTTCCCCCGGCAAATCACCCTGGATGTGTGTGTGGCCGACAGCCAGGGGCGCATCGGATACATCCTGCAAAACGTGTTCGACAATGTGTGCCAGCAGCACGGTCTTGATAAAAAGTCGTTTTCCGTTATCACGCAGGTGGTGGTCGACCCGAACGATCCGGGTTTTCAGCATCCGACCAAGCCCATCGGCGTGTTTTACAAAAAAGATGAAGCCGACCGGTTGCGGCAGGAGCACGGATGGGTATTGAATGAGGATGCGGGACGCGGCTGGCGGCGCATGATCCCTTCTCCGCAACCGCTGGAAATCGTCGAAGAACACATCTTTCACGATCTGCTGGAGCGGGGGCTGATTGCCATCGGCGCCGGAGGCGGCGGTATTCCCGTCGTCCGCAGCGAACGCGGAGAACTGGAAGGCATCGAAGCGGTGATCGACAAGGACCGGACCAGCGCTCTGCTGGCTTCCCGGATCGGCATTGAGGTTCTGGTGATCCTGACTCAGGTGGATCATGTGTACCTGAACTTCAATCAACCGGAACAGAAACCGATCCACAACACGACTGTATCGGAAATGGAAACCTGGCTCAACGAAGGCCATTTCCTGGAAGGCAGTATGAAGCCCAAGGTGGAGGCGGCGATCTCATTTTTGAAACAGGGCGGAAAGAAAACCGTCATCGCGCATTTGGATCAACTGGCGGACGCGGTGACAGGAAACGCGGGAACCCGAATCCTGCCCGGCTGAGTCATTAAAATTCTTTGCGCTCACCGGATTCCAGTGTATAAATCAACCGGAAAATATGGTTGGCGACGTTCCGGACAGGAGTGAACTCATGATTTTGTTGTGGATCGGTTTGGGAGGATTCATCGGCGCGATCCTGAGGTACTGGGTCAGCGGCTGGATTCAGGCGGGAGCGGTGACGTTTCCCCTCGGCACGCTGGGGGTCAATTTCATCGGAAGTTTTATCCTGAGTCTCGTCATGTTCCTTTCAGAATTCAAAGGTTTTTTCAACGAGGAAACCCGGATATTCCTGACCATCGGCCTGCTGGGTTCGTTCACCACCATGTCGACCTTCAGTTACGAATCGTTCAAACTGCTGGAACAGCAGGAGCACATGCTGTTCAGCGCCAACATCATCGGATCGGTCGTCCTGACCCTGCTGGCGGTTTATCTGGGAAAAATCATCACCCTGAATTTATAACGAGTCGATCATGAAAAAAGAAAGCGAAGCCATTTTATTAAGAATCTTTATCGGCGAATCCACCCTGTACGAAGGCAAGCACCTGTACAAATACCTGGTGGAGTTTTTCCGGAAGGAAGGCCTGGCGGGGGCCACGGTATTGCGGGGAATCGACGGCTTCGGAAAATCCAGCCATGCGCACACCACCTCCATCCTGAGGTTGTCCACCGATCTGCCGATCGTGGTGGAGGTGGCGGATACTCAGGAAAAAATCGACGCGGTGAAACCCAAACTGGATGATATCGTGAGCGAGGGATTGATCACCGAAGAGAAGGTGAAGATCATCCTGTACCAGGGCAACGACAAGCCGTCCTCTTAAAGGAGGTCCGCCCGTCAACGGTGTCCTGCCAGCGCCGGTCGAAGGCGGGAACCTTTTTTACAACACACCATAGGCCAGCATGGCATCCGCCACTTTTTTGAATCCCGCCAGGTTGGCGCCCTTCACATAATTGATATATCCCTCTTCGGTCCCGAAATTGACGCATTGCTGATGGATGTCCCGCATCGTGCCGCGCAGGAGAAGGTCCACATCTTCCTGGGCCCAGGCCATGCGAATAGTGTTCTGGGTCATCTCCATGCCGGACACCGCCACCCCACCGGCGTTGGAGGCTTTTCCCGGAGCGAACAGAATTTTGGCATCCTGAAACGCCTGGATCGCCTCCGCGGTGGCGGGCATGTTGGCCCCTTCCGCCACCCCCATACAACCGTTTTTAACAAGAGCCCGGGCATCCTTCTCATCAATTTCGTTCTGGACGGCGCAGGGAAACGCCAGGTCACAGGGAACGTTCCAGGGTTGCTTATCCGGATAAAAATGGCACTGGAATTCCCTGGCGTATTCAGAGATACGTCCACGCTTGAAGGTTTTAAGCTCAATGACGAAGGCCATTTTTTCTTCATTCAAACCGTCCGGATCATGGATGAATCCGGAGGAGTCGGATAAAGTGACCACCTTGGCGCCCAGCTGAACCAGTTTTTCGGCGGTGTACATGGCCACGTTGCCCGACCCGGAAACCAGGCACACCTTGTCTTTCAGGTTATCGCCCTGGTGCTTGAGCATTTCTTCCATAAAGTAGGCGCATCCGTAACCCGTGGCTTCCTTGCGAATCAAACTGCCGCCGTATTCCAGAGCCTTGCCGGTGAGCGCACCGGTAAATTCATTGCACAGCCGTTTGTATTGTCCAAACATGAAACTGATTTCGCGGGTGCCGACGCCGATATCGCCGGCGGGAATATCCGTGTTTTCTCCGATATGCTTGCAGAGTTCCGTCATGAACGCCTGGCAAAACCGCATCACTTCGCGTTCGGACTTGCCCTTGGGATCAAAGTCGGAACCGCCCTTGCTGGAGCCCATGGGCAGGGTGGTCAGGCTGTTTTTGAACGTTTGTTCGAATCCCAGGAATTTAAGGATACTGAGGTTTACCGAGGGATGAAACCGGATACCGCCCTTGTAGGGACCAATCGCGTTGTTGAACTGGACCCGATACCCCCGGTTGACGTGAATGATTTCTTTATCATCTTCCCAGCAGACACGAAAGATGATAATCCGGTCCGGTTCCGCCAACCGCTCCATGATCCGGGCGCGGATATATTTGGGATGCAGATTAATGTAGGGAATGACCGTTTGCGCGACTTCGCACACGGCCTGGTGAAATTCCACCTCGCCGGGGTTTCGCCGGATCAGCCCGGCCATAAAATCATCCAGGTTTAATTGAATTTTGTCTCCCATAACTTTTCCCCGTATGGATGGCGACCCTCCGGGAAAATCGCCGGTCAATTCAACATGGCGTCGTCGGGATTTACGGTCATATCTCCCAACGTAAAAACCATGGAATCTTTCGATTCCCGGACCTGGATTCCCTTTTTATGGCGGACATCGAACATTTTTTCAAACGCTTCAGTGTCCAGTCGACAGGTTCCGCCATTTTCCTCAATCATAACCATGAAAGCGACAATCAATTTCTCAATATGTTTATCCATTCTTCGCTCATTCTATTTCAGTAAAATTTTCAATTCAACGGCCTCTCACCGGCTCATTCCGATGAATACTTTATTCTCACGTTCTGCATTTGCCGTTGGAAACTCACCGCTAAGAGGCTTCCCCTCCTATCTTAATGAGGGATGGAGGAGGAACCAAGCAAAAAGGCGGGATCCGCGGGCGATTGTGCTAAAATAAGCGGGTCCTCAGACCCCGGGACCCCATCTTTCAGCAATTTTTCCAAGAGGCGGCCCATATGCTTAGCCAGATCATCAAAATTTTGAAAGCCCTGAACTCCAACGAGGCTCCCTGGCAAATCAGCCTCGGTATTATTTTTGGATCGATTCTCGGCCTCACTCCCCTCCTCAGTCTGCATAATCTCGCGGTCCTTTTTATCGCCCTGCTCATCCATCTGAATATCAGCATCATGCTGGTCAGCATGGCTTTATTTTCGATCGCGGCCTTTGCGCTGGACCCCCTGTTTCACCAGGCCGGCCTGGCGTTGTTGACCGCACCGGGGTTGCAATCGTTCTGGGTCCAGTTTTTCAGCTGTCCGGTTTTCCTGCTGGGCAATCTCAACAATACGATCGTCATGGGCAGTTTGACGGTTTCCCTGGTGGCGGCCGCGCCCCTGTTTGTCCTGTGCAACCGCCTGGTGGTGAAATACCGGGATGTTTATAACACGTTTATCGGAAAAGTGCCTCTGTTGAAATTCCTGAAAGTCCTCGACACCTACGAGAAGGTATCATGAAATCCTCCGCCAAAATCATTCGTATTCAAGGCCTGCTGGTTTTCGCGGTGGTGGCCGGTTTGATCGCGGGATTCCTGGTCCTGTTCATGGATGGAATGATCAAGGATGGGGTGGAGGACGGCGGCTCCCGCATTTTGAAATCCCAGGTCGATGTCGCTTCCCTCGCCACTTCGATCGGCGATCAGGCCATTGATATCAGCGGCTTGGAAATCGCCAACGCCGACAAGCTGGACGAAAATATTCTGGAAATCGGACGAATTCGGTTTGACATCGATGCCGGACGGGCTTTTTCAAAAAAAGTCTGGGTGGACGACATGCGGTTGGAGGACATCCGTTTCAACCAGAAACGAAAAACCCCCGCCCAACCCTACCGGAAAGTGCGGCCTGAAGAGCAACCTCCAAAGGAAACGGAAACCCAACCCTCCAAGCCGTTCGAATTTCTGGAAGGCCTTCAGTTTAAATCCCCCAGGGACATCCTCCAAAGTGAAACTCTGGAAACCCTGGAGGCGGTTAAACAAAGCCGGGAGGATCTGGAAACGCTCAAAACCAAATGGGAAACCAACATCAGGGAGCAATTGAGTCAAGACAGTCTCAAACAGTTTAAAGCGCGAATAGAGAGTCTTCGATCCAAGGGCAAAAACCTGAAAGACCTGGCCGCCATTCAATCCGCCGCCGCGGAAATCAAGGCCCTGCGCAACGACATCCAAACCCGCCTGAATACCATTAAAAATTTCAAATCGGATTTGGAGAAGGATATCCGGCGGGCCCAAAACACCGCCGCGAACCTTAAAAACCTGCCCCAAAAAGATTTTGACCGGTTAAAACGCAAATACTCGCTGGATTTGAAAGGTGGCTCCGGATTGGTCGGCCAAATGGTCTCCGGTCCCCTGAAAACGAAAATCGATAAAGCCTGGCGCATGTACCGGAAGATCAGTCCCCATCTGAAAAGCGACTCCACGCCTGAACCGGAAGAGGAGGAAAGGGAGAGAAGTCAGGGACGAACCATTAAATTCAATGTCGAGCGGCCTTCCCCCGATTTCCTGATTCGCCACGCGAAATTATCCATCCGCGCTTTTGACCAGGATCTGGAAGGGCGGTTTGAAGATTTGTCGGACCAACCGAAAATCCACGGCAAACCCTTTGTCCTAAATCTGTCGGGAAAGGACAATGCAAAGTTTAAGCAATTTTCCTTAAAGGTGGTGATGGACCGTACCGGGCCCCAGGCCCAGGACCTGCTTGAAACCCGGATGGATGCTTTTAAATTCGATGCGATGGAAATCGGCCGGCTGGCCACTCTGGATAAAGGCCTGGCGAATATTACCGGACGCCTGAAAATCGGGGACGAAAAGAATCTGAAGGGCCATGTGACGATCCAGGTTCAGGACGCGTCTTTTGCGGGGCGGAACGGCAAAGACGACGAGATCACCCGCCTGATTCAAAAAGTTCTGCGTTCCGTCAATCATTTTTATTTGAAGGTGGGTTTGAGCGGAACAGCGGACCATTATTCGCTTAAGATCGACTCCGATCTGGATGCGATATTAACGAAAGCGGTACGAAACATTTTTGACGAAAAGGTGAAATCGTTCGAGGCGGACCTTAAAAAATCCATCGGCGCCTCCACCGGCCTGCCGTTATCGGAAACCCAAGACCTGGTCGCGGGACTGAAAGATTACCGAAAAATCCTGAAGGGCTCGGAATCGGATTACAACAACCTTCTTCGCCAGGCCACCGAAAAAGCCCTGCTCAAAAAGGTACCGGGAGGGGGTTTGCTGGACAAATTCAAGCTTCCCTTTTGATATCCCGGAAGAAGAGCGTGAAACCTATCCGTTGAACTGATATCCCTTTTCACGGACGGTAATGATATGGCGCGGTTCCTGGGGCTTCTTCTCGAAGTATTTTCTCAGGCGGGAAATAAAATTATCCACGGTGCGCGTCTCGGTATCGGGACTGTAGCCCCAGACTTTTTCCAGCAGTTCTTCGCGAGTGACCACCTGGTTCAGGTTGGCGATCAACAAGTTCATGACCAGCGTCTCTTTTGAAGTCAGATAAAACTCTCCGTCACAACCTTTGGCTTTTCCGGTATTAAAATCCACCCACATATTTCCGAACTCGTAAAACCCCAGGTTGTTGGCGGGTTTTTCATACCAATCCTTGCGGCGCAGTATGCCCTTGATACGAAGCATCAATTCGGGCAGGTGGAACGGTTTGGTGAGATAATCATCCGCTCCCGCCTCCAGCCCCAGCGTGCGGTCCTCGTCTGTGGCTTTGGCGGTCAGCATCAATATGGGAAAGCGCAGGTTGGTTTTGCGGACCTTACGGATGACTTCCATGCCTCCCATCCGGGGAAGCATCAGGTCGAGAATCATCATGTCGTAATCTTCATTTTCCAGCGCCTGAAGGGCCTGGACCCCATCCTCCGCCAGAGTGATGTTATACCCTTCCCTTTCCAGGTTATACAAAAGCCCTTTGGCAAGATGTTTTTCATCCTCGACCAGTAGTATTTTCTTTCCTTTTTCCATGAAATGCGGATGTTCCTTTATCGATTAAAGAATGGAGTTTTCCCTGTCCATCGGCAGAGAGACGGTAAAGGTCGTGCCTTTTCCCCGGCCCTCGCTGGTCGCCTTGATTTTTCCTTTATGGTTTTTGACGATTTCCCGGGTGATAAACAAACCCAGCCCCGCTCCTTCAATATTCTGGGTCTCTTTATTCTGGACCCGGTAAAATTTGCCAAACACCTTTTTTCGATCTTTATCGCTCAGACCAATGCCCATATCGACAAATTCGATATGGCAAAACCTGCCGTTGGCGGTGACCCGGATGGTTAATGGGCTGCCCTCGGGTGAATAACGAAGTGCGTTTCCTATCAGGTTGTTAAAAACCATATGCATGGCTTTTTTGTCCATATGCAGCGTGAGAGCGTCTTCGGCTTCCAGGTTCACCTGGATTTTTTTTTCGGTCAGACGCCGGTTGTGGCCTTCCAGGACTTCCAAAAGGAAGGGCTTCAATTCGACCGGCTGCATTTGCAACTGGAGATCACGGGATTCGGTACTGCTGGCTTCCAGGATGTTGTCGATCAAATTGGACAGCCGTTCGGCGTCGGTCAGCATGATTTCCACAAATTCGCGGGCCTCTTCCGGGGGCACGTCCCGCAGCTTCATCGTTTCCAGATAAAGCTGGATGGAGGCCAGCGGCGATTTCAGTTCATGGGACACACTGGACACAAAGGTGCTCTGGAGGCGGTTCAACCGGGCCTGTTTGCCCCAAAACACAAAAATCAGGAGAACGCCTATCAGGATGATCATCATCAAAACACAGCCCTCCAGCAGGATCACCCAGTTCAAATCGGTTTCGAACAACCCCGGCTGGATTCTTTTGGCAAACTCTTCAAAATCCCTCCGGTTTTGGATATACCAGTGGATCCAGATCCCCATCAGGATGATCCAGGCGATCTGAACCCCGATGAAAATAAATATCGGATGAAATATTGTTCGAAGTTTGTCCATCATGGCCGGATTCTCAAAAAAAGCCCCTGAAAGTCATTTTACACGATAATTCGTTGAAAAATAGCCTGTAACCCGAGTTTTGAGCGCCAAATGTTACATAAGTTTTACAATTGGAAACCTAAAGTAAATGTACTCTGTATAGGTTAAGAGTACCAACAAATTTTATTGATTTTTTAAAGAGGTTTCCCATGGGCGAAGTCAAACCGTTGTATCCCAGATCTCAGCTTTCCTATACGAATGTGACCGGTTTCGTTGTTATTCATCTTATCGCATCCACCGCGATCTTTTTTCCGGAATATACCTTTTCCTGGAGCGCGGTCGCCGTTATGGCATTGCTGGTGTGGATGACCGGTTCCCTGGGAATTTGTCTCGGTTTTCACCGTTACCTGACGCACCGGAGTTTCGAGTTGCCCAAATGGCTGGCCAACTTTTTTGTCCTGATGGGAACCCTGGCCATGCAAACCACCCCTGTAACCTGGGTCGGCCAGCATCGGATGCACCATGCCAATTCCGATACGGATAAAGACCCCTATAACGCCCGGCGAGGGCTGTGGTGGTCGCATTTGGGGTGGGCTCTTCACAAGACCCATGATTTTGATGACAAGCGCAAATTACTCGAATACACCAAAGATTTTTCCGGCGATCCTTTTTACCGGTTTCTCCATGAACACATGTTCGTTCCACAAGTCATCCTGGGCGTCATCCTGTTTCTGCTGGGCGGCCTCCCCTGGGTCGTATGGGGTATTTTTGTCCGCCTTGCGGTTGTTTACCAGCAGACCCTGTCCGTGAACAGCGCGGCCCACAAGTGGGGATACAAAAATTTCGAAACCGACGATCTGGCGACTAATTTATGGTGGGTAGGTCTCTTCGCCTGGGGCGAAGGCTGGCATAACAACCACCACGCCTTTCCCAAGTCCGCGCGCCATGGCCTGAGACCCTGGGAATTTGACTCCACCTGGATGGTCATCCGCCTGCTCAAAGCTCTCGGGCTGGCGACGCAAATCCAAGTGGCGGAAATTCAATCCGACGGCAAGGGAGGATATTTAACCGCCAAGGTGGTCAAGGAAGCCGCCTGAGTTTCCGGACCCTTCCGGTTCAACCGGAAACCCGGCGGACCCCTTCCAGCCGGGAAATTTGCAGCAGCAAATCCTCCTGGTCCTTTCCCTTCTGATGAATCAGGGTATATTTGACCTCGATCTCGCTGCTCTGATTGTCGACGCGGTAACTCTTCTCCTCCACTCGAAAATCCTTTTGGCGCATGATCTCCGCACACTGGTTTTTGATGGTTTCAAAGTTATCCAGAGCCATCTGAACGGTGATCTCCGCGAACATTTCGACAGCCATCCAGGTTTCCACGTAACGGAAAAACACCAGCATGACAAATACCAGCAAGGTACTCCACAACGCCAGCGCCAGCAGACCCTTGCCGATAACAATACCCAAGCCCGCCACGAACCAGACACACCCGGCGGTGGTCAACCCGCGCACCACATTTTCCTCCCGCATAATGGCGCCGGCTCCCAGAAAACCGATGCCGGTAATGATCCCGGCGGCCATTCGATTGGGATCAAACACGGTCCCGGGGTTGATTTGCGCTTGATAAAACTCCGATCCGACAATCATCATGGTGGCTCCCAGGCAGACCACGATATGCGTCCGGAAACCGGCGGGGCGTCCGTGCATTTCCCGCTCCAGGCCCACCACCCCTCCCAGCAAAATCGCCAGCACCAGCCGGAAAAGAATCGAAGAGTCAATCAGCCAACTGAATTCCAAATCCACCGGACCTCCTTCGCCGTTCAGCTTTATTTGAAGATTTCAAACTCCACATGATATCCCGAAAACTTTCTTAAGTTGATAACCCGGTTTTCAAAGATCAGGTATTGTCCTTTGATCCCCATCAGGCGGTCCCGAAACTGCGCTTCCTTATCCAGATTGTGGCTTACGATTTTGGAGGGAACCGCGGTTACCGGATAGCGCCATTCCCGAACTTCTTCCGCCGGCAAAAAATACGGCTTCAGATCATCTGGAAACCATTGGACCGCATTGGCGCGAACTTCCTTTAAATCCACCGGATCAACCTCCCCTTTCAACATTTTGCGCCAATTGGTCTTGTCCGCCATATGCCGGGCCAGGGCCACTTCAATCAACCCGGCCAGCTTGCGTTGGGGCGTGCGTCCGATCACCAGCGCCTGCACCGCGCCCTGATCGATCCAGCGGGAGGGGATGTTCCAGTGCCGGGTCACCCCCACCTTGACGCCCGAAGTCTGGGACAGATATATCAGGTGGTCCACGTTGCAATGGGTGCGGAAAAATTCCCGGTCCTTCTCGTTGCCGAATTCGTGCTCGCACTTTTCCGGCCGTACGGCGCACATGGCGTTTTCCGGCAAATCCCGGGCGCAGGGAAAACAGTATCCCTGGTCGTAGGTTTTTTTAATCACCCGGCCGCACTCCACACAGGTGATCTTGTTCAGGAATTTCAGGGACAGCTCCTTCCCCAGGGCCGGATTGACGGCCACGGGCTGTTCGTCCAGACTCAAAAAGTATTCGATGGGGTCCTGGGCTTCGAACGTCATCTTGCGAAGTTGTCCGGAAACTTTCATGGTGATATTCCTGTGCGTTTCATGATGGGCGGAGACATTATATCATCATCAACGGGAAGAGAAGGAATCCATGGGATGGGACCGGAGGGGACAAAGGGATCAGGGAAGAACGAAAACGAAGACCTTAAAAAATACCATGGCCAGGATGGCGGTGAATGGCACGGTGGCAAACCAGGACACCACGATTTTCTGGACAATCCCCAGGTTCAGGCTGGCCAATCCCCGGGCCATTCCCACGCCAATCACCGATCCCACCAGCGTATGGGTGGTGGAGATGGGGAGTCCCATTTTGGAGCAGACCAGCACCACGGTGGCCGCGGCGAACTCCGCGGAAAAACCGCGCGACGGGGTGATTTCGGTAATCTTTTTACCCACCGTTTCCATCACCCGCATGCCCCAGATCAACAGGCCGATAACGATACAGGTACCCCCCATGACCAGGATCCACAGAGGCATGGCCACCTTCATGGCGACGCTGCCGTTTTTGAGGATGGAGACCACCGCCGCCAGCGGGCCCACCGCATTGGCCACGTCATTGGCGCCATGGGCAAACGCCACGTAAAACGCGGTGATGACCTGGAGAAACTTGAAGATATGCTCGGTGGAGGCATACTGCCGGGTTAAATCGGAAGGCGAAACCGCTTTGATCCTGCCCACCAGAATCTTGGCGATGACAAAGGAAACCGCTCCCACCGCAACCGCTATCATCATGGCATCCTGGAATCCCAGATGCAGCTTCAGGTTTTTGAGTCCTTTGTACACCATGGAGTTGGCGAGGATCACAAACACCACAAAAACCATGAGAGGAACCCATTTTTTGGATTCGGCCACGGGGTCACGTTTGTCCAGAATAAAGACGGTGATGAACCGGAACACCCCATAGGCCATCAGCCCTCCCATGAGGGGGGAGACGACCCAACTCATCACCACCGATCCCACCTTGCCCCAGTTCACCGCATCCATTCCCCCGGCGATAAATCCAAAGCCGACCACCGCGCCGACGATGGAATGGGTGGTGGAAACCGGCCAACCCAGTGAGCTGGCAATATGAAGCCATATAGAAGCGGCGACCAGGGCGGCAATCATGCCGTACACCAGGTGCAGGGGCACGTCGGCAAACAAATTGGGATCGACCATTCCCTTGCGCACGGTGTCGGAAACATGTCCGCCAACGAACACGGCCCCTAAAAATTCCGCCACCGCGGCCACCATCACCGCCTGCCGGAAGGTCAGGGTTTTGGCGCCCACGCTGGTTCCCATGGCATTGGCCACATCATTGGCGCCAATGTTACAAGCCATATACACACAGGCCAGTATTCCAAACCAGAGCAGGAAGGTCGATAAATCCAAAAGGGTCTCCAGAGAAATTAACCAGAAGGGAAAACGATGCCGCTATTTGGCTAGAAAAATTCGAAGGGTTTTACCAATTTGTTCGGACTTGTCAGCAACGGCGCCCAGTTTTTTGCTCAACTCATTCCAAAGGATCAAATCCGCCGCCGAAAGCTCCTCTCCCATGGAAAACAGGGTTTGGGCAAATACGAATTGTTTTTTATCCGCTTCCCATTCGTAGGTGGCCAGCTGATGGCACGCCTTCTCCACTTTTTCGGCTTCCGCCCCTCCGAAGGAAGCTTCCAGAAGGTTATCCAGCTCATGGATCAGATCGCAGGCACCGTAGGCGCCTTTCACCACTTGATCGACCATATCGGTAAGGGGGGCGCCGATTTCTTTCGGAACCACCAGTTTGCGGAGACGGAGGATGACCGTCAAATCCTCTACCGAGTCGGCAATATCATCCTGCGCGGACAACAGTTTCATGAAATCCCTCTTGTCCACGGCCAAAAAAATACTCTGCGGCAAATGGGAACGAATATCATTTTTGATTTTGTCCGCTTCATATTCCTGCTTGATGATCTGCTGGGATATTTCCTCAACTTTTTGATAATCCCCGGAAAGTTGTGCGGCAAATAAAGGCTGGATCTGGTCGACGCAGGACCGTACTTTGTCGATGTGGCTGACCAGAGGCTTGAAGGGGGATTTGGCGAACATGGAAAAGATGGATCTCATGATTTATCCTTTAATCAATTTAAGAAATATTAAGGACGATGGGAGTCCCAATCTACCAAGAATCCATTCGCCTGGCTGTTTCTCACTAAACTCAAGGAAACAACCCGCAACTGTCTTGTAACACGATGCCGGAATCAAATCAATCTCTGAAACCTGTTTTAACAAACCTCTCCGGAAATATTCGGAAACGGCGCTTACCCCATCATCATGCGCCATTCCGCCAAACTGCTGATCTGCAGGTAGGAGTTGGTCTCTCGAACTTCCCCCAGGGGGGCCGAACCGCTGCCGCCGTAGTTATGGCCGGGATACAGGATAACGTCATCCTGGATTTTAGCCAGCCGCCGGGTGAGAGTATGGTACATTTCCTCACTATTGCCCCCCGGCAAATCGACCCTGCCACACCCCTGAAGAAAGAGCGTGTCTCCCGCCACCAGGCTATCCTTCACACGGAAACATTGCGAGCCGGGGGTATGGCCGGGGGTGTGCAGAAAGGAAATTTCGATGGAACCCACTTTCATGCGCTCCTCGCTATCCACCTGTTTCATATCCGACAAAGAAACGCCGGTGACCTTCCGCAGGCCTTCGGCCTCATTTTTGTTCACGTAAATCGGAACCGGATTCTTTTCCATCAAGTGCGGTAATCCCAGAATATCCATGCCGAAGATATGACCGCCGACATGGTCCGGATGATAATGGGTCACCAGCGCACCGGTCAGCTTCATATCCTCCGCCGCGACAATTTCCAGAAGGCCGTCGATGTCCCACGCCGGGTCCACCACGACACATTCGCGGGTTTCCCGGTCACCCAGCAGATAAATAAAATTAGCCATGGACCGGGCGGATGAATCCTGCCGGCCGACATCGACCCCGCACAGCAGTTGTTTGAAATAAAGAGGGCTGGAATTCGTCAAAGCATTCACTCCTGGAATGGGGTTATTTGAAAATCCGGTTTAACACATACGCCAGCCGCATTCCGGCGCGTTGCAGTTGCCGCTCGATAATTTTCCGCCCGCGCTGGATATACGCGGAAGAAAGCCGCCGGCCGCCTTCAAATTCCAGCGCATATCCATAGTCCAGGACCAGCGCCCGCGACTCGTTGGTCCAATCCTCAGAGGACCCGCGGGACCAGTCTTTCTTGCGCGCCGGGGGGATCAGCCGGCTCAATATCCGGGCATATTGCCACTCGGTTCCTCCCCGCAGGGCAATGAAACCGCTGTCCCAGACCTTGTGGAGGTTGCTCCGCCGCCCCCGCCATATCACCGGAATGTCATTACCCCCGCGGTCTCTGGCATAACCCAGATGCATGGGTTGATGAACATCGGCCACCAAGTGTACCAGAAACTTGAGGGCTTCCCACCTCTTAATCCAGGGTTGACCGGTATCGGCCAGCATTCTCTGGTACTCTTTGATCTTTTCGGTGACGCATCGTTTGCGGGGACAATCGCGTTCCTGCCGATAGGTCCTCTGGCCGAACGCGATATTGGTGTAGTGCAGCACATCCGGCGGATGTTTGGATTTTTTGACCCCATCCGCCCAGTTGGCGACACTTGCCAAATGTTTTATGTTAAACTCCCTGCGAATACGGATTCGAACCTCGGGGTCCAGATTCAATTCCGCCACATGGGCGACGAGACGATGCCCCACCGGCCCCCAGGCCAACCCCTCGTGCGAGGGAAAAATCCACAAAAGAGCGAGACCCGTCAAAACTAACCTGATACTTTTTTCCATTCGATGATTCCCCGTATCCACCCGGTTGCCCGATGATCAAAGCGGCTTATCATACCACCAAGTTCTGGATCGTCATTATCCTTCTTTCCATGATCCTGGGGACCCTGGCAGTGCTGGCGCGGGTGGTGGATCCTTCCCACAATCTTTCTCACCGCGTATCCAGTTTGTGGGGACGATGGTTGTGCGTGCTCAACGGAGTGGGGGTGGAGGTTCAGGGCCTGGAAAACATTCAAAAAGACCAGGCGCAGATCTTTGTGGCCAACCACCAGGGTTTTTTCGATATCTTCGCTTTGTCCGGTTATCTGCCGGTCCAGATACGGTGGGTGGCCAAATCCAGTTTATTCAAAATTCCGTTCGTGGGATGGGCGATTTGGGCGTCGGGCTATATCCCGGTGGAAAGGGGCGATCGCAAAAAGTCGTATCAGGCCTTTATGGCCACCATTGAAAGTTTGAAGGGGGGCAATTCGATCGTGATTTTTCCGGAGGGAACCCGGTCGGCGGACGGCACCATCGGCCCTTTCAAAAAAGGCGGGCCGTTGCTTTCCATCCGGTCGGGTGCCCCGCTGGTACCGGTGACGCTTCTGGGAACGGGGAACATCATCAAAAAGGGGAGCGGTATCATCCGGCCGGGAAAGGTTCAAATCATCATTTCCCCCGCCATCCCCAGCCAGGCGGTAGCGGATGATAGGGAAGACGCGGTCCTGGATCAAATCCGCAACATCATTTGTGAGAACTACGCGGCCCTGTCTGTGAAAACCGGCTCCGGGGATTGACGGTAACAGGAGGAAGGCTTCCTGACTGCTATCAAGCGCCCTTTTCCTTTTGGATGAATTCCCACACTTCCCGCGGGTGTTCGCGCAGATCGTCGATGTCATCCCAGATCCCCCGGATCATCCCGGTTTTATCGATCACAAAGGTGGTGCGGTGGATGCGCTTGACCATCTGGCCCAGGTCGTCCACTTCTTCGGTCACGCCGTAGAGGTCGGTTGTCTTCTTGTGTTCATCCGCCAGCAGGGTAAACCCGAGCTGGTAAATTTCGATAAACTGGCGATGGGACTGCACGCCATTCCAACTGATGCCCAGCAGTTCCACTTCCCGCGTGCGGAATTTGCGGTTCCACTCGTTGAAGCAGACCATGGCCCGGGTATCTTCCGGGCTGGCGTCAAACACATAGAACGCCAGAACCACCCACTTTTTGCCCTCAAACTCTTTCAGTTTGATAATGATCCCTTCCTCGGCGGAAGGACTGGTGGCCCCGGCCTTGTAACCGTAAACGGCGGGTAATTCAAAATTGGGGGCGCGGTCCCCGACTTCCAGCTTGTCAGCCATAGTATCCTCGAATGGGAGAGTTTACAGAATCAACACCCTCAGGCGTCGCCGAAAGCTTTTTTAATCAGGGGTTCCACCTCTCCCTTGGCTTCCATTTCATCCAGAATATCCGTATCGCCGTAAAAATCCCCGTTGATAAAAACTTTGGGGAGGGTGGGCCAGTTGGTCATCTGGTTTAGCGCTTCTCTTTTCGACGTGTTGTTGAGGACATCGATGACCTCGAACGGATAACCGTATTTATTGAAAAACTGGATGGTTTCCACCGTAAAACCACAGGCCGGTGCGGTTTTGGTGCCCTTCCCGTAAATCAGAATTTTGTGTTGCGCTATCTCGCTTTTGATTTCGTCTTCAATTGCAGGTGCAGACATTTTTTAACTCCTAAAACATGAGATTCAAATTAAAAGAGGATTCATTATTCTGGAACGGCGGTTTTGATTTCCGCCGCGTGGATTCGTCCGTCTTTCATGGCTTCGGTCAGGCATTCCTGAACCATCCGGTGACGCTCCATGACATTCTTTCCTTCAAATTCTTTGGATGTGACATGAATGATAAAATGGTCACTCATCCCGGTTTTGTCCAGCGCATTGACTTCCGCGTCGGGCATTTTAGAGGAGACCAATTCAATCAAGTCGGGAATTCTGATCATTCGTCCGCCTTTCCTGTTAAATTCCTGAAATATGGTCTTTATGATTCAATTCACCGTAAAAAGATTTTAACTAAATTGGATTCAACCAAAATATATCATAATTTCCCCTCTCATACCCAATTTTTAAGGCCAATGATTTCAATAAGTTGAACATCGTCCGCGGCTCCCGGGGAAAACTGCCGGGAATTTGACGGTCATTCAAAATTTCAGGTATAATGTTGAATCTAAATGAATCGCAAGCTATCTAAATAAGTGTATATTGAACAGAACAATCAGGGAGTCTACCATGCCCCAAACCCAGCAATTTGTTGATAT
>JABAHQ010021859.1_pt2 | contig 19827 bp, 19 predicted proteins | sample 7062091 | NCBI WGS metagenome assembly JABAHQ01 (sample SAMN14534359, study PRJNA622989) | marine sediment metagenome | biome: marine biome [ENVO:00000428]; feature: marine pelagic biome [ENVO:01000023]; material: deep marine sediment [ENVO:00002113] | place: India: Gulf of Kutch | collected...
GTTTGTTCAATGTTCATGCTTGCCCACATCAACCTTTTCCCGGCTGGGGAGCGTCTTAATGAGGAGAGGAAGGGGGGCGGCCGAGAAAGAAGATTTGACATGGCCGGGGCAGGAGAATATCCTTAAATTGAGGTAAACCAGCTGTAAATTAGAAGCTTATCCCGAAACTGAGAAGGATGCACCGGATTGAAGGAGGAGCCCATAGAATCCGTTTGGCCTTCAAATTAATATGCGGAAGATTCAAGACCTGACCGATGCCGTACTGAAGTATCACCCCGACGCCGATATGGGGGTGATCCTGGATGCCTATTTGTATTCAGCGAAGGCTCACCGCGGGCAGAGGCGTCGCTCGGGAGAAGCGTATTTTTCCCACCCCATGGAGGTGGCTTACAACCTGACGCGGCTGAAAATGGATGAAAAAACGGTGGCCGCGGGCCTCCTCCACGACACCATTGAAGACACCCTGGCCACCTCCGAGGAAATCCAGGAACAGTTTGGCGAAGAAATTTATCAGCTGGTCGACGGGGTCACCAAGATCAGCAAGATCGAGTTTTCCAGCCGGGAGGAAACCCAGGCGGAGAATTACCGCAAAATGATCCTGGCCATGGCGCGGGACATTCGCGTGGTGTTGATCAAACTGGCGGACCGCACGCACAACATGCAGACCCTGGACTCCCTGCCCCCCGATCGCCGGCGGGTGATTGCCCGCGAAACCCTCGATATCTATGCGCCCCTGGCCAACCGGCTGGGGATCGGCTGGCTCAAAACCGAGCTCGAAAACGGGGCCTTCAAACACCTGTACCCGGATGATTACCAGGGCATCGTTGAGAAGGTTTCCAAGGAACAGGAGCATCGGAAAAAATTCGTGGACAACGTCTGCCAGGTGGTGAACCAGGAATTGGATACCGCGGGGATTCCCGGGACGGTGCAGGGTCGGCCCAAGCATTACTTCAGCATCTTCCGCAAGATGGCGGGGCAGAACATCGATTTCGAAGACGTGTACGACCTGATCGGCGTGCGGATCCTGACGGAGACGGTGAAAGACTGTTACGCGGTGCTGGGGCTGATCCATTCGCTGTGGAAGCCCATCCCCGGACGGTTCAAGGACTACATCGCCATGCCCAAGCCCAACATGTACCAGTCGCTTCACACCACGGTGATCGGTCCCCGGGGCGAACGGGTGGAAGTGCAGATCCGCACCTACGAGATGCACCGCGTGTGTGAGGAAGGCATCGCGGCCCACTGGCACTACAAGGAAGGGGCCACCAGCAAGGACAAGCCGCTCGACCATCAATTGAATTGGGTGCGCTCGCTCCTCGAAAGCCAGAAGGAACTGAAAAATCCCAAGGAATTTTTGAACGCGTTCAAAGTGAACCTGTTCCCGCACGAGGTTTACGTGTTTACGCCGAAGGGAGACGTGATTTCCCTGCCGCACGGGTCGTGCCCGATCGATTTTGCCTACGCGGTTCATACCGAAATCGGTCACCATTGCACGACGGCCAAGGTGGACGGGAAGGTGGTCCCCCTGCGTTACAAATTGCGGAACGGCAACCAGGTGGAGGTCCTCACGTCGAAAAAGAGAGGGCCCAGCCGCGACTGGTTGTCCTTTGTCAAGACCCACAAGGCCCGCAGCCGGATTGCCAGTTTCATCAACAGCCAGGAACGGACCAAGAGCCTCAGCCTGGGGCGAGAGCTTCTGGAAAAAGAAATCCGGGATTACGGGGTAACGCCGTCCTCAGTGCTCAAGGGAAAACACTTGAATGAAACGATCCAGGCATGCGGATTCAACTCGCTCGACAGCTTGCTGATGAACATCGGAATCGGCAAGGTGTCGCCGCACCACGTGGTGACCAAGCTCCTGCCTAAGGAAAAACTGGAGGAACGGAAAAAGGATTCCACCAAAATCAAACTCAAGGAAAAACCCACCTCCAAGGTTCGGGAGAGTCCGATCAAGGTCCAATGTTTTAACGACGATATTTTACTTCGGGTGGGGAAATGTTGTAATCCGGTGCCCGGGGAACCCATCGTGGGTTACATCACCCGGGGCCGCGGCGTGACGGTCCATCACATCGACTGCCCCAGCGTGAGCGCCTTCGGCGAGGAAACGGAACGGATGGTCCAGGTCGATTGGGACACCGGGGCGAAGATGACTTATCCCACCCGCATCACCCTGGTGACGGTGGATAAACCCGGTCTCCTGGCCAAGATCAGCAGCGTGCTGGCGGAATGCGATATCAACATCATCCGCGCCAACGTGCAACAAGGTCCGCACAAGCGAGCCTATTTCGATCTCTCCATTGAAATTCAGGATCTGGGACACCTCAACCGGACCCTCGACAAGGTCCGGAAAGTGGACGGCGTCATTCACCTGGAGCGGGTCAAGGAATACAAAAAGAAGTTTCCGGCGCGGAAGGAGGCAGAGGATTTGGAAGGCGAGTCCGGCTCCCCGGAAGACCGGGGTTTGCTGGTCAATTGAGTCAAGACGCTTTGGCCACTTTGCCGGCTTTCAGGCAGCGGGTGCAGACCTTCATCATTTTGACGGACCCCTTGTAGACCACGCGGATTTTTTTCAGGTTGGGATTCCACCGGCGCCGGGTTTTGTTATTGGCGTGGCTTACGTTGTTTCCGAACTGCGGGCCTTTGTCGCAAATATCGCATTTTTTGGCCATTATTTCTCCTTCAAAATTCGTTGTTTCCAGAAAGGTTCAATGCTACCATAGCCTGCAATGAGGGGGCAAGCGAATTTGAGGACCGTTTATGCGGCAATTTCGAAAAGAATCCACCATAAACGAGATCATCAGCGTTTATCCCGAAGCCGTTAAGTTCTTCAACGATCTCAACATGAGTTGCGGCACTTGTTTTGCCGTCAACTTCGATACTCTGGAAAACGGCGCGCTGATGCACGGGATGGATGTCAATTCCCTCGTCGACCGACTCAACCGATTCATCCGCACTTTACCTCAGCCGACCGCAGGCGCTCAGCAGAAATAACACCTGACTGCTTCCATCTTCCGTTTATATTGAAAGTCTCTTCCGGGGAAGAAGTGTGCCGGGACGCCGGGGAAACCGGAGGCGAACCCCCCGCTTCCAATACCTATCCGTTGGGGTTTTCTCGTTTAAAAAGGGAGGGAAAAAGCTTCGGGTTGGGAGGGAGAGAAGGGGAGGGGAATAGCTAAACCGGTTTTAGCCCAAAAACTCGGTTTCGGTGATCAGATCTTTTAAAATTTTCTCCGCCACTTTGCGGCTGTCGAATTTCAAGGTGCCGTCTTCGAGCTCTCTTTTGATCCGCTCGACTTTTTCGCTGCGGACGTTTTCCGGAGCATTTTGAACAATCTGAATCGCCTCGTTTTGCAAGCGAGCCTGTTCAGAGACCGAAATCTTATCGGTCCCCTGAGCCCCGCGCGAGCCTGACGGCGCCGGTTGCCCTTTAGTGGTTTCGGCTTTTCCTCCGACCTTGGACCGGTCCTGAATGTTTCGGGCCCGAATTCTCAGATCGTCATTTCCCGGGATTTCCATAAACCCCCCACCCCATAAATAGCGAAAACCGTTACCATTTCACAGAAAAGGCCGTTTCCCCCATAGCCCGCGGAATCCTCAAACCTCCAGGCCGGGCGAAATCGAACCTCCGCCTGCTTTTCTTATCGGAAAGGGGGAAGAAAACTTAAATATTTCCCTGAAAACAATGAATTTCCCCCTTTTTTTGTCCAATCGGTACCTTCCACCTTATCCCCTCCAAGGGCCCTTGTCAAGGAGTTCTGGAGCGCTTTTCAGGGGCGGGGAGGAAAATCCGCCGATTTTCGTCGCCGACTCTTTATTTCTTCCAAAAAAAGGTATAATTTTTGAAATTTTGGAGGGTTATGGGATACCGGAATCCGGTTCCCACCGTGGACCTCATCATTGAGGTGGAACGGGGGACCATTATCTTGATCGAGCGGCGGAACGAGCCGTTGGGCTGGGCCCTGCCGGGGGGGTATGTGGATTATGGCGAATCCCTGGAGGCGGCGGCCTTGCGGGAGGCGCGCGAGGAAACCTCGCTGGAGGTGGATTTGCTGGGCCAGTTTCACACCTATTCGGACCCTTCCCGAGACCCTCGTCAGCACAATATTTCCACGGTTTTCATCGCCCGCGCCCGGGACGGACGGCCGCGCGCGGCCTCCGATGCCAAAAATCTGGGCGTGTTTTCCCGGGACAATCTCCCCGAGCCCCTGGTTTTTGACCACGCGCAAATTCTCCAGGATTATTTTAATGCCCTCGAACAAATTCCCAACGAACCCCCCCAGAAGCAATTCAAACCCTGATCTCCGGAAGGGCCGAGGGGGGCTCTGCCGCCGCAACGACCAACGAGGGGGGAAAAAATGCCTCGTCTGCGGCCTTGTGGTCGGGCTTCTGGGGTTGGGGGTCGCGGCTTTGGCTCCGGCTTCGGAGCCTCCTCGGGCCTCCTATTCCTCCATCCTTTGGAATTACCTGGAAACTCTGACCGATTTGGGTCCCCGGAATCCGGGAAGCCCGGGGCACTCTCAAACCAGGGACCTGATCCGCCGTGTGGGAGGGGATTTTGCCGACCGGGTGGTGGAGCGGCCCTTCCCGGTAAAAAACGGGGAGGAAACCCTTCAAATGGTCAATCTGGAACTGCAGTTCCGGGGAACCACGCCGGGGCGGCCCGTGCTGATCGGAACTCATTACGACACCCGCCCTTATGCGGATGAGGAACCGGACTCGAGACTGCATTCCCGTCCTATCCTCGGCGCCAACGATGGGGGTTCCGGAACGGCGGTCCTGCTGGGGTTGGCGGAGTTCCTGCACCATCATCCGCCGTCCCGGCCGGTGCACCTGGTTTTTTTTGACGGTGAAGATTTCGGACCCAAAAACTCGGGCGTGGCTCTTTTAGGGTCCACGCAGTATGCCCGCCGGCTGGTGGCCTCCGTCGATCAAGAACAATGGCCCTACTGCGTGCTGGTGGTGGATATGGTGGGCGACCGGGACTTGCAAATTTACCGGGAAACCAACAGCTTGAAGAGTGCCCCCTGGCTGGTGGACATCCTCTTTCAGGCCGCCCGGGAAAAAAAGTTGCCTCAGTTTCGGGACAAGGTGCGCTACACCATCTACGATGATCATTATCCCTTCATCAAGATCGGCATCCCGTCGGCGTTGTTGATCGATTTCGATTATCCCCCCTGGCACACCCTGGAGGACACGCTCGAAAAGTGCACGCCGGAAAGCCTGTTCGCGGTTTTTTCGGTGGTGGTGGAGGCGTTGGGCCGAATCTAAAAAGGGCTCTCCCGCAGCGGGGGAAGCGACCGAAGTTCGAGAAGTTTCTCCCGGGCTTCCTGGTTTTGGGGGTCGATATCCAGGATGATCTCCAGTTCCCGGGCGGCCTGGCGGGGATTTTCCTGCCGGGCATGGATTTCATACAGTTTCCAGTGCAGAGACAGGAAATCCACCCCCAGCTGCACCGAGCGGTGGTAGGTTTGCTTAGCCTCTTCCAGCCGGTTCAAAGCAAAGAGGGCGTTGGCCAGATTGTAATGAGCCACCCCGAATTCGGGGTCCAGGGCCAGGGCTTTTTCGAGATGGGGCAGGGCTTCGTCCGCCCGGCCCAGTTTGTTGAGCGCCGCTCCCAGGTTGGAGAGGGCCTGGATGAAATTCGGGTAAGCCTCGATGGCCCGCTGGAACAGCTCGGCCGCTTTTTCGATTTTTCCCTGGCGAAAGTAATGGCCGCCGAGATTGGAAAGGGCTTCGGGAAACCGGGGATTGAGGGCGATCACTTTTTCATATTCCGAGGTCGCCCGGTCGGCCAACCCCTGGTCGCGGTAGGCCACGGCCAGATCGTAATGAGCCAGGACGAAATCGGGATCCTGGTCCAGGGCTTTCTGGAAATATTCCTGCGCCGCCTGGGGGTCCCCGAGTCGGAAAAGGGCGTAATTGCCCCGGTAGTACAGGGCTTCCTTGGACTGGTGGTCTTTTTCCTGCAATTGTTCGAGGAGGATTCCGGAAGACGCCTCCAAGTGGGGTTTGACCTGGTTGATCGGCAGCGCCAGGTTGATGGCCCGACCCTCCACCGCCGCGATCCCGATCACCTGGTTGTCCTGGTTCACCACGGGTCCCCCGCTGAACCCCGGTCCGAAGGCGGCGGTGGTGTAAATGAGAGGAAATTCCGGGTGAGCTTGCGGGTGAACCCCCAGCACGAACCCATACGTCTGCAAAATGAGGTCGGCGGGCGATCCTTCCTGGCGCATCGGGTTCGGGGACAGGTAACCCAGGGCGCTGGCGTATTGGTATTGCCGAACCGGGTCGGAGTCGCCCAATTCGAGGGTGGAATAGAAGCCCTCCTCGAGTTGCAGGATGGCGAAATCCTTGGTGCGATCGTATTCAAGCACCTGGCGGACCCGGGCGCGAATGCCGTTGGGAAACACCGCGTCCACCGAGGCGGCGTCCACCAGGACGTGGTAACAGGTGACCAAGATGCCTTCGGGTTTGACGACGAACCCGGTGCCCGTGCCGAGAAGTCGTCCCTGCCGGTCCTTGGCTTCGAGCAGGGCGATGGCCCCTTTGTTGACCACGTGCGCCTGCGCCGGAGCCCACCCCCCCGGACCCCAGGCGGCCCACAGCGCCCACCCGATCGCTACCATGATTTTGAGTCCCGCGGAACGCATCAAAATAAAATCCCCCCTCCTCCCGGATCCCTCGGCGTGGTCCCAAGGAGGTCATTAACTTCCTGTAAATTATCTCATTTTCAAGATGAAACGATTTTATAAATTGCGTCCCAGGATTACAACCGATTTCGTACCGGGACCGGCAGGAAAGAACCCGGCGCAGGGGTTGAGGAGGGAAAAAATGCTACCCCGGCCGGGGTAGCATTCTGATTTCTTGGATGTCGATTATTCCACGGTGAATTTCACCGCGTCGGTGATGGGGGGCACGTAAGGCACATGGTCTCCCTTGGCGAAGAGGGTGCGGACCGTATGTTCCCCCGGCTCCAGTTCCAGTTCCTTGCAGGTGGATCCGTCGCCCATGTGAATATGTTGCTCATCCTTGGGAATGGGATCGGTGAAAGTGGTGGGCAGGTTGGTGTCGACCAACAGGTGATGATGCCCTTTGCCTTCGTTGACCCCGTTTTTGGCGGGTTCCACTTCGACCCCATAAACTTTCATGCAGATTTTGACCGGATTGGAAACGGTGGCGCCGTTGGTCGGTTGGGTGATTTTCACCGAACCTTGGGAACATGCCAGGATGCTTCCAAATAGCCCCAAGACCATAAACCCGAAAATCCGTTTGGAGAAGGCCTGTTTCATCGTTTTTTAAACTCCTTCTTAGTTAGAAAAAGGGTTGATCATGATGGATGAAAATACGGATGAATTTCAAGTTTCGGAGAAGGTTTGCATTGTCCACGGTATAGGATGAGCTTGCGATCCTGAAGGCCTCCGTCCTTGCGGAGCGGGGAAAGCCTTTGGGAACCGGGGATTGGCTGAGACCGGGGCTGAGAAAGGCCCGGATCGGCCCCCTCCGCGGGGTCGGTCCTAAAGCGGGCCGGACCCGCCATTCCAAGGTTGAGGGAGACCCAATTTACCCGTTAGACTGCTTGTTTTTAATAAAGATTCAGGTTTTTTTCAACCGGAATCGCCGCTTTGGGCGGAACTTTTTTCGTCATGACCGTTCAGGCGAACCTTGTCCCCAAGGAAAAACCGAGGCCCCAGGATCCCCGAAAATCCGGAAAACAGCGGTCCGGGGCCGCCGGGGGGCGGGGGAAGAGCCTATTTCCCTTGACATCGAAAAAAGAGTTACCTAACCTCTTATTGTCCATGCACAGCCTTAAATTAAAAGGAGGAATGAGGAATCGACCCTCCTTGTCCTGCTTTTTATCGGGATAATTTTAATTTCTGGAGGTTCTGATGGTTGTAACGGGAGAATGCAGGCTCCTTCACACATGCGAAATGTGTGAATTCAATAATGATACCGATTGCAAAGCCGATAAAAACGAGCACAATCGCTGGCTGGTCAACAAGCGGATGAACGAGATCAAGTTCAAACTGATTGTCGGCAGCAACAAGGGCGGGGTGGGGAAAAGCACCGTCACCACCAACCTCGCGGTCGCCCTGGCCGAAAAAGGGTACAAAGTGGGACTGGCCGATGCCGACCTTCACGGTCCCAATATTCCCAAACTGTTGAACGCCGAAAACGTCCGCCTGAAAGCCACCGAGGAAGGCATTGTCCCCTACGAAACCCGGAACGGCCTGAAGGTGGCCTCCCTGGGATTCCTGATCGAGGATCCCAATATGCACATCGCCTGGCGGGACGCAGTGAAATACGATTTCATCATCGAGCTGTTGGGGAACATCAACTGGGGACCGTTGGATTATCTGCTGATCGACCTTCCTCCCGGGACCGGTAACGAACAGATCACCATCATCGATTTTATCGGAGAAGTGGACGGCGCGATCATCGTCACCACGCCGCAGGATTTGGCCCTGCTCGATGCCCGAAAGATGATTTCATTCGCGCGCGACAGCAATGTCCCCATCGTGGGGGTCATCGAAAATATGAGCACTCTCACCTGTCCGCACTGTGAAAAGGAGATCGATGTCTTTAAGAAGGGAGGGGGAGAAAAGTTGTCGCAGGAACTGGTGTTGCCCTACCTGGGGCCCATCCCTCTGGATGCGGAAATCACCGTTCGTTCCGACAGCGGGGAGCCGGTGGTGTTGTCGCGGCCGGATTCATCGGCGGCCAAGGCCTTTCTCCAGTTGGCGGAGAATTGCCACAAGTTTCTCAATCCGGAACCGTCGGTGACGCCCACTTGATCCCGCTTTAAAAGCTCCATATTAAAATTCCTTCATTAAAGAAATTTTAATATAGGGATGCGTCCTCAGGGGAGCTCTTCCGGGAGCTCCCCTGAAATCTGTTCTCCCTCCCCCCGTTTTAGTTTCTTTTTCCGTTTTCTCTTAAAAATAAAAAATGGGCTGGAACCCCCAATCGAAAGGTCCCCGGGATTTCGCTTGAGAGTCAAGACCTGCAGGCCATAATCCATTTGCGATTCGCGGGGCAGATAGGGGATAATAAATTGATACGATGGGTAACGGACTAATTCAACAGCAAGAAAATATGTTGAACGTTCGACTTTGGGTCTTCACCTTACGTCCTTTTTTGCTGAAAATTTTAACGCACGTTTTCAAGTTGAGATTTATGANNATGAAAATGAATAGAGTGGTCTTTTCAGTTCTTTCCGGTCTTCTGATTTGGATTCTGCCGGGGGCTTCCGGGGCGGATCCCATCCAAGCCAAAACCTACACCAACAATCCGGTGGTGGCGGTCGTGGAAGGCGAACCCATCATGATGGAAGATTTGAAGAATGCCCGAATTCACGACGCCATGGACCAGCTTCACAAAATGCAAGTTCGGGCTTTGAAGGAAAAAGTGGTGGAATCGCTGGCCAAGAAGCATCCGGATTTCAAACTGAACGACGCTCCCAAGGTGACCCCGCGGGATGTGGCCAACTTCTACCGCAACACGCCGGGGGTCAAGGAGCTGGGAACCTTTGCCCAGATGCGTGAAGAGATCCGCGATTACCTTCAGAAGGTGTACCGGGAATCCTACATTAATTCCAAATACAAACTGGCCCTCAAAAAGGGATGGGCCAAGGTCTTTCTGAAACCCCCCAGCGACTTTCGAATGGTGGCCAGCATCGGTTCGGCCATGTTGCGGTTTCCCAAGGAGGATGGAAACGACCGGAAAGTTTTCGTTCTGGAGTATTCCGACTTTCAATGCCCCTTTTGCAGGCGGGTGCAACCCACTTTGAAAAAGCTGAGAAAGCGTTATGCCAGTAAAGTCCAATTCGGTTACCGGCATTTTCCGCTCCCCTTCCACAAACAAGCCGTGAGATTGGCCGAAGCGGTGGAATGCGCGAGGGATCAGGGGCGATTCTGGGAGTTCCAGGACATCCTGTATCGGGATTACAACGATGCCACCTCCCTCGATTCCGGCGAGTTGGTCCGCTCGGCCCGGGAAGCCGGAGTCCCAAACCTGAAAAAATTCGATCGGTGCTGGAAAAGCCGGCGACATAAAGATCTCGTGATGCAAGACATTCGCGAAGGAACCCAGTTGGGCATCCAGGGAACCCCCACCTTCATCCTGGGACTGTACGATCGGGAATCTGGCACCGTTTCCGGAGAGCTGCTCTCGGGAGCGGTTTCGGAAGAAAAGTTTTCCCAAGTGATCGAAAAATTTCTCTCCATCAGCCGGGCGGAGGCCAAGTTGATTCAAAAATGACCGGGGTCGGGGTTCCCGTGAGGTCCTGATCCCCGAGAACGTTTCGAGATCCAAGGGGGAAGGGCGGGCCGGGGAGCCCGCCGCCTTCCAGGAGCCGCATTTAAAAGGAGGCATGATCCGATCCCAACTGCATCCATCAAAAATGCCGTCCGCAATTTCCCGCCCTGCCGGTTTCCTGTTTTTTTTGTTTTGGGGGTTTTGGTCTCTTCCGGCCAGCGCTTTCCAGTCTCTGGATGAGTTCAAACGGTCCCAAAATTCCGACTACCACATTGAAGTCCAGGCCATGATCCAGCCCGAGTCGGTGGGGGCCGGGGATACTTTTGAATTTTATGTCCGGGTCACCTTGTCCGAGGGATGGCATATTTATTCCATGGAATTCCAAAGCGCGGAGGAAAACCTGGCCACTCAAATCCGGATCCGGGACAATGTTTTCCTGTCGCGGGGCCCTTGGGTGGAACCCGAACCCCGGATCATCCTGGACCAGGCCCTTCAGAAAGTGGTGAAAACCCATAATCAGACGACCGAATTCCGAAAAACTTTTCAGGTGCCTCCGGGGTTGGACGCGGGCGTGTATCCCCTGGTCGGCCACCTGATCTATCGAGCCTGTGACAACCGCATTTGCACGCTGCCCCGGGAAAAGCCGTTTGCGGCCCGGGTGAACGTTCGCCGGGCGGCCCCGCCTTAACCCAGCCAGGATGAAGCTCCATGCAAGTCATCACCACCCATTTGAATGCCGACTTTGACTGCCTGGCGGCCATGGTGGCGGCACAGAAACTTTATCCCCAGGCGAAAATGGTTTTCTCCGGGTCCGCCGAAAAGTCCGTCCAGCACTTCTTGAAAAAAGAAGGGGCGCCTTTTCAACCGGACCGGTTCCGGGAGGTGGATCTGGATCAAGTGACCCGGCTGATTTTGGTGGACACCCAGGACCGGAAGCGGACCGGTCCGTTTCAACCCCTGTTCGACCGGCCGGAGGTCGAAATTCATATCTTCGACCATCATCCCGAGGTCGAGCACCGTCTGCGGGTGCAGCACGCCGTCATCCGCAAACGCGGGGCCGCCACCACCCTCCTGGTGGAAGAGCTTCGCCGGCGGGAAATTCCCCTCACCGCGCTGGAAAGCACCCTTTTGGCGCTCGGCATTTACCAGGATACGCATTCCCTGCTTTCCGTTTCCACGACCCCTGAAGATTTCGAGGCGGTCGGGTATCTGGTGGCCCAGGGGGCCGATTTGAACAAGGTGGGAGAATATGTCCAGCCGCGGCTGAACCCCGACCAGCGGGAGGTCCTGAACGACCTGATTCGCAATCTGGAAACGCACAACATCAACGGCGTGGACGTGACGGTCGCCACCGCCTCCATGGAACATTTCGTGGAAGACCTGGCTTACGTGGTGCACCATGTCATGGATCTGGAAAACCTGCCCGCCATCTTTGCCCTGATGCGGCTGGACCGGAGGATTTACTTGATCGGCCGCAGCCGGACGGAGGAAGTGAACGTGAGCGAAGCCGCCAAAGTCTTTGGCGGCGGCGGCCATGCTTACGCGGCTTCCGCCAGCATTCGCGACTTGACTCTCCAGGAGTGCCGGGAAAAACTGCTGGAGGTGTTGGCCGACCAGGTGCATTCCTTCTACCTGGTCCGCGACATCATGCATTTTCCCGTGATCTCGGTGCAAACCAAAGACCGCCTCCGCGCCGTCGAGAAAACCTTGACCCGATTCAATCTCAACACCCTTCCCGTCCTGTCCGGAAACAAGCCCGTCGGTCTCATCACCCGGCAGATCGTGGAAAAGGCCCTGCATCACAAAATGGCCCAGGAGCGGACCGAAGACTTCATGATCCGCGAATTTTCCGTCACCACCCCGGACGACTATTTCAAATCCATCGTTCCGATCGTGATCGAGGAGAAACAGAAACTCGTGCCCGTGATCGAAACCGAAACCGGCGATCTGGTGGCGGTGGTGAGCCGGGGCGACCTGCTCCGGGTCCTGTATGGGGAGATGCTGAGCCAGGGAGGCCGGCAGGCGCCCCTGCTCGGGGGCCGGGCCGGGTTCCACAAAAACGTCAAAAGCCTCATGAAGGAACGGCTGGACAAGAAAATCATGGACCTGCTGGAAGTCGTGTCCAAAACGGGAGACCAGGAAAATTGCTCGGTCTACGTGGTCGGGGGATTTGTGCGCGACCTCCTGCTCAATAATCGAAACCTGGATGTCGATATCGTGGTCGAGGGCGACGGCCTGGCCGTCGCCCAAAGACTGAGCCAAAACCTGGGAGGCCGCGTGAAGAGCCACGCCAAGTTCGGAACCTCCGTCATCATTCTGGAAAACGGGATGCGGTTGGATGTCGCCACCGCGCGCCTGGAATTTTACAAACATCCGGCGGCCCTGCCCACGGTGGAACGAAGCTCCATCAAGGCCGACTTGTTCCGGCGGGATTTCACCATCAACAGCCTCGCCGTCAAGTTGAATCAAAAACACGCCTACACGTTGATCGATTACTTCAACGGCGAGCGGGACCTCAAGGACCGCAGGATCCGTGTGCTCCACAGCCTGAGTTTTATCGAGGATCCCTGCCGGATTTTCCGCGCCATCCGGTTCGAGCAGCGGTTCGGGTTCCGTATCGGCAAGCAAACCGAAGCGTTCATGAAAAGCGCCATCAAGAAAAGAATGGTGGACCAGTTGAGCGGCACCCGGTTGCTGAATGAATTGATTCTCATCCTGAATGAAGCAAAACGGATGGCCTGCCTCCGGCGGATGCAAGCCTTTTCGTTGTTCGAGGTCATCGCGCCCGGCCTGCTCGCCCGTCCCGAATCCTTGCAGATTCTCGAACGGGTGGAAGGCGTCTTGTCCTGGTCCAGGATGGTTCCCATGCACCCGTTGGCCGAGGTTTGGTTCGTTTATTTTATCGGCTTGTTCTTCGAACTGGATTCCCGCTCGTTTCATCGGGCCATGGAACGGCTGCGGACGCCCCGGCGGATCCGGAACCGGCTGGAAAAAGACCGGGTCGGTCTGGAGAACGCCCTGCGCCTCCTCAAGGAAAGGAAAGAGCTGAAACCGCACCAGGTGTATGATATGTTTTCCACTCTGTCCTCCGAGGCGGTGGTTTACCTTCTCGCCCGCACCCAGAGCGACCGGATCAACAAGTACGCCACGCTGTTTTACACCCAGTACCGGGATTCGGCCCGCTTGTTCCTGACGGGAGACGATCTCATCAAAATGGGGATTCCCCCCGGACCCATTTTTCAGACCGTGTTCAAGACCCTGCGGGAGGCCAAAGTCAACGGAAAGGTTAAAACCAAGAAAGAGGAAAAGGCTTTGGTGGAACGCGAATTCCTGAATCCGTAACCGGACGGCGGCTCCGATTCCTCGACCGCGTCGGCCCCCATAAATCCAACCATCTCGGACCCCAACGAGGAGTTGCCATGGCCTCCCTCACACGTTTTCTGGACGGGTATTTTCACCTCGCTGAAAACCACACGGACCCGTGGACGGAACTGCGGGCGGGGCTCGTCACTTTTCTCACCGCTTCGTACATCATTTTCGTCCAACCGGCGGTGCTGTCGGAGACGGGCATGGATTTCGGAGCCGTGATGACGGCCACCTGCCTGGCCTCCGCCCTGGGCTGCCTGATCATGGGCCTGGGGGCCAATTATCCCATCGCCCTGGCCCCCGGAATGGGCATAAATTTTTACTTCACCTACAGCGTGGTCATCGGCCAGGGAATTTCCTGGCAGGTGGCCCTCGGCGCGGTATTCCTTTCCGGAATCGTTTTGATCCTTCTCACCCTCACCCGGTTCCGGGAAGTCCTTCTCAACGCCATTCCCACGGATTTGAAATACGGCATCGCCGCGGGCATCGGAATGTTCATCACCTTCATCGGTTTGGTGCAGGGGGGGCTGGTGGTCGACCACCCGGGAACGCTGGTCCAACTGGGTCCCCTGACGAGTCTTCCCGCCGTGTTCACTCTGCTGGGCCTGATTCTCATCGGCACGATGATGGTCTGGAAGGTGAAAGGAGCGATCCTGATCGGGATGGTGGGGATGAGCCTGGCCGGCTTGCCCTTCGGCCTGGTGCAGTTTTCCGGCGTGGTGTCCGCTCCCCCCTCCCTGGCGTCCACCTGGATGCAGATGGACCTCGGCGGAGCGTTCGATCTGGGGCTCTTGACCATCGCCGCGGTGTTCGTCTTTGTGGACTTGTTCGACACGGCGGGCACCCTGGTCGGGGTGGGCCAGCAGGCGGGGTTTCTGAAAGAAGGGAAACTGCCTCGCGCCACCCGGGCGCTCCTGCCCGACGCCGTCGCCACCACCGCCGGCGCCATGGCGGGAACCTCGACGGTGACCTGTTACATCGAAAGTTCCGCGGGGGTGGCGGAAGGGGGACGCACGGGGTTGGCCAGCGTAGTCACCGCGCTCTTGTTCCTTCTGGCTCTATTGTTTTCGCCCCTGGCGAACATGATCGGCGGCGGCTACGTGGGGGAGGAAGGAACCCGGTTTTACCCCATCACCGCTCCGGTATTGATCGTCGTCGGCTGCCTGATGGCCTCGAACCTGGCCCGCATCGACTGGCGTCGGTGGGAGGAGGCGCTGCCCGCGTTTCTCATTCTGGTGGGCATCCCGTTGACCTACAACATTGCCGACGGCATGGCCCTGGGGTTCATCGCTTATCCGATCATCCAGATTTTCTCCGGCCGGGCGCGGCAGGTGCACTGGTGCATGTACCTCATCGGGCTGCTGTTTGTCCTTCGGTACTTCACCCTGTAGCCCCCTCCCGCCTCCAGGAACGGGACTCCGCCGGCTTGGGAGATTGTGATATACTAAGACCGTTTCCAGCGCCATTCGTCTTGATCGGTTTTCGAGAACCCCCGGTTTGAAAGGAAAGAAGGTCCACCGTGGCAAGTGTCGAGTATTTGATCAAACAATTTTTGACCCCCGATCGAACTCACCTGGACTTGAGCAACCAAAACATCGGGGATAAAGGAGCGGTGTTGCTGGCCAAGTCCAAGCACCTGAGAAGGTTGAAGCGCCTGAGCCTCCCCAACAACAATATCGGCGACGACGGCGCCATCGCCATCGCCGGTTCCGAAATTTTGAAAAACCTAATCGACTTGGACCTCTACGGCAACGTCATCGGGGACGACGGGGTCAAAGCGATGGCCGAGTCGCCGACTCTGAAGAACCTCAAAAAACTGAATTTGTATGGCAACCTGGTCGAAGATNNCCCTGGCTCAATCGCCCACGCTGTCCAAGCTCAAATTTCTGTACCTGACGTCCAACCGGGTGCGGCGGGCCGGGGTCAAGGCCCTCCAGGAGGCCAAAACCCGGACCCGGTTGTGTCATCTGCAAACCGATGACCTCGACGAGTTCCTTTATTCGGAAGAGGACGAGGACGATCTGGCCCGATGGGCCGGACGCAATGCCCAGCAGGAGGATTCCGAGGATTGATCGCGCCGGAAACGAGAGCGGGGAAATGGCTGGTTTGGATGTGGGCGCTGGCGCTGGGCTGGGCGCCTATGGGGAGCCACGCCCAGTTTCAGGAACCCGAAGAAATCGATTACGAAACACTCTTTCAGCAAGCCCTGTTCCGCGGCGGCTCCTACCTGAACCTGAGAGGTAAAAAGATCGGCGACGAAGGGCTCCAGGTGCTGGTTCAGCAGGATTTCATCCAGGCGGTGACCAAAGCCGACCTCCGGTACAACAACATCACCGAGAAAGGGGCGAAAATCCTGGCCGCCTCCCCGGCCTGGCCCAAGTTGAAGAAGCTGATCCTCCGGCACAATTTTCTGGGCGATGAGGGGGCGGTGATCCTCGCCCGGGCCGAGGCTTTCCCCAATTTGGAAGAATTGCAACTGGGATGGAATGAAATCCGGGATGCGGGCGGGCGGGCTTTCGCCCAAAGCCAAACGTTCCCCAAGTTGAAAAAACTCGATCTTCGGGGGAATTTCCTCGCCGAGGAAACGAAAAACACCCTCAAAAAGGACCTGGCCCACCTCCAGTCCCTCAAGTTGTATTGAGAGCCTTTCTCCCCGGGCATCCCGCCAAGTGGATCAGATGCTCAAAATTCCTGACTCTTCGTCGAAGAAAAACGTCTGTCCCTCGGGGCCCCGGTAGGTGATTTCCTTCACTTCCCAAAGGTGCTTTTTTTTCACGTCGGCCTCGGCGGCATGGTAGCGGCCGTTTTCCTTCCTTTGAAGCAAAAGAAACTTGTTGTCGTTGTTGGAAACGATCTCCCAGGTGTGGTAATCGCTTTGAACGGTTCCCCGCTCGTAATCGATGTGGATGATGTTCATCCTCAAAGACTCCTGAGAAACAAGGATGAATGAGACAATGGGCTCAATAATGGATGTTGGCCGCGATTTCCCGGGCTTTGGCCAGGGTCTGCTTCTTGTTGGCTACGGTCACGTTTTTCAAAAGCAGATGCGCGAACAGCCGGCCGGGGTCTTTATCTTCGGGATTGAGCTGGGTGCCATTTTCCTCCAGAAACTTGAACAGCTCGGATTCCTTGAGTTGAATGGAGGGAGCGGTCTCCCGGCCGGGTTCTCCGGCGCCGGGGGGCTCGCCCTCACCGGAGGCGGAATCCTTGACGATCTTGATTTCCGGAACGATCCCGTGTTGGTTGATGTCGATTCCCGACGGCGTGTAGTACTTGGACGTCGTGAGCCGAAGCCCCGACCCGTCGCTGATCCGGAAGATCGTCTGCACCGATCCCTTGCCGTAGGAATTTTCTCCGATGATCAAGGCCTTGCCGGATTCCCGCAGGGCGCCGGCCACGATTTCCGAGGCGCTCGCGCTGTGCCGGTTGATGAGCACCACCACCGGCATGTGCAATAAGCTGTTTTTGTACTGGGCGCGGTATTCCTTGTAATCGGATTTGTGCCGGCCCTGGGTGTAAACGATCAGCCGGCCCCGGAACAGGAAATGGCTGGCCACTTTCACCGACTGGTTGAGCAGGCCGCCCGGATTATCCCGGAGGTCCAGGATGAAGGCCTTGACCCGATCTCGCTTGGCCCGGGTCAGGGCGTCCTTCAGTTGCTCGTTGGTTTGCTTGGAAAAACTGGAGATTCGGATGTACCCGACCCGGTTCGCCATGCGTTTGTACTGAATGGTCTCGATGGAGATGATTTCCCGGGTCAGGGTGTAGGTGCGCTCTCTTCCATCGCCGGGGCGCAACAGGGTGAGTGTGACCTTGGTGTTGGGGTACCCCCGGAGCATTTCCGCCAGCTCATGGATTTCCATGCTTCGAACATCTTGCCCATTCACCCGCACGAATTCGTCATCGGGAAGAATNNGAATTCGTCATCGGGAAGAATCCCGGCGCGGTCGGCGGGGGCGTTGCGCATGGTTTTGACCACCAGGAGATGCTTGTCTTTCATGGTGACCACCATGCCCAGCCCGCCGTATTTCCCTTCCGTATCGCGCATCGATTTGTCGAAGGCATTTTTGTCCAGGAACTGGGAATAAGGATCCAGGGAGTTCATGAGGCCGATGATGCCGGAGATTTCCAGCTCGCTCTTGCTGAGGCGGCCCCGGGTTTCGTCGAGCAGAAAGTGGTACACCTTTTTGAGGGAGGCCAGGTCGTGTTTGGGATCGTAATTCAAGTCATACTGAATTCGGTACGATTTCCCGGCGATGAATTGGTGGTGGGGGGTCTTCCCCACGTTCAGGGTGTCCAAACCCGTGGATTGGATCATTTGCTTGATGGCCCCGGCATACATTTTCCGGTAATCGGGCGGGTAAACATATTTGTCGGCCACCAGGTCGACCACTTCCTGGAACAGTTCCAGGTCGTCGTCGAAAAATCCCGCCTGCGCGGACGGGAACGAAGGTTCCTCGGCGCGGAATAGGGACACCGGCGAAAACCAAAGAGTCAGGATCAGAAGGACCGATAGGCCGACCAGAATGGGCTTGAATTTTCTCGCAAACATAACGCTCTCGAATCGGGGGTCCCCGGAAGCCGGGCGAAGCCGGGGCCCTGAAACCTCAGGCCGGGAACGATCGTTTTATGTTTCGTGACAGTCACTCATTATAACTCAGAATATCTTGAAAAATAAGGTCTAAATTGTCCGTCATCACGTCCACGTTGCCGCCCGAAATACTGGGGGTCACTTTCAGGACCTTGTTGATGATGACGGTCGGGGTTTCGTTGGCGTTGTATTTTTTCGCCAGGGCCAAAGATTGCTGGACCTTTTCAATGATCTGGGGATCCTGCATGCCTTTTTGCATTTCCCGGCCGATGCCCTGATCGCGCGCCAGGATCCGGATGACCCGGGGCTGAAAGATGTTGATGTTCATCTTGAAATTGGTGTCGAACAATTCCTGGGTGAAGGCCGGTTCCATCCCCAGCCGGTCGGCGATGTAGTAGGCCCGGGCCGGGTAAGGGGTCTGGTTTCCCCAGTAAATGGGATACTTCTTGTGGTGCAGCCGGTCCTGGTATTTTTCATGAAGTCGTTCGACGGTGGTCAGGAAACGGTAGCAATGGCCGCACGAATAGTTAAAAAACTCAATCATTTCAACGGATTTGGCCCCTTTTAAATCCTCCAGGTCGCCCACCACTTCGTATTTTCCCCGGATTTTTAGTTCGGAGGAGGCGTTTCCCGGACCCCAAAAAACGAGAAAGAGGAATAGAGGGGCGAACACAATAAGGGAGACTTTTTTCATCGATCGCTCCTTTCGGCCTTGAGGGTGAGGAATGCTCGGTTTTTATTTTACCTGTTTAATGTTTGATTTTGGGCCAGTATTTTGAATATTGAAAGCGCGGGCTGTGATTTTTCACGTGGCATTTTTGGCACGCCTCCCGCGCGTTGCCGCCGTAACCGGGCCCCGGGGACCGGGTGTGTTGGAGCCCGGGACCGTGACAGACCTCGCATTGGACATTTTTGAGCTCCGGGGTATCCACCTCGCTGATGAAACCGCCTTTCCGGTTGAATCCGGTGACGTGGCACCGGATGCACTCCGGGTCGAAAGCCTTGTTGATTTTCCGGAGTGTGGCGTAAGCGTGACCGTGGCGCGACGCCGCCCAGGTGGCATGCGCCTGGGGATGGCACGATTGACACACCGTCTCCGTGGCGTACACCGTCCCGGAGTTGTTTTCTCGCCGAGCGGCCAGGGTCTCGAAAAACATCTTTTCGACTTCTTGGTTATAGGCTTGGTAAAGGCGGGTCATCTTCGGATCTTCCGGCACCTTGGATCCCATCCGCACCTGCTGGAAGTGGTAGGTTTTTCGAGTCCCGGGATTCAGGTGCACCTTCACCTCGGCCAGCTTCTGGCCGCGCGGACCGGGCTGGACGAAAATCTTGCCCTTCCGGCGCACCGGTTCCAGGTCGATGGTGTCCGTAGGATTTTGAATATGGCCGTTGACGACCACGTCCACCCCGTTCAGGTTTAACAATTCCAGGGCCTTGGCCCGGTTCATGTGGGTCAGCAGCACCACCAGGTCGGGACGTTCCCGATCTTTCAAGGGCTTCAGAAGGGACTCCACCGCCGTTCGCGGATCGTCGATGTGCAGGTCGGAATGCCGGGTCCCATAGAACAGGTCGGGATCGGACACCGCCACCACCGCGGCTTTGATCCCGTTTTCAAA
>JABAHQ010002137.1_pt2 | contig 19812 bp, 20 predicted proteins | sample 7062091 | NCBI WGS metagenome assembly JABAHQ01 (sample SAMN14534359, study PRJNA622989) | marine sediment metagenome | biome: marine biome [ENVO:00000428]; feature: marine pelagic biome [ENVO:01000023]; material: deep marine sediment [ENVO:00002113] | place: India: Gulf of Kutch | collected...
CGGCGACCTGGACATCATGCTCATGGCCTGGCTGCCAGTGACCCACCGGAACTACTGGGTCAAGGTCCGGGACCGGGTGGTCAACCTGGGACCGGTGTACACCGGCCGGCTCGGCTGGGTGGTGCCGGCCTACGTCCCCGAGGAGGAGCTTGCCTCTCTGGCCGATCTGGCCGATCCGGGGGTCGCCCGCCGGGTCGGGCGCCGGATCCAGGGCATCGACCCGGGCTCCGGCCTGATGCAGGCCTCGGAGAGAGCCATGGCCGCATACGGGCTGGACGACCTCGAGCTGGTCTCCGCCAGCGGGGCGGCCATGACCGCGGTGCTGGATCGCGCCATCCGCAACCGAGAGTGGGTGGTGGTCACCGCCTGGCGGCCGCACTGGATCTTCGCCCGCTACGACCTGCGCTTTCTGGCCGATCCCAAGGGGGTGCTGGGGGGTGACGAGCGGGTTCACGCCCTGGCCCGGGAAGGCTTCCAGGCGGATTTCCCGCCCGCGGTGACCGGGCTCTTCGCCCGCCTCTACCTGCCCACCGGCGAGCTGGCCGCCATCCTGCTGGACATGCAGGAGGTCGGCGTCGACGCCGCCGTGGAGCGCTACATCCAGGCCCATCCCCGGCGGGTCCGGTACTGGCTGACAGGGAAAATCGCCGAACGGCAGGAAGAAGAGGGGGCTACTTCCGCCAGAAGCCCGGCAGCAGGAGGACGAAGAAGGTGAACAGCTCCAGCCGCCCCACCAGCATGGCCAGGGCCAGCACCCACTTGCCGGGCAGGGAGATGGCCGCGAAGCTGTCGGCGGGGCCCACCCCCCCCAGGCCCGGGCCGATGTTGGTCAGGGTCGCCCCCACCGCCCCCGCCGCGGTCAGGAAATCACCCCCCTCCAGGGCCAGCATGACCATCACCAGGATCACGAAGGTGGAGACGTAGACCGCGAAGAAGCCCCACACCGCCTGGATCACCCCCTCGGGGACGGGGCGGCCGCGCAGCTTGAGGGGGGCGATGGCGTGGGGGTGGATGAGCAGGTAGCTCTGGCGGTAGCCCTGCTTGAGCATGATCAGGAAGCGCACCACCTTGATGCCCCCGCCGGTGGAGCCCGCGGAGGCCATGAAGAAGCCCGACAGCAGCAGCAGGTAGGGCAGCAGGGACGGCCAGGCCTCGTAGTCGGCGGTGGCGAAGCCGGTGGTGGTGCCGATGGACAGGGCCTGAAACAGGGCCCGGCGGAAGGTCTCCTCGGCGGTGGGATAGGTCCGGTAGCCGGCGAGCACCAGGGTGGTCACGCCCACCAGGCCCGCCAGCAGGAGAGCGTAGGTGCGGAACTCGGGGTCGGACAGGTAGGCCCGCAGGCCGTCGCCGTGCAGGAAGGCGAAGTGCAGGGCGAAGTTGATCCCCCCCAGGAACATGCACACCGCGATGATGTACTCCACGGCCGGGTTGCCGAAATGGCCGATGGAGGCGTCGTGGGTGGAGAACCCCGCGGTGGCCACCGCGGAGAAGCTGTGGGCGACGGCGTCGAAGGGGCTCAGGCCCGCGATCCACAGGGCCACCGCGGCGGCCATGGTCAGGCCGGCATAGATCAGCCACAGGGCCTTGGCGGTCTCGTTCACCCGCGGGGTGAGCTTCTGGTCCTTGACCGGCCCCGGGACCTCCGCCTTGTACAGCTGCATGCCGCCGATCTGCAGGATGGGCAGGATGGCCACGGCCAGGACGATGATCCCCATGCCGCCCAGCCACTGCAGCTCCTGGCGCCAGAAGCGCACGGCGTGGGGCAGCTCCCCGATCCCGGACAGCACCGTGGAGCCGGTGGTGGTGAGCCCGGACATGGACTCGAAGACGGCGTCGGTGACCCCCGGCGTGGCCCCGGACAGGTGCAGGGGGATGGCCCCGAACAGGGCCAGTACCGCCCAGAACAGGGTCACCAGCAGGAAGCCGTCGCGGTGGGAGAGGTCCCGGGGGACCCGGCGCAGCAGCAGCCACAGGACGAAGCCCGAGCCCAGGGTCAGCAGGTAGGCCTCGCCGAAGGCGCCCAGGGCCCCGTCGCCGTAGGCCCAGGCCATCACCAGCGGCGGCAGCATGGCGGTGGAGAACACCATCAGCAAGACGCCCAGGAGGTAGCCCACCGCCCGCCAGTGCATTCAGTCGTCTCCGGTCCGCCGGCTCCTCGCTGGCCCAAGCGAGGACGAAGATCCCGACAGGCTACCCCGGTCCGGCAACCTCAGCCCGGGGACCTCTCTGAAGGCCTGCCTTGGCCGCTTGGTCCCGGCCATCCCTAGAAGAACCCCAGCCCCACCTGGAACAGCTTCTCCACCTGGGCGATCTTGCGCTTGTCCACCAAAAACAGGATGACGTGGTCCTCGGGCTCGATGACCACGTGCCGGTGGGCGATGAGGACCTGGTCGCCGCGCACCACCGCCCCGAAGGTCACGCCCCGCGGCAGGCGGATCTCGTCCAGGCGCTTGCCGATCACCTTGGAGGTGGAGGCGTCGCCGTGGGCCAGGACCTCGATGGCCTCGGCGGCGCCCCGGCGCAGGCTGTGCACCACCGCCACGTCCCCGCGTCGGACGTGGGCGAGGATGCGGCCAATGGTGGCCTGGTGCGGCGAGACCGCCACGTCGATGCCGGTCTGCTGGACCAGGTCCACGTAGGCGCCGCGGTTGATCAGGGTCATCGCCCGCTGGACCCCCATGCGCTTGGCCAGCATGGAGGACAGGATATTGGCCTCGTCGTCGTTGGTCACCGCGACGAACACGTCCAGGTCGCCGATGTTCTCCTCCCGCAGCAGCTCCTCGTCGGCGCCGTCTCCCTGGAGGACAAGGGTGTGCTTGAGGTCCCCGGCCACCCGGGCGGCGTTGCGGGGGTTGTGGTCGATGAGCTTGACCTGGATGGGGGTACGCTCCAGGGCCTCGGCCAGGGAGCTGCCGATGCGGCCGCCGCCCACGATGGCCACCCCGTGCACCACCGTCTCCACCCCGCGCAGGGAGGTGAGCACGCCCTGGATGTGCTCCCGGGCGGCGATGAAGAACACTTCATCCCCTTCCTCGATGACCGTGGGGCCCTCGGGGATGATGGCCTCGCCGCGGCGGTAGATGGCGGCCACCCGGGTGTCCAGCCCGGGCATCTGGTGACGGAGCTCCTGCAGCTGGTGGCCCACCAGCGGCCCGTCGCGGTCGGCACGCACGCCCACCAGCCGCACCCGGCCGCCGGCGAAGTCNNTCGATCAGGCGGTGGATGTAGTCCGTTACCACCTGCTCGGGGCTGATGATGTAGTCCACCGGCACGGCCTGGCGGTTGAACAGCTCGGGATGGGCCAGGTACTCGGGGGCGCGCAGGCGGGCGAGCTTGGTGGGTGTGTGAAACAGGGTCTCCGCCATCTGGCAGGCCACCATGTTCACCTCGTCCCCGGCGGTGACCGCGAGCATCATGTCCGCGCCGCCCAGGCCCGCCCGCTCCAGGATTACGGGGTAGGCGGCATGGCCGGCCACGGTCTGGATGTCGAGCCGGTCGCCGAGCTCACCGAGCTTGTCGGCGTCCTGGTCGACCACCGTGACGTCGTGGCCCTCCAGCGCCAGCTGCTCGGCCACCGGGGCCCCGACCTGGCCGGCGCCCAGAATGACGATCTGCACAGTGCGCTTCCCGCGGAAAGGGGTGGGCTTGGGATCCAAAGGATAACGCAAACCCCGGGCGGGGATAACACGCGGAGGCTTATTCTGACGGCGATTTAACCACGGAGATCACGGAGGACACGGAGAACGGCAAGAGTCATCTGGACTCTCGGTCAGTTTACCGGCAAGGCCACTTGAAGCGGAAAGCCGCCGGCACCCTAAGTCATTCGGCCCCCAAGTCACGGATTTAGTCTTCCTCCGTGTCCTCCGTGACCTCCGTGGTCCATCGCGCCGCTTGAGCTAGCTGATCCGGCGCAGCAGCGGGTCCAGCCAGCGCACCGGCAGGGCCCACCGGAGTCCGGCCAGCAGGTAGGTGGGGAAGGTGACGTAGTAGCGGGCCTTGGGGCGCGGGGCTTCCAGGGCCTTCACCGTCTTGGCCAGGACGGCCTCCGGGCCCAGGGTGAAGGGGGCGTCCTCGGTGCCGGCGAGCCGTGCGGAGACCTCCTGCTCGTAGGTGGCCCGATGATAGCTGCGGCCCACGTCGATGTTCGCCTCGAAGGCCCGCAGGGCGTTTTCCCTGAACCGGCTGGTGATGGGCCCCGGCTCGATCAGTACCGCGTGCAGGCCGGAGCCGGCCAGCTCACGGCGCAGGGTGTCGGTGAGGCCCTCCAGGGCGAACTTGGTGGCGTTGTAGGCCCCGCGGTAGCGCAGGGCCACCAGCCCCAGCACCGAGCTCATGTTGATGACCCGGCCGAAGCCCTGCTCCCGCATCGCCGGCAGCAGGCGGACGGTGAGGTCATGGGTACCCAGCAGGTTGGCGGCGAGCTGCTCGGCCAGGACCTCCCGCCGCAGGTCCTCCACCGCCCCCGGCTGGCCGTAGGCGGCGTTGTTGACCAGCCCGCGCAGGCTCCCGGCGGCGCGCTCGGCGATCGTCTCCGCGCACCGGGCCACCGACTTCGGGTCGGCCAGCTCCAGGGGCAAGGCTTCCACCCCGGCCTCGGAAAGTCGGCGAAGGTCATCGTCGGCGCGGGCGGTGGCCAGGACCCGGTAGCCGCGGTCGCGCAGCCCCCGAGCTAGGCACGCGCCGATGCCGGAGGAGGCGCCGGTGACTACCACGGCCGGAGCGTCCGGCGGGCTCTGGGGAGGGTCGGACTGGGGCAAGGGGGCTCAGCGCTGGGTGATCTTGAGCTCGATGCGCCGGTTCTGGCGCCTTTCCTCCGGGGTCCGCCCCGGGGTTATGGGATGGTACTCGCCATAACCGGTTGCCGCCAGCCGGCGGGGGGAGACGCCCTGGTCGGTGAGAAAGTGGACCACGGACAGGGCGCGGGCGGCGGACAGCTCCCAGTTGGAGCGGAAGCGGGGGGTGCGGATGGGTACCCGGTCGGTATGGCCCTCCACCATGATGATCATGTCGATGCCCTCCGGAGCCCGGTCCGCCACCTCTGTGTAGACATCCACGAACTGCCGCAGCTCGCTGCGGCCGCCGGGGGTCAGCTCGGCCTTGCCCGAGGGAAACAGGATCTCGGACTGGAACACGAACCGGTCGCCCCGGATCTTGATGTCCGGACGGTCGGCGAAGACCTCGCGTAGGCGGCCGAAGAATTCGGAGCGGTATTGCTCCAGCTCCTCCACCCGGCGCAGCAGCTCGGTGCGGATGCGCGCGGCCATCACCTCGATCCGGCTGCGCTGCTCGGCAGCGCGGGCCTGCTCGGTCGCCACCCGCTCCCTGAGCTTTTCGACACGGGCCTCGGCGGCCTCCCGCTGGCGCTCCTGGAGGGCGAGGGCCTTCTCCAGTCGGTCCAGGCGGTCGTTGAGACGCGCCACGTAGCTGGACAGCACCTCGATGTTGGCCGCCGACGCCTCCACCTCGGTGCGGGCCGTGGCCAGCTCCTGCTCGGTCGCCTTGCGGGCCCTGCGGGCGGCGGCGATCTCCTCCTCGGCAGCGGCCCGTGCCTCCCGCGCCGCCGCCAGCTCCTCCCGCAGGAGCTGCCTGCGCTCTTCCAGGGCCTCGCGCCGGCCCCGGCTCTCCTCCAGGCTGGCCCGGAGCTCCTGTCGACGCTGCCGGGAGGCCCCGAGCATGTCCGCCAGGCGCTCCACCTGCCCGCGCAGGGTCTTGATCACCTCCTCCTGGCCGGAAACCTGCCGGGAGAGCACTACCTCGAACAGGAAGAACAGCACCAGGAGGAAGACCAGGGCCACCACGAGCCCCGCCAGGGCGTCGGTGAAACCCGGCCAGATATTCGGCGGGCCGGGGGCGGGACGCCTATTCCGGGCCATTCCCCGCTTCCCTGTCCCGCGCCATGACCCGGGCCAAGCGCTCGATGCTCTCCCGCAGGGAGCGGTTGCGCTGGTCCTCCAGCTGATCCAGGCGGCCGCCCAGGTCCCGCAGCTCGTGGCGCAGCTCCTCGCCCGCCCGGTCCAGGGTGCTGGCCAGGGCGCCGGGATCCGGCTGACGTGTGATGAGCCGGTCCATCTGCTCGCCCACGGCGTCCAGGCGCTGGCTGATGCCCTCCAGCAGGGCGGCGGTGTAGGCGGGGCGGTCCTCCGCCTCCAGGTCGAGGTCAGGGGGCCGGCGCTGCGCCCGCCAGAAAGGGAGCAGCCCGGTGACGATGGTCTCCTCGACCCGGGTCTGCCCGTGGGCCACCGCCCGGCCGAGCTGGGTCTCCGTGAAGCCCAGCACCAGCGAGGCACCCAGCCCGAACAGGCTGGTGGAGAAGGCCAGGGCCATGCCGTCGATGGGGGCCGCCATGCGGTCGCGCAGGGCGGTCACGAAGGTGGCGACGTCGGCGTACTCCTCGCCGGACAGGGTGTCCACGATGCCCTGGACCCCCTGGACGGTCTGCAGCAGACCCCAGAAGGTCCCCAGCAGACCCAGGACGATGAGGGTCCCGGCCAGGTAGCGGGGCAGGGTGCGCCGGCTCTCGCCGCGCTCGCCCAGGCTGTCCAGCAGATAGGGAAGGGTAGCGTGATGGTGGCCGCGGATCACCACCTGGTGCAGGGTGCGCATGAACTCGGTCAGGGAGCGTTTTTCCCCGTAGAGGATAACCTCGTTGGCGCGCTCCGGCGGCTCCATGCCCTGGTCCACGTAGTCCAGATAGCTCCGCACTCGGTCCAGGTAGCGATCCTCCCGGACCAGCTGGACCTGCTGCCAGAGCACGTCCAGCAGCCCCACCCCGAGCAGCACCAGAATGATGCCGTTCAGGGGCGGATTGGCCTGGAACAGGGGCAGCAGGGAGGGATAGAACCAGATCGCCGCGACCACCAGGACAGCGAGGAACACCCCTGTCCGCAGGAGGTAGCGGATGCTTCGGCCGCCGTACTCCATGGCCACCTCCTCGGTGGGACCGTGCCCGATTCCACCATACCCCAGGCAGGGCCGGGGGCAACAGGGCCGGTGTCAGTCCGGGCTGTCCGGATCCTTGAAATCGGCGGCCTCCAGGCCGAGCTGCTTGAGCTTGCGGTAGAGATGCGTCCGCTCCAGGCCGGCCGCAACGGAGGCGCGGGTGATATTGCCCTGGGTGCTGCGGAGCTGGTAGGCCAGGTAATGCCGCTCGAACTCCTCCCGGGCCTCGCGCAGGGGGGCGTCGAACAGGCCCTCGGGCAGGGGAGGCCGGGCGGCCCCGCCCAGGGCCGTGCCCACCCCCTCAGCGTCCACCGGGTCCGCCTCCGACAGAATCAGGATCCGGCCCACCACATTCTCCAGCTCGCGCACGTTGCCGGGCNNTTCAGGGCAGAGGCGGTAAAGACCCGGGAAGGAAGCCCTTCCCGCTGGCAGTGGCACTCCATGAAGTGGGCCGCCAGGGCGGGTATGTCCTCGGTGCGCTCTCGCAAGGGCGGAACCCGCAGGGGAAGAACGTTGAGCCGATAGTAAAGGTCGCTACGGAAGGCCCCCTCCCGGACAAGCTCTCCAAGATCCCGGTTAGTGGCGGCCACCACCCGGACGTCCACATGGACCGGCCGCTGACCGCCAACCCGGGTGAACCGCTGTTCCTGGAGAACCCGGGTCAGCCGCGCCTGGACATCTGGCCGCATATCTGCCACCTCGTCCAGGAAAAGCACTCCCCCGTCGGCCTGCTCGAACCGGCCCGGCTGGGCACCCTCCTCGCCTCCCTCCGTCCCGAACAGCTGCTCCTCCATGCTGCTCGCGGCGATTGCGGCGGAATTGATGGCCACGAAGGGCCCGGTCCGCCCCGACTTTCTATACAGGGAGCGGGCCACCGCCTCCTTACCAGCCCCCGGCTCGCCGAGGATCAGGACGGCGCCCTGGGTGCCGGCGAGCCGTTGGATCTGGCCCCGGAGGTGGGCCATTGCCGTACCTTCCCCCACCATCTCGCTCTCCGCTCCGGGGCCCTGGCGCAGGGCCCGGTTCTCCTGACGGAGGCGGGACGCCTCCACCGCGTGCTGGACCGTGAGCAGGAGCTTGTCCAGGGAAAGGGGCTTCTCCAGGTAATCGTAGGCCCCCAGTCGGGTGGCCTCCACGGCCGACTCGATGGTGCTGTGCCCGGACATCATCACCACCGGACAGGGGGGCTCGCCCCCGTCCACCCACCGGCGCAGGAGCTCCATGCCGTCGGTGCCCGGCATCCAGATGTCGAGCAGCACCAGATCCGGAGGGTCCTGCTCCACCAGGCACTCGGCCACCCGGGCGTCCTCCGCCAAGCGGACGTCAAAGCCTTCCTCCGCCAGAGTATCCTCAAGGACCGTCCGGATCTCGGCCTCATCATCCACTACCAGGAGCACCGGGCGCCCAATAGCGGTCTCATCCCCCTGAAAGCGCCATACCGCCTGCTCAGCCATGGTCTCTATCCCCGTCTCGGAAAGCGGCAGCTTCCGCGCCCGCGGTTACCGGCAGCTCCACCCGCACCCGTGCGCCCCCATCGGGAGCGTTCTCTGCGGCGATCCGCCCGCCGTGCTCCTCAACGATCTTGCGGACGATGGCCAGGCCCAGGCCCGAGCCGTGAGGCTTGGTGGTCACGTACGGGTCGAAGATGCGGTCGAGCAGGTCCGGCGGGAAGCCGGGACCGTTATCCTCCACCTCAACGAACACGTTTCCGCAGTATCCACCAGCGCAGCCGGTGCGCAGGCGAATGCGCCCGGCCTCGCCCAGATCCTCCACCGCCATCAGGGCATTCTGGATCAGGTTACCCAGCACCTGGGTCATCCGGGAAGGATCCAGCAGCGCCGGTGGCAGGTCCGGGGCCAGCACCGTCTCCACCCGGGCGCCGCCGGTCTCCTCCCGATAGAGGGCAACGGTGTGCCCTACCAGCTCGCTCAGGTCGCCGGGCTCCGCGCGGGTCCCCGGCTGCCGTGCATATTCCGAGAAGGCGTTGACCATGTCCCGCAGCCCCTCCACCTGCTGGATGATGGTGGCGGTGGCCCGGTCCAGGGCCTCTCCCTCCCGGCCCCCCAGAAGGGGAAGGTACTTGCGGCGCAGACGCTCGGCGGAGAGCTGGATCGGCGTCAGTGGATTCTTGATCTCGTGGGCCAGGCGCCGGGCCACCTCGCCCCAGGCCGAGGCGCGCTGGGCCTGTAACAGCTCGGTGATGTCGTCGAACACCAGAGCGTAGCCGATGGTCTCCCTGTCCCGGTCGCGCAGCGGGGTGCCGCGCACAAGGAGCGTGACCCCGCCCCGCCGGGGGTCAGCCACCTCGAGCTGTTCGGTCACATCCCGCTGCAGGGCCGCCCGAACCCTGAGATAGAGGTCGAACAGGGGCTGCACATGAGGATATTCGCGGGCCACTCCGCCGAAGGGTCGCCCGGTGCAGTTGGCCTCGGCCAGTCCCAAGATCTCCCGGGCTGCAGGGTTGATGGTATCCACACCGCCCTCGGCGCTCAGGGTCACCACCCCCGCCGACAGGCTGTCCAAGATGGTCTCCAGATAGACCCGCCGGGCCTGGGCCTCCGCGTGGGAGGTGCGGACCTCCTCCTGGGCGGCGGCCAGGCGCCGGGTCATGGCATTGAAAGAGCGCACCAGCACCCCCAGCTCATCGTGGCTGGGAACCGGCAGCTGGCGGCCATATTCCCCGCGCGCCACCGCCCGGGTTCCCCGGGCCAGTGCGCGGATGGGCGCCGTAAAGCGATCCGCCAGCCGGAATGACAGCCAGACAGCGACGAAGACAGTGAGCACCAGGACAAGGGTCAGGGTCAGCAGGAAGCTGGTCTTGAGAGGCCCCCGCTCATGCTGGAGACGGCGGTAGGTCTCGGCGGCGGTGTGGATGGCCTCGGAGCGCTGGGCCACCTCGGCGGGCACCCGGTCGGCCACCCGCAGGATACGGGCCTGCCCCCCGGGCAGGGCCACCGGGACGTAGGCAACCACCCGCCAGGGGGCGGGGCCCTCCTCGGGCACCACCAGACTCACCGGCTGGCCTCCCGCCACCTGCAGCAGCTCCTGCCGGGCGGGGGCCCGGGGCAGGCGGGCGGTGGGCTCGGCCCCGCTGGAGCCCAGCAGGGTCCCGTTGGCCCCGAACAGGGCCAGCTCGTCCAGGCCGTTCTCCCGCCGCAGCCCCGGCAGCACCACCTGGGGCGGTGCCGGCGGCCCGGCCTCCTCCAGCTGCGCTGCCACCCTCTGTCCTTCGAGCAGGAGCTCCCGACTGCGCCTGTCCAGGTAATAACGGGCCATGCCCAGGGCCTCGTCCAGGGCCCTTTCCACCTCCACGTGGAACCAGCTGTCCACCCCGCGCTGGATGAACTGCAGGGAGAAGGCGAACAGGATCCCGGCCGGCACCAGGGCCAGGGTAACGAACATGGCCAGCAGGCGGGTGGTGAGACGGGCGCCGGTGGCCTCCCGGCGCCGGGCGGTGAGCAGGCGGGCCAGGTTGGTCAGGATGGCCGCCCCCAGCACCAGCAGGGCCAGCAGGTCCACCAGCAGGAGCAGGAACAGGGAGTCGCCCAGGTCGGACCCCCCCTCGAGGGCCCTGGCGGTCAGGAACAGCGAGGCCAGCAGACCGATCAGCAGCAGGCCGGTCACAAGCCCGCCCGGTGTGAGCAGGCGCTGACTCAACGGTCCAGAGGACGGTACCGCCATTCGCTGGTGGTCCCCCACAGGCCGGTAAAGGTGGCTACGATCCGGGCGGGCAGGCTTAGCTGCTCACTGCTGGCGGCCACCCTGACCCCTACATAATAGCGCTGGCCCCGCTCCAGCCGGGTATCCCGCACCAGCGGCACCCGCCCGGTGCGCTGCACCATCGACCGGGCACGGGCCCAGTCGCGGGTGAAGTGGCGCTGGTCCGTCCGCCAGTCGATTACCCGATACTGACGGGTCAAGCGGTTGTAGTAGACCTCCCGGCTGAAGCTAGTGCGGCGGACCACAGCGTCGGGCCACCAGGGCTGGTGGCGAAGGAGCTGGAGCTCCACGGTGAACTCGATGGGCACCCCCTCCCGTACCCCCCGGTAGGGCTCGGTGCTCCAGGGGGCGGACCAGCGCACCGCCGCCTGCCAGCGACCATCCACCCGCGACAGAGCAAGCTCCTGAACCATGGGCGGGGCGGCTACTGCCCCGGCGGCCCAGGACAGCAGGATGGCCCCTGCGGCCAGACGTACTCTCATCGCCTCCACCGACCCAAAGCTGTTGCGGGATCCTGTCCGGCCAGCATTTCCTCCGGCAGCACCAGGGTATCCGCTCCGGACCAGGGATCCGGTCCGGGCTCTGCCAGGAGGCCATCCGGTTCCGCCTCTCTCAGGGTGAGGGAGCGCTCGGCTCCCGGCGGGGCCTCGGCGAACCGTTCAGGCCCCGGGACCCCCCCGATCCCGTGCACCCGGGCCACCTCCGTGGGGATCGGGTACCCCAGTGGCCAGGCCACCCCGATCCCCGCAGCCACCAGGGCGCGGGCCGTCTCCTGCGGAAGGGGTACGCCGGGGACCACCCAGTCCACCTTCTCCCCCAGAGCCTCGACCCAGGCGGGGGAGGAGACCGCCTCGGGTGGGACATGGACCTCCAGGGGAAGAGCGCAGGCCCCCCGCAGCACCTCGACCAGATCCGCGGCAGCGGGATCTCCCGGATTCCCCGCAAGGGCGAGCCCGTCGGCTCCCGCCTCCTCCCACCGGGCCCCCCACTCGGCAAGGGCCCCCAGGGCCTTGATCCCCAGGAGCACCACCAGGCGGGGCAGAAATGGCCGCCGTGCCGTCACGGAGCCTCCGTCTTGGTCAGGCTGGCATAGAAGAAACCGTCCATTTCCCCCTCACCGGGCAATATCTGGCGGCCCGGGCCGGCCGGCCGGCCCCAGGCATCCGGCAGGGCCTCAGTGGCCGCCTCGCGGAAGCGTTCGAGTAGCTGCGCCACCACCTCCGGGCCCTCCCCCGGCAGCACCGAGCAGGTCGCGTAGACCAGCCGGCCTCCCGGACGCAGCCAAGGCCACAGGCCTTCCAGCAGGGCCCTCTGGCGGCGAGCCATGACCGCTTCGTCCTCCGGGCGCCGGCGGTGCTTGATGTCCGGATGGCGGCGGATCACCCCGGTGCCGGTGCAGGGGGCGTCCACCAGGATCCGGTCGAACAGGAGCGCAGCCTCCCACCAGGCTCCGGGGCGGGCGGCGTCGCCGACGATGAGGGCGGCCGGCTCCAGGCCCAGTCGCGCCACCGTCTCTCGGGCCTTCTCCAGACGCTCGGGATCCGCATCCACCCCGATTATCCGGGCTCCCGGAGCCCGGTCCAGGAGGTGGGCCAGCTTGCCCCCCGGGGCGCTGCAGGCATCCAAGACGGTCTCCCCGGCGCGGGGATCGACCAGCTCCGCCGCCAGCTGGGCGGCCGCGTCCTGCACGCTTACCCGGCCCCCGGCGAAGCCGGGCAGGGCCCCCACCGGGCAGGGCCCGGCCAGGCGCACCGCCTTGGGCGCTCCCGGCACGGGCTCTGCCGGGAGGCCCGCCGCAGCCAGCTCTCCCAGATAGGCCTCCCGGTCGCCCCGCACCCGCAGGGTGAGCGGCGGATTCCGGTTGTTGGCGGCCAGGATTTCCTCCCAGGCCCGAGGATAGGCTTCCCGAAGACGCTCCGCCAGCCACCGGGGGTGGGCGGTGGCCAGGTCAAGTCCACGGCGATCCACGGCAGCCAGCCGGGTCTCCCGCTCCCGACCGAACCGCCGCAGGACGCCGTTCACCAGCCGCCGGGCCCAGGCCTTTCCGCCGGGGACGGCCCCTACCGTGGCGGAGACTGCGGCATAGGGAGGGATGCCGGTGTGGGCGAGCTGGTACAGGCCCACCAGGAGCAGGGCCTCCAGCCGATCCTCGCCCTTGGGCAGGCCCCGGTCCAGGAGCCCCTCCAGCAGCGCCCGGAGGCGGATCGCCCAGCGCACCGTGCCGGTGGCCAGCTCGCGCAGCAGGGCCCGGTCGGGCTGGCTAAGTCCGTCGTAGACCAGCCCGGCCTCCAGCCTTTCCCCCTTCCCCAGAACCCCTGCCACTGCCTGCGCCGCCCGCGCCCGCACCCCGGCCCCCTGGGCGGGGGAAGGGGATGCGGGGTGCTTGAGGGCCACCTTTCCGGCTCCCGACAGCTCAGGCCATGGCCCGCAGGCGCCGGATCCGCTCCTCCATGGGCGGGTGGGTGGCGAAAAGCTGGGTCAGGTCGCGCCCGGAGAGGGGGTTCACGATCATCATCTGGGCGGTGGCGGGATGGGACTCGGCCCGGGCCATTGGCCGCTGGCTGGCTCCCCGGGCCAGCTTCTCCAGGGCGCGCGCCAGAGAATCCGGGTCTCCCCCGATCTCCGCCCCTCCGGCGTCGGCCCCGTATTCCCGGGCCCGGGAAATGGCCATCTGGATCAGCCCGGCCGCAATGGGAGCCAGGATCATCACCAGGAGGATGCCGACGATTCCCAGGGCCCCACCCCCCTCCTCGTCCTCTCCCGGGCGGCCCCCGAACAGGAGCATGAACTGGGCCATGGTGGCCAGCGTCGAGATGGCCCCGGCCACGGTGGCGGCGATGGTGGAGATGAGGATGTCCCGGTGCTTGATGTGGGCCAGCTCGTGGGCGAGCACCCCGCGGGCCTCGCGCATGTCCAGCACCTCCAATAAACCGGTGGTGACCGCAACGGCGGCGTGCTCGGGATTGCGGCCGGTGGCGAAGGCATTGGGGGAGGAATCGTCCACGACGAAGACGGCCGGCACCGGGATTCCCGCCCGGCCCGCCAGCTCTTCCACGGTACCCACCAGCTCGGGCGCGTTGGCTCGGTCCACCCGCCGCGCCTTGTACATGCGTAGCACTATCTTGTCCGAATACCAGTAAGCCCCGGCGTTCATGACCAGCGCCAGCACCAGGGCGATCACCATTCCCGCGGTTCCTCCCAGGGCGCCCCCCACGACCAGGAAAAGGGCGGTCAGCCCGGCCATAAGAACAGCACTCTTCACTCCGCTATGCATGCTCTGTCCCCTTGCTCGATCGACATCCGGAAAAGGTACGAAACGTTTGCATCCTTCAACGGCTTGACCCCAAGCTGTCCTCCTGGCCCAGGTAGCCTCCCCGGACCGCATCGGGACCCGTCATGCGCTTGCGGCCCGCCGGCTGGATCTCCTCCAGGACCAGCCCGCTATTCCCCCCGCAGGCCACCGTCACCTCCCCGTCCCGGAGCCTGACAGTACCCGGCGCCGTCCCCGGCTCTCCCGGCACGGGCCGGGCCCGCCAGATCCGGAGCGGTTGTCCCTCCCGGAGGGTATGGGCCACCGGCCAGGGGTTGAAGGCACGCACGGCCCGATCCAGCTCCTCGGCCGGGCGGTTCCAGTCGAGCCGGGCCTCCCCCTTGGCAATCTTGGGGGCGTAGGTGGCCCGGTCGTCATCCTGCGGCACAGGCTGCAGGGTACCGGCCTTGAGGGACACCAGAGCCTCGGCGAGGGCCTCGGCCCCGAGGCAGGCCAAGGCGTCGTGGAGCTCGCCGGCGGTCTCGCGGGGGCCGATGGGCCGATGGCGCTCCAGCAGGACGGGCCCGCTGTCCAGCCCGGCATCCATGACCATGATGCTGATCCCCGTCTCGGGGCAGCCGTCCAGGATGGCGCGCTGGACCGGCGCGGCCCCTCGGTACGCCGGCAGCAGGCTGGCATGGACATTGACACAGCCCCGGGGCGGTAGCTCCAAAACCGCCGCCGGCAGGATCAGGCCGTAGGCGACGACCACCAGCAGGTCCGGCTGCCAATGGGTAAGAGGGGCCCGCTCCTCCGGCGTACCCAGAGAGGGGGGCTGGGCCACCGGGATCCCGGCCTCCTGCGCCAGCTCCTTGACCGGGGAGGGGCGCAGGCGCTGGCCTCGGCCCGCCGGCCGGTCAGGCTGGGTCAGCACCCCCACAACGGCCTCCGGGCCCTCGAGGAGGGCCCGGAGGCTGGGAACGGCGAACTCGGGGGAGCCGGCGAATGCGATGCGCCAGGGATCCGCGGCGATGGGGGCAACCTCTTCAGCGGTCCGGTTCAGCCTTTCGGGTCGGGCCTCCCCGACGAACGCTCAGGCCGGAGTCGCCTGGACCCGTTTGTCCTTTTCCAGCTTCTTGCGCAGCCGGGTGCGCTTCAGCCGGGAGAGGTAGTCCACGAACAGCTTGCCGTCCAGGTGGTCCAGCTCGTGCAGGACGCAGCGCCCGGCCAGACCCTCGAATGTCTCCCGGCGGGCCGCCCCCTCCCGATCCAAGAAGGCCAGGGTGGCCTCGGCCGGCCGAACCACCGGCTCGAAGATCCCGGGCAGGGACAGACACCCCTCCTCGCCCTCCTGCTCGCCGGAAGTGGCCACCACCTCGGGGTTGACCAAGGCCAGGGGCTGATCCTGCTCCTCGCTGGTGTCCATCACCAGCAGCCGGATGTGGCGGTTCACCTGGGGAGCCGCCAGGCCCACGCCACGGGCGGCATACATGGTCTCCAGCATGTCGTCGATCAGCCGGCGCAGCTCGTCGTCGACCGTCTCCACACGCTGCGAGGGCGTGCGGAGCCGCTCGTCGGGGTAGTAAAGGATATCCAGGGCCGCCATGGCAGAATTCCCGTCTCTTTAGGAATCCCCGAGGAGGACGTTTTCCCCGGTTTCTTGTCAGAAGTCTAGCATATCGGGGCGGTCGCCACGTTGACACCCTGTGGGGGTTTTGCCAACGTAATGCGGCCCGCTCGTCAGGGCCTACCCCTACAGACCACAGGTGGCCGTCGGGGTTTCCAGCCCGGCCGAACCGGTACGTACGAAGATTGGAGGCGCTCATGCCCAGACCCGTTCCCTCCGCCACCCTCTTGGCTGCCCCGGCGGCGGGGTGCGGAGAGGGGGAGGCCTACGCTCCCGGGACCCAAACCGAGCCCGAGGCCATGCTCGAACAGGGCTGCGCACGCTGCCACGGAGTGCGGGGAGGGGGAAGGTTTGGCTCCCTGCCGGCCTCGACCCAGACGGAGGTGCCGGCTTCGGAGATCGCCTCCCTGATCGCCGCCGGCAAGGCCATCATGCCGGCCTTTCCCCAGCCCCGCGAGGATCAGCGCCGGGCCCTGCGCGGGTACGTTCATGGCCCGGCGCTGAGCTCGGGGCAATAGGGGCATGCCGTGACCAAAGCCATCCGCACCCTCCTTTGCCTGGCCGCGCTGCTCCTGGGGCCCCCGGTTCCAGCGGATTCCTCGGAGGAACCCCCCCTGGCGGTTATCAACGGCGAGCCCCTGGGTCCCGCGAACCTCCAGGCCTATCGCATGGGCCTGCCGGATGGCCCTAACGGGCCGGAGAAGGACCGGGAAGTATTGCTGGAGGAGCTGATTAACCGCGAGCTCCTGCTGAAGGAGGCCCGCCAGCGAGGCCTGCCTCATGAAGATCCCGTTCGGCGGGCCATTGAGCGGGCACGTCAGGACGTGCTGATCGACGCCCTTCTGGACCGGGTGACCGCCGAAAGGGTGACCGGGCAGCGGGTCCGCTCGTATTATCAGGAGCATTTCACTAGCCCCGATCAGGTGGTCCGACTCGAGCTCACTGAGATCCCTGCTGCTTCCCGAAAGGAAGCGGCCTCCCTCCGCAAAAGCCTGGCCAAGGGAGCCGGGGAAGGGACGGACGGGGCGATACCGCCCTCCGCCCGCAAGACGTCCGCCTTCCTGCCCTTGCTTCCTCTCGGGATTCAGCAAACCGTAGCCGACTCCTCCGCCGGGGAGGTGGCGGGTCCGGTGGCGCGGGCCGGAAAGTGGTGGATTTTCCGGGTGGAAGCCCGACAGGAGGTAGAGCCACCCTCGCTGAAAGAGGTCCGGGAAGGCGTCGAGGAACGGCTGCGGGCGCGCGCCATCCGTATCTTCCTGGGCAAGCTCCGCGAATCCGCGGAAATCGAATACCCTTAAATCCCTCCGGACAATTTCCCATGGCGGTCGGGGCGTCCCGCAGCAGGGTGCGGATTGCCCTTTACTCTTCGATGTGATAGCCAAAGGAAAATCTGTCCCGGCCCAGCCACCAAACGGTAGGCCAATGCGACCGCCGATTCTGCTGCCGTTGGTTTTCCTGCTTTCGAGCCCTGCCTGGGCTCTTGCCCCCGATGCCCTCCGCACGGACGCCCCGACGGTCTACACCGTCAAGAAGGGCGACACCCTCTGGGATATCGCCGCCAAGTTCCTGGACAGTCCCTGGCGATGGCCGGAGCTGTGGGATCGCAACACCTATATCTCCAACCCCGACCTGATCTACCCCGGGGACCGTCTGCGGCTGCGCATTGTCGATGGGGAGCCCCGGCTGACCCGTCAGCCCGCTCGCGAGATCGTTCGCCAAGCCCCCCGCCTCCCCCGCCGGGGAGTAGACCGGCTCACGCCCAAGGTCAGGGAGGCCCCGGTAGAGCGCTTGGAGCCGATCTCCACGGTGGACCGGAGCGTGGTTCTGCCCTATATCGGCCGCTACGGTTTGATGAATGCCGATATCGAGCCGGAAAGCATTGGAGGCCACCTAGTGGCAGGGGCCAAGGAGCGGATGATGTATGCCTCCGGGGATGAGATTTTCGCCCGGCTCGGTGATAAGGAGTCCCTGCACTCTGTCTGGTTCGTCTTCCGTCGACCGGAGCCGGTGACTGCTTACGGCAGCAGCGAGGTTCTGGGCTACCTCCTGAAGCACATCGGTACCTGGGAGCTGGAGGGTCGCGCCGGACGGGATGGGCTTTTCACAGGCACCATCGGCCGAGCCTCCGCCCCCATCGAGAAGGGTGACCGAATCTACCCCGGAGAGATCGGCGCGGCTGATACCCGTTTCCTGCCCCATTCGCCCCCGGCAATGGAGGGCCACCTCTTGCGCCCCATTGGCGAGGGGACCATGCTCGGCCAGGGCCAGATGGTGGTGCTCGACCTGGGGGCCCGGGACGGTCTGGAGGAGGGGCACGTGCTGATGGTCCGGGAAGACTCCCGATGGGTCCGAGACCCCTCCCGTTTCGGGAGCTCGCAGGTGCCGGGCCGGACCAAGGGGGTCCTGATGGTAGTTCATACCGGCGAACGGCTCAGCTTCGCCCTGATCATGGAGAATACCCTGCCCATCCAGGGCGGGGACCGGGTGGTTAGCCCGGGATCCTGACATGCCCGTTACGCCGAGGGACCGTCTCTGGCTGGAGCTGCTGCACTCCCCGGGCATCAGCCCCGACCGGCTGAGCAGCCTCATCCGGGAATTCCCAGAGCCCGAAGCCTTGCGTGCGGCCCCGGCCGCCAGCCTCCGGGCTCTCGGCCTTAACGACGGGGCCCTCGCCGGCCTCCGGTCCGGGCCCGAGACAAGCCGGCTAGCGGGGGACCTAGCCTGGCTGGACGACCCCCGCCGCCATCTTCTTACGCTAACCGATCAGCGCTATCCCCAGCCCCTGACCCGAATCCCGGGCCCCCCGCCCCTGCTCTACGCGGAAGGTGACCCCGCCACCCTCGACCGGGGCCCCGCTCTGGCCATCGTGGGCAGCCGCAGCCCCACGAGGGGCGGCCTGGAGAACGCCCGGGCCTTCGCCCACGATTTGGCCGCTGCCGGCTTCACGATCGTCAGCGGCCTGGCCCGGGGCGTGGACGCTGCCGCCCACCAAGGGGCTCTGGACGCCAGCGGCGAGACCGTCGGTATTCTCGGCTGCGGGCCGGACCGGGTGTATCCCGCCGAGAACGCCCCCCTGTTCCGGGCGGTGGCCGAGGCCGGCGCGGTCGCTAGCGAATTTCCCGTGGGCACTCCGCCCAGGGCGGGAAATTTCCCTCGGCGCAACCGGATCATCAGCGGACTGGCCCTGGGGGTCCTCGTTGTGGAGGCCGGGACCCGGAGCGGGGCCTTGACCACCGCCCGCTGGGCAGGTAGTCAAGGAAGGGAGATTTTCGCCATTCCCGGCTCCATTCACGCCCCGCAAAGCCGGGGACCTCACCGCCTTATCCGAGAGGGTGCCAAGCTGGTGGAATCGCTGGCCGACATCGTGGAGGAACTCCGGCCCCAGGCGGGGGTCGGAGCAGTGACTTCCCCTGGCGGGGAGAATGGAGATGGGCTCTCCGGGCTATCCCCCGACCAGGAACGGGTTGCCGCGAGCCTCGATTTCGAGCCTACCGCCCTGGATGCGGTGGTGGCGCGGTCCGGGTTGACCCCCGACCGGGTTTCGGCCATTCTCCTGGAGCTTGAAATGGAGGGAATCGTGGCGACCGAGGCCGGCGGACTGTACTGCCGCATACCCCATGGGGTCCAGCGATCATGAACGAGAATGTCCTCGACATCCTGATGTATCTATTCGAGAACTATTTCTCCGAGCCGATGGAGGAGGAGCCCGACCAGGGCGCCCTGGAGAGCGAGCTGGTGGAGGCCGGCTTCGCCCAGCCCAAGGTCAAGAAAGCCTTCACCTGGCTGGAGACCCTGGCCGAGCAGCAGGCTTCCGATTCTCCCGCGCGGGCACTCCGGCCCGCCCAGGCATCAGCTCGGATCTATACCGATGACGAGCGCCATAAGCTGAGCCGGGATGCCCGCGGCTTCCTGGTCTTCCTCGAGGATACCGGGGTGGTGGACCCCGAGACCCGGGAGCTGGTCATCGATCGCGTCATGGACCTCGACAGCGACGAGATCGACACCGAGGCCCTGAGCTGGGTCCTGCTTATGGTTCTGCACAACGCCCCGGGCCACGAAGGGGCTTATGTGTGGGTGGAGGACATGATCTTCGACCGCATGGACGGGGTGTACCACTAGGCCTTCCGTCGCTGACGGAGGCACGCGCGAGGCCGCCCGGGGGCAACCGGGCGGCCTTCGGTTTCCTGGAGGTCGGCGCCTCGGTTCGGGCCTCCTCCGGTCCTCCTGCCTCCGGGCTGATGCTGGACCGGTCCTTTACGAACGCAGGCAGGTAGCG
>JABAHQ010005329.1_pt3 | contig 19778 bp, 6 predicted proteins | sample 7062091 | NCBI WGS metagenome assembly JABAHQ01 (sample SAMN14534359, study PRJNA622989) | marine sediment metagenome | biome: marine biome [ENVO:00000428]; feature: marine pelagic biome [ENVO:01000023]; material: deep marine sediment [ENVO:00002113] | place: India: Gulf of Kutch | collected...
GCAACCCGGAATCAACACGAATCAACAAAGAGGTTATCGACAATGAGAACGCCAAATACACACAGCCGGGAGGGGCTGATCGGGAGGGTCGTAACGGCGGCGCTGCTGGTCTTGTCCCTGTGGGTGACCGCTCCGCTCGCGCAGGCCGCGACAAGCGGTAACGCTACGATCTTCAACGAGTCCACTGTCAGCTACACATCGGGAACCAGCACGCTGACGGCATCGGCGGATGTCAGCGTCACGGTTGTCACGCTGGCGGCAAATCCAACGGTAACGGTCGACTCGACCGCCCAGTCTGTCGCTGCTGGCGCCAACGCCGTGTACAGCTACACCATCCGTTCCAACGCCAACGGCGTCGACACCTACAACCTATCACTGGCGTCGGTCGACGCGAACGTCTCTGCATCCTCGGACACGATCGCCGCCTCCACCACCCTGTGGGGCGGCATCGTGCTCAGCTCCGGCGCGGGCACCATCAACCTGCCGGGGGGATCGACAGCGGGTCTGGCAAACGGCGATACGGTGGAGCTGACGGTGGCCGGTAGCCCGGAGCGCTACACCGTCACGATCACCACCGCGGGTACCCCGGAGTCTTCCGGCGTCCCGGAAGTGCAGGCGACGCTCACCCTGGCGCCGGTTGGCGCATCACCGGCCATTACCGCCGCCAACGTGGTCGCGGGCACACAGGTCGGCGAGTATTCGGTGACGACGCTGACGCAGACGGCCGGCACGCCGAGCACACCGGGCACCGACGGTACTCATACCAACAACCTCACGGTCACGTCGACGGCGACCCTCGCCGACAACGTGACGACCGCGAGCTATACGACCAGCGCGGGCGACGGCAACGAGACCATCACCACGGTGAGCTCGCCGCAAGTGACGATTCTCAAGGAATCGAGAAATGTCACGACCGGCAGCGCCTTCGTCAGCGACGGTTCGACGACCGCGAAGCCGGCTGAGGTAATCGAGTACCGCATCACGGTTACCAATACCCACGGCACGGCCTCGACCACCAACGTCTATCTGACCGACGTCATCCCGACGTACACCGCCATCGCGACGGGCGTGTACAACGGCGGCGCGGACGACGTGCAGATCGACTACACCGACGCCGACGCAGGGCCGTCTACGACGACGACCTACCACACCGCCGCCAGTGACGGCGATCAGGCGGCTACCGCGGCCGGGACCTTGACCGTCACCGTTGGCGCTGGCGCCGGTGATGCGGGCGTACCCACGGGCGGTACGCTGGATGCGGGCGACAGTGCGGTGGTGTTGTACCGGGTCACCGTACAGTAGTGGCTCGGGACCGGTTGATTCGTGATGCGCGCAACGGCGCCGGGATCCGTCCCGGCGCTGTTGCCCATTGCGGTCACAAGATCGTTCACAAAGCGGCGATGACGGCAGTCGGCCGACTGCCGTGCATCGCCTTCAGCCATTTCTCCTGGGAGATGGCTAAAGGCGATGGTCCGGCGCGGCCGGAGAAGCGGAAAGCCCCTCGGCTTGCCGCTATCGCGCTGGGGGTTGCGGCGTTCCTCCTCATGCCGCCGGCACTGGCGGCCACCGGTGCAGGGGCCGTCATACACAACGTGACCACCGCCAGCTACGATGGATCTACGCGTACCGTCTCAGTCGACGTCACGGTCGCCACCCTGGCGGCGGCGCCGTCCATCAGTGTCGATACCACGGCGCAAACAGTGGTTGCGACGAGCACCGCGACCTACAATTACACGCTGGTCAACAACAGCAACGGCGTCGATACCTTCCCGGTCACCGCAGCTTCGGCCGATGCCGGTACGGCGGGCCCGCCAGGGCTCGATCTCAACGGCACGGGGACCCCGACCGGCAGCTTCACGCTGGGCGCCTCCATCGCAAATGCACCCTCGGATGCCTCAGGCAATGTCTACATTCCCGCCGGATCGGAAACCGGTCTGAGCGCGGGAGATGAGATCGTCATCAGCGGTGTCGGCAGTTACACCATCGCCACGCTGACGCCCGGTACGACGGCCAGTACCGCAGGCGGGGTCACCACTCCGGAGACGCCGACCCGGTTCACGGTCACGCCCATCGGAGCCGCGCCTGTGGTGGGCGCGGGGTCGGTGCCGGTCGGCACCCAAATCGGCGAGAGATCGGTGTTCGCGCTAGCGGTTACCGCCAACACCCCGAGTGTTGCCGGGGTCGACGGCACCCACACGGTCAACCTCGACGGCACGACCACGGCCACGGACGCGGCGGGCGCTGTGGTGAGTTACACAACGAGCGCCGCAGATTCGAATGAAACCGTGACAACCGTGACCTCGGCCGCCGTGACACTCACGAAGGAGGTGCGCAACGTCACCACCGGCACTGCGTTCGGGGCAAGCGGCGGAACCGTCGCAAGCGGTGACACGCTCGAGTACCGGGTCACCGCCGCGCCCGTCCCCGGCGCCGCAGACGTGTCCGGCAGCCTGATCGTGGACGAAGCGCCGGCGAACACCGTGTTCGTTCCCGGCAGCACCACGCTCAACGGCGCCGCGGTTCCCGACGGTGCCGGCGCGACACTGCCCACCACGGCGGCCAACGGCGGCCTACAGATCAACTCGCCCTCGGGCGGCGCCGGTGTGCTCGTCGATGGGGAATCGGCCGTGCTCCTCTTTCGGGTGAACGTGGGCCCGGTGGGCGCGGCCACGACAATTGACAACACGGCGAACCTGACTTTTACCGGCGGGTCGATAAGTGCCACCGCGGCCGCGAGCACCGTCGTACGTACCGGCTCCGCAATCGAGCTGCTGCAGGACGGCACGGCTTCCCCGGGCGCGTATGTGCCGGTGCCGGAATGCGACAGCGGCGCCGGGTACACTCCGCTGGCGGCACCGGTGGTCGACGGTGCGCCGCGCGCCGTGCCCGGAAGCCTGAACCTCGGCACCGCGGCGAGCTATGCGACCGATGAAGCGGTATTTGTCCGCGTAGCAGACGCGGATCAGAACACCGACCCCCTGACGGCGCAGGCCATACTGGTGCAAATGGGCGCCGCCGCGACCGGCGATGCCGAGACGATCCGCCTCACGGAGACCGGCGCCGACACCGGCGTTTTTACCGGCTATATCCAGGCAGGCACGGCGCCCGCGGCGGCGGACTGCCAGCTCTCGGTGGCCGCGGGCCAGCCGGTGACGGCCAGCTACGCCGACGTCAACGACCCCGCCGATACGGCAGACACCAGCGCCCCGGTCGCCGCTGCAGGAGGAGGGATCTTCCTGTCCAACGCTTCGATGAAGTCCTCGGCGAGCATAGGTGAGGTGGTCCCGTACCAGGTCGAGCTTACCAATACCGCGGGCACGGACATCATCGGGACCGCGGTGACCGTGTCGCTGCCCGCGCGATTCCGCTACCGCTCGAATTCGACGACCCTGGACGGCTCCACGATCGCAGATCCCGCGGTATCCCAGGACGGCCGCAGGTTGACCTTTGCCGTTGGGCCGGTCGCCGCGGACGGCACTGTCACCTTGCGCTATGTCGCAGCCATCAGTGCCGGCGCGCGCCTAGGCGAGGCGATCAACAGCGCCGAGGCGGCCGCCACTGGCGGTTTTGCTTCGAATACCGCGCAGGCGCAGGTCGTCGTCGCGGAGGAGCCCATAACCAGCCGCGGCCTGATTGCCGGGCGGGTGATGATCGGCAGCTGCCAGGCAGAGCCGGCCGAGGGGCGCGTGGGACTTCGCCTCAGAAGCAAGGCCGTTGGCGACCGTGTCGAATACACCGCCGATGTCGGGGTTTCCAGTGTCGCCGTAGAAGGGTTGCGGGTCGTGGTCCGCGTCCCCGAAGTGCTCGAGTACGTACCGGGCACGGCGTTGTTGGACGGCAAGGCGCTTGGTGACCCCGTCAGGGACGGCAACACCCTGCGCTTCGAGCTCGGCCGGCGCGCCGCTGACAGCGACTCGGTGATTACGTTCAGTACGCGCTCGCAACTGCGGGTGTTCGGCGAGTTCAGCACCCGTGCCAGCGCCAGCTTCAAGACGGCGGAGACCCCGCTCAACCGGACGCCGGTGGCCGTAAACCGGCTGAAAGACTATTCGTATGTCGTGCGCCCGAGGTTCGACAGTTTGTCTGCCGATCTCAAGGAGCAAGACATGCGGGACCTGGACGATCTGGCGGCAGCCCTGGCCGGTCATCCGGTCAAGCGCATCTATGTGGTCGGCCATGCCGACTCCAGACCGATTCGAAGCGAAAAGAACGCCCCCTTCAGCAGCAACGAAGCATTGGCCCTGGCGCGTGCAGAACGCGTTGCACAGTATCTGGACGGCAGACTGAAATTGGGGGAAGACAAATTCGAGGTCTCCGGCAAAGCGGCACAACGGCCGCTGTACTACGACAAGCGGCTCGAAGGCCGGACCCTGACCGCCGCGGAGCGGCTCGCCCTCAACCGGCGCGTCGAGGTGCTGGTGGAGGTCGAGGGGCAGCACACGAATACGCGCTTCCTGATATCCAAGGCCGACAGCGGCATCAAGTCGACCGAGGTATTCCCGAGCTCGGGCCCCCGCAGGGACCCGACCGTCGGCCTGGGCATCCCTGGCGCAAAGGGCGTCCGCCTTTATCTGGAGGACGGACAATTCGTCGAAACCGATGACCAGGGCATGTATCACTTCGATGGCGTCCGCCCCGGAACCCACGTCGTACAGGTCGACACCGACAGCCTCCCGGACCATCTGGAGGTCGACCGCTGCGAGGAGAACACCCGCTTTGCCGGAACACCGTATTCCCGTTTCGTAGACGTCAGGGCCGGCTCGCTGTGGCGCGCCGATTTCTACCTGAAGCGCAAGCCCCCAACCGTAACCGAGGGTTCCGTCGGAATGCGGCTGCGGAGCCGGCTCGATGACGAAGGCATCGTGTACACGCTTACCGCTACCGGAGACAGAATCGAATTCAAGGACCGCCGGCTCATGATCCACCTCCCCGATGGGCTCGAGTACATTCCGGGGAGCGCGCGGCTCGACGGCGAAGCGGTCGCGGATCCGGTTCGTGATGGCGACGCGTTCGTGCTGGGCATGGAAGACACCGGCACTACCGAATGGAAACACGCGTTCAGCTTCCGGGCCACGGGCGCACAGGCACAGGAGGGCGAATACACGACCTTTGCCTATATGAGATTCCGGACCGCGGACGGAAGGGAACATCGGTCTTCGGTCGTCGAGACCTCGCTCTTGCGTCAAGCGCCGAGCGTAAGGCGGCTCGTCTATGACGCCACGTTCAAAAGGTCCGGAGTAGAGCTGTCCGACCATGATCGGAAGGCACTGGACGGTATCATCGATTATCTGCGCGAGAAGAGCATCCGCAGCGTGTACGTGGCCGCCCAGTCCGGGAACGTGCCGGCCGCCGAGGACACGGGGGACGGATACCCCGACAGCCAGGAACTGACGGCGGCGCGCGCCCAGGAGATCGGCGAGTACGTGTCCAAGGCGCTACGCCTGCATCCGCGGCAGGTGCGGACCGCCGTCGTTGGCACGGGGGAGCCCGCTGCGTCCCAGGCAAGCACCGCAGGACATAGCCGCGAGCGCCGGGTGGAGCTTTACGTCACCATGGCGGATGAGGCGGCTGCACAATCCGTGAATATCAAACGCCGCGACAGCGGACTGCAGATGGTAGAAGTCGTCAACTCGATTCGCCACGAGGAGAAGGCGCCGGTCGCAGAGCCGGACAGCACGGAGGCAAACGACCCCCTTGAAGAGGGCATACTGAGCGTTCACGAGGGAGAGCGCATCGCAACGCCCGTGATGGCCCTGCGCGTTCGTCTGGACACTAGGCTGAAGCCCGACCTGCACGTGGACGGGGTCAAGGTCTCCAACGAGCAGATCGGGTTCAAACGGCGCAGCCAATCGACCGGGAAGACAACCTATACCTACATTGGCGTAAACCTCGGCGGCCCCGGCGCGCACACCGTGGAACTGAAGGGCATGGATCCCTTTGGCAACGCGAGAGTCCACGAGACCGTCAATTACGTCCGCACCAGCGAAATCACCGAGATCCGTGTCGTCACGACGGAAGGCAACGCGGCGGATGGCAAGACACCGGTGAGAATACGCATCGAGCTGCGCGACCAAAAGGGTGATGTGGTCAATGCCGGTGTGAAGCTGAGGTTGAAGGACAGCGAGCTTGTGCCTTATCAGTACGGCGAGCAGATGCCTGAGTTGAGAACGGCCAGCGACATCGTGGAAGTCGGCGCGGACGGGGAGATTCTGTTCGAGCCGGTCAGTACCAGCGGTACGCGTACCGGAAGACTCTCCTACAACGGCGTTTCCACCGACTTCCGGACCTACATCAAGCCGGTATACCGTAAATGGATCATGGTCGGTGTTGCCGAAGGCACTGTGGCGCACAAGACCCTTTCCGGCAACATGCAGAATCTGTCCGACGCAGACCTGGCAGACGACTTTTCCCGGGACGGGAGGCTTGCCTTTTTCGCCAAAGGAAAGATAAAGGGCAAGTACCTCCTCACGCTCGCGTACGACAGCTCTAAGGAGAACGACGCAACCCAAAACGGGCTGTTTCAGCAGCTCGATCCCAACAAGTATTACACGCTCTATGGCGACGGGACCGAGCAACGCGCGGAGGCGGCGAGTTCGGAGAAGCTCTATATCAAGCTTGAGAGTGACCAGTTCTACGCGCTCTTTGGCGACTACAACACCGGGCTCACTGTGACCGAGCTGTCCCGCTACAGCCGAAGCCTTACTGGATTGAAGTCCGAGTACAAGAGCGAGAGGTTCAATGTCAATGCATTCGCCAGCGATACAGGCAACGCCTTCGTCAGGGACGAGATCGCCGGCGACGGCACGTCAGGGCTGTATCAGTTGTCACGGAAGAATATTCTTCCGAACAGCGACAAGGTGCGGATCGAGGTGCGCGATCGATTCCAGAGCCATGCCGTCATAGAATCACGCCAGCTCGTCCGTTACGTTGACTACAACATTGACCCGCGCGCGGGGACCCTCTACTTCAGGGAGCCGGTCTACAGCCGCGACCCAAACCTGAATCCGGTCTATATTGTCGCCGAATATGAGGTCGAGGGCAGTGGCGGTGTGCTGAGCCTGGGAGGTCGGATCGGTATTACGAGCAACGAAGGACAGCACGAGCTGGGGGTGACCGCAATCACTCAAGGCAACGGCGAGGCAGACGGGCGGTTGCTGGGCGCAGACGGCAAGCTCAGGTTGAACGAAAACGCGGAGCTGCGCGCCGAGATCGCGAACTCCGCGGACAATTCCGGCGCCAGTCTACGTACTGGAAATGCCTATATCGCGGAAGTCACCTATCGCACCGGCAAGGCGGACGTGAAGGCCTACGTACGCCAGCAGGACGAGGGATTCGGCATCGGGCAACAGAGCATTTCCGAGGCCGGTACCCGCAAGTCGGGGGTGGTCGGCAAGTACCAGACGAACGAGACCACCGCGTTGGTCGGTGAAGCCTATCACAACGTCAATCTGGACTCGGGATCCACCCGTGACGTGCTCGACGGGGCCTTGGAATACAAATGGCGCGACTACACGCTTACCGCCGGCTACCGTCATGCCAGTGACAGGAACGGCGGAACGACTTACGAGTCGAACCTGGTCACCGGTTCCGTAGTGAAGCCTTATTACGACGAGCGCCTCAAATTCCACGGCAATGCGGAGCTGGCGACGGGAGACAATGACAATCCAGATTATCCCAGCCGCTTACTCGCCGGCGTGGATTACAAGCTGACCCAAAAGAGCACGTTGTTCGCGGAACAAGAGCTGACCTTCGGTTCTGGCCAGGACAGCAACACCACACGCGCGGGCATCAAGGCATCGCCATGGAGCAACGCAGTCGTGGGAAGCACCATCGAGAGCCAGTACAGCGAGAACGGCGCACGAGTGTTCACGACCACCGGCTTGACGCAGGGTTTCGACGTCAATCCGAATCTGCGTGCGGACTTCGGCCTCGAACGTGTACAGACGCTGCGCGACGCAGGCGACCCGGTCTTTGATCCCGCGGTGCCCCCGGCATCGGGCACGCGGAATGCGGATTTTACGGCGGCATCAACCGGCGCCACGTATAAGAAAAAGAAGTGGTCGACGACCTGCCGGATAGAGCTGCGCGACGGCGAGCAGTACAACAAAGTCGGTCTGCTGCTCGGCTTTTATCGTGAGCAGACGCCGGGATTCGGCGTGTCAGGCACCGTACAGCATTTCGATACTGACGAGGCGACGGGCAACCGCGATATCGAGACAAGCATCAAGTTTGCGCTCGCGTATCGTCCGATCCAAAGCAAGTGGATCGTGTTGAACAAGCTGGAGCTTTCGCAGAGCTACGACCTCGCCGGCGCGGGTGAAACAAGACTGCAGAAGCTTGTCAATAATATCAGCGCAAACTACATGTTCACCCGGGCAAGCCAGTTCACCGTGCACTACGGCTACAAGCGAGTGGTCGATACCATCGACCTGGCGCAGTACGGCGGCTCGACCCACTTCCTCCGCGCCGAGTACCGGCATGACCTGCGAAAGGACTGGGATCTCGGGCTCCACGCCGGCGCGCTGCAATCCCAGAGCGGCAACAATCTAGAGCAATCCTACGGCCTGTCTGTGGGGCACAGCCTCGCCCGGAATACCTGGCTCAGCGTCGGTTACAATTTCAACGGATTCGACGACGAGGATTTCGCGGCAGCGGGCTACACGGCCGCAGGGCCCTACGTAAAGCTCCGGCTCGCGTTCGACCATCAAACCTCGCGCCGCGCAATGGCGTGGTGGGAGAAACGACGCGGCTCCGAACAGGCCGGCAGGCCGCGATAGGGCAACCGCATCGTCAACAAAGGCCCGAACACCGTCGATTGACGCCAAGGCGTATGACTGAACGGGCTGACCGACGGTATCACAACGCATCTTTCGTGCGCGCCGAAGCGAAACAATACGTGACCGTGATCGCGTTAGAGATGTGCTCGAAGCACGCTCTCCCGGCCACCGGCGAATTGCCAGCCGGCTGCCCGGGCGACCGACCCCACAGACGCGGTCCCGACCGCATCACAGAAATGCCCTGCCAATGTGTATGCCCAACACAAGTGCGAACCTCATCCGTGCGGGTCCCAAAGACCCACATGCAGAATGCCCGCACAGGAGGCCGCACAACAAGGGGCAATACAATGAGCAGAGTCTTTGCTGGCTGCTCGAGATCCGCCGCGTTCGCCGGGACCGGCCGCAGGCCTCGGAACGTCCAACGCCGGGCTTCGCACCATCCAGGCCTCGCGAGCTGCGCGGAAGATTCGCCCTTCCGTCTGGGGGGAGGGCCCGCGCGGGGCTCCGGAGCCGGCCGGGTTCCACGGGAGCCGCGCAAGCCCGCCGGACGGCCGGGCCCCGTCGAGCCGAGGAGCGCCGAGGCCGGTGCGCGCGCCCGGGCAGCGAGGCCGGGGCGGGGTTTCGTCATGCCAGAAGGCCCGGTATCATTCCGACTAGCGCCCCAATACCTCCGGATTCCAGCAAGAAGGGTGTCCTGATCCTCCTCCGTGAGGCCCGAGGCCGAGCCAATGCAAACCGCCGCCCCGGGGCAGCGCCGCTGCGTCCCCGGGCGGCCCCCGCGATGAGACTCGACAGCGCCTATTCCGCCTCCCCGTGCACGATGCAGTCGACTAGCCCGGTACTCCACGGATTCGAGCACGGCGCGACCGATGCCGCACCGCCCCGGGGCAGAGCCGCCGCCCCATATAGCAGGGCACACCCGAAAGACAATCGACGCCGGCGTTCCAAGAACAGGCCCAAGGACAGTCTATGAGTGCCTCGACTCCGGAAGACTGGGAGTCCGGCCAGACGGGGCTGTCGCGGGCAGTGCTTGCTTATCTCGTTCTCACGACCGTGATTTGCGGCGCGCTCGTCATGGTGGTGGAAGTGCTCGGCTCGCGCGTGATCGGCCCATTCTTCGGCGTCAGCCTATTCGTATGGACCTCGTTGATTACGGTGACGCTCCTGGCGCTGGCGGGCGGTTACGCCGTGGGCGGCGCCATCGCCGACCGCCGGTCCTCGCCCGACTACCTCTATGGGTTGGTCCTGGCGGCGGGCCTGCTCGTGTTTCTGATTCCCTATGTCAAGGGCCCGGTGCTCAAGCTGTGCATGCCGCTGGGACTGCGCGCCGGCTCTTTTGCCAGCACGTTGTTGCTGTTCGGGCCGGCCCTGTTTCTACTGGGCTGCGTCTCGCCCTATATCGTGCGGCTCGCCGCGCGGCGCAGGGCGACGCTGGGTCGCGTTGTCGGCGGACTCTATGCCCTTTCCACGTTCGGCAGCGTGGCGGGCACGGTCCTTACGGGCTTCGTGCTGATCGCCCTGCTCGGGGTCGATGAGATCTTTCAGCTCATCGGACTCCTCCTGATCGCGCTGGCATCGGGCTATTTTCTCGTGCTTCGCCGTCGCTGGGGCATGATGCTTGCGCTGGTGGTTCCCTTGTTGCTGCCGCAGCCGCCGGCAACGGTGGAAAAGGTGATGGAGGACGGGACGCGGGTGATCCCGGTGGCCGCCGAGGACAGCCACTATGGCAACCTCAAGGTAGTCGACTATCAGTACGGCGGCATGCGCACCCGGGAGCTGATGATCGACGGATTGATCCAGGGCGGGATCGACGTGCGAAACGGCATGTCCATATACGAGTACTCATACTTTCTGGAGTTCATTCCGTACGTCTTGAACCCCTCCGGAAAGACCTGTCTGGTAATCGGCCTGGGCGTAGGCGTCGTACCACGCTGGTACCAGCGGCACGGCATCCGCACCGACGTGGTCGACATCGATCCGAGTGTGATCGAGCTTGCCAGGGAACACTTCGGCTTCACCGGCAAGGCAGGCCGCGTCATCGTCTCGGATGCGCGCTATTTCCTGGCTACGGCGAAGGAGAAGTACGACTATGTGATCCTCGACGTCTTCAGCGGGGATACCACCCCGACCCATCTGTTGAGCGTGGAGGCGCTGGCTCTGCTGGAGGCTCGATTGGTGCGCGGGGGCGTCCTGGCGGTCAATCTGGTGGGCAGCCTGAGGCGCAACACCCTAATGACGGCATCCGTCGTCAAGACGCTGAAGCGGTCGTTCGACAATGTAGTCATCTATCCAACGTTCGTCGATAACGGCGGTGCCGGCAGCGGGAATCTCGCGCTGATCGCCTACCAGGGGCCGGCCCGCGTGTTCCGGCCGGAGGCAGCAAGCGGGTTTCCGGTGCACCCGATGGCATCGGCCGGGGTCCGCCAGGGCCTGGCCAGCCCGTTTGAATTCCCCGCGGATACGCCCGCTATGGTGCTCACGGACAACTACAACCCGGTCGATTTCTATGACGCCTGGTTGAGGGAAAAGGTGCGCCGCGAGATCGTTCACAACACCGACTGGGATGTTCTCATCGGATCGTTCTGAGCGCGAAATGGGCAGTCCGGGGAGATTCGAGACCGCCGGCACGTAATCCACCTTCCGGAGCTCGGCACCTTCGCACAGTTTGCGGGCCGGATCGGCCGGAAACACCACGGCGCCGACAAACGATCATTTGACAATATAGGATACCGCATTCGTGGCGAGCGGCTGCCGCCTGCCCTTCAGCCACACCATGGCATAGGCCTCGAATCGGCCTTTTTCCAAGGGCCATCGATACCGGTGATCCCGCGCCGTGCCAACGTGCCGGCCGTTGATGTACCACTCGACCTTCTCCAGCCCAGCGGTCTGATTGACCTCGAACTGAAACGCTTCCTTTTCATCCGGGATCCGCGGATCCATGGCCATGTGAAGATTCGGCGTGGGCTTATGGATGCGTATTGGGCCCTCGCGACCCGATGTCTCCGCCATCGAGGTGTACTTGCCCGGCAGGAACCACTCATCGCGGCTTCCGCAACCCCCGGAAGCGGGCAGGCCCGTGTCAATGCAAACGCGGTGCTTTTCCAACCGCGGGCTGCGATACAGTGGTCTTACATCGCGGCCCCGATTGAGTTCATTGAATACCGTGCGCAGCACCACGGCGGGTCCGACGGAGCCGGTCACTTCACGCATGGGCCGGTAGTCCATATTGCCCATCCATACACCGACGGTATATCGATCATTGAAGCCCACGGACCAGGCGTCACGGTAATCGCTGGAGGTTCCCGTCTTCACTGCGGTCGGATACGGCAGGTTCAAGATCGAGCTGCGGCCGAATTCCTTTTCCCGCGCCCTTGGATCGGAGAGGATATCGGCGATCAGGCTGGCCACGTCCTCGTTCAACACGCGCGAGCCCCCCTGTCGCTGCGCCCGGCCCTGGATCGCCGACAGCGGCTTGAAGTCCCCCATGCGGGCGACGGCGCTGTAGGCCTGGACCAGCTCAAACAGGGTGATTTCCCCGTTCCCCAGTGCAATGCCATCGCCGTATACATTGGGATGATCCGACAGGCTGCGCATGCCCAGCTCGTGGAGAAACTGCAAGAATCGGGCTGCGCCCACGTACTGTATCGCGTGCACCGCCGGGATATTCAGCGAATTTCCCAGGGCTTCCCGCACCGCGATGGGGCCGTAGTGGAGGCGGCTGTAATTGTGATAGACGTGCATGCCGGCGCCGACGCCCTCTTCCAGCGGCGCGTCGTTCAGCATCGTCGCAGCGGTCCAGCCCTTATCGAGCGCCAGGGCGTAGACGAAGGGCTTCAATGCCGAGCCGGGCTGGCGCGGCGTGACCACAGGATCCAGCTCGTTGAATCGCTTCCGGTCCCTGCCCGCGTGACCCACTGCCCATGCGATGATTTCATTGCTGCGATGGTCGACCACCAGCACCGCGCCGTTGGCGACATTGTCGCTGCGCAGCGCATCGAGCCGCGTATCGATGGCCAATTGCACGCGTTGCTGCAGATCGGCATTGAGTGTCGTATGGACCTGCTCGGCCCCGGAGAGGGGGCGCCGCCGTACATATCTGATGAAGTGCTCGGCATTGACTGCCAGCGACGGGCGCCGCACCTGCAGCGGCACCTGGCGCACTGTCTCCAGCTCATGTGCCGCCAGCCAGCCGCGCTTCGCCATGCGTTCGGCGAGGTCCAGAATTGCGTTATCCAGCCTCTCGCCGTAGCGCTGCGGGTCCAACCATTTGGGCGATCGAATGAGGATCGCCAAAGCCAGCATCTCTTTCCTGCTCAGCGTCGACAGATCCCGGTCGAAGTAAAAGGACGCGGCCTGTTTGATGCCGCGCCGCCTGCCTTGGTAGGGTACCTGATTCAGGTAAAACTCGAGGATGTCCGCCTTGCTGTGTCGACTTTCCAGCCGGTCGGCCTCGAAGCCCTCGAGCCAGCGCGACCACAGGGTGCGCGGCCGCGCATGGAGCAGGCGCACGACCTGTTCGCTGATGGTGCTGGCGCCGCGGACGACCTCGCCCGCGGCGAGGTTCTGCCCGAGCGCGCTGAAGCGCGCCAGCCAATCGACGCCCCGGTGCCGGAAAAACCGCTTGTCCTCAGAGAGGATGAACGCGCGCTGCAGAAACTCCGGCACTTCATGCAGGCGAACCGCGTCAAAGACATTCCAGCCGTTGTCGTAGGTACGATTCAGAGGACGTCCGATACGATCCAGAAACTGCCTCTTGTGCACCTCGCCGTCGAGACGGGTGATATCCGCGGGCAGCGGCTTGAGCGCGCGTGCCGTCGCGATGGTCAGGGCAAGTGCCGAAAGCCCCGTCACCGCCGCCGCGACGATGAACCGCCTCTTGCACCGCCGCGGACACATTGTCAGTCGCCGCCGCCTTCCACTTGCAGCCGCGCCGCTAGCCCCCTGCCATAGACGTCCGGATCGTACATCTCCTCCGCGTGCGCAGGCATGACCGTGAAGTCGCCCTCGGCTATGGCCTGCGCGGTGTAGGAAAGGTGATAGCGGCCGGCCGGCAGGTAATCGGCATAGAATAGCGCCGAGTCGTGGCGCAGCTCCTTGTGATAGAAACTCCAGAAGTAACGCCCGAAAGCGGTCCAGTCGCTGAAGCGGAACCACCAGGAGCCGTCACTAGCCTTGAACGTACCCTTTTGCGCATCTACAGTCGAAGCGGTGGCCAGATCCGTGTTGACGGGCTCCAGGCCGCCGGGCACCGGATCGTTGACTACCACAAAATGCCGCGCCGTGGGGACAGAGACGAACAGATCCACCCGTACGAGCTCGCCCCGCTGGATTTCCATGGGACTCTCGAGCATGGTCCAGTTGCCGTCTCTTTCTACGCTGTACTCGCGGCGTACCTCGATCCCGGAATTGATGCGGCTGCGCCTGTCCTCCTTGAGATCGAAGGCCACGCGGACCGAATAGTACACCCGGCCCTGCCCGCTACTGGTGATGCGGACCTTCGACCTCTTGCCCGCGTCACCGTCCTGCATGGGGCGTTCCAATGTCTGCGCCGGATCGGACTTTTGCCGGAAGCTTGCCGTCCCCATGACTCGCCCGTCGAAGCTTACGTCGAGACGCATGTTCGGGTCCTCGGCTTCATACAGGCGGCTGTAATCGATGAGAGCATTCAGGCAGAACACGTTTTCCTGGGTGTTCTCCCAGTGATTTCGATCGCCGCGGCCTTGGGTGATACTGCGCACCATCTTGAAGGGGATGTCGGCGATGCGCCTCCCCGCGCCTGCGTGCCTTTGTGCGGTCAGCAGACCGGACAGCACTGCGCAATTGGAGCGCAGGGGGGTGGCCAACAGATATTTGTAACTATCGTCCCACGCTTCATTGAACTGGAACTTGCCGCCGCTCTGGCTTGCGTGGCCCAAAATCGTGTCAATAGTATTCCGGATGATCACTTTTCCTCCGCCGGAATTGACTGCCGCCTGCAGGAAATGCGCCTTGCCGAAAAGATCCATCTCCGGTGTGTGGGGTGCATACCGGCTTATATCACCGGAGTCGACCTTGCCGTGCTCGGCGAGGGCCGCCAATGCCACCGCTCGCACCGATGAGGACATGCCGCTGCTGTAAAAGGTGGGGAATACGTCCTGCCGAAGAAGCTTCAAGAGATAATCGTGCAGCCGCGCCTCCACCTCAGGCGGAACAGCATAGCCGTCGCGCCGCAGCCAATTGAACGCAACGGCTGTGTAGGCCGACAAATATGGGCTGACATTCCGATTCGAAGGTATCCAGTAGGTCATGCCGCCGTTGGGGGCCTGGAAGTTCGCCGCTGCCTCCAGCTGCGCCTCGACGACGTTTCCCGCCTGCGGCCAGTGGAAGTCCCCTTCAAAGTAATCCTTCAACTGCAGATAGGACGACGCCATCGTCGCCTTGGTCAGGCGCTGCTCCCAGCACAGGTGCGGATATTCCTTTATGTATTCAAATGCCCCGTCGATGTTGCCGATCACGGAAGGCGACAACGCGACGCTGACACCGCCCACGTCTGTGTAGATTCCCTCGGGGATATGTACCGATTCATTGATTTCCGCCTGGGTCGTCGTGCCGTAGGTGGCGCCTGTCTCCAGCGAACGGCGCTTGTTGACCATCAGGCTGTGCTCGAGCGCATCGGTGTCACGGGCGTCGCCGGCCCGCACCAGAAAGCTCATTTCGCCGTTGCCCTTTGTCTGCACGGGGAGCCAGATATTCCTCCGCGCGTAGGGCTCGAGTGGCAGTACGACACTGTGATGATCCTGGGCATCTTCTGCCAGCGGTCCGTTGATGCGCACATCGATGCTTATTTCCCGGTGCCTGTCGGTGCGGTTCATGATATTGAAGCCGGCCTTGAATCGGTCGCCCGCGATTACCTGGTTGGGCATGACCGGGCGCAGCTCGGTTGGGCGGTTGACCTTGATATTGTGTTGGCCGAGGCCCATGCGGTCCTCCGGAGTTACCGCAAGGGCGAAGATCCGCCAGCCGGTCAGGTTGTCCGGCACCTCAAATTCGACGCCGGCGTTGCCCTGGCCGTCGGGTCGGATGGACGGATTCCAGTAACTGATGAACTTGAACAGGTTACGGAGCGGCGTAGACGCCGATTCACCGCCGCCACCCCCGGGGCTGGCCCCCTTTTTCTCGAATTTCTGCCTGCCGACCAGGCGGCTGATCAGGTTGTAGTTGAGGACATCCAGGCGGTCGAGCCGATTGAATCCGGCATATGGGTCGTAATAGTCCTCGCCGCTGCGGTTCAATGCCAGGACCGATTCATCCACCACGGCCACCGCGACCTCCACCGCCCGATCGTCGCCTCGCTTACGGGGTGCCACGTGCAACCGGGCCTTCACGGTCTCCCGCGGCCTGTATACTTCCTTGTCCGTCTCCACCTCCACGGCGAGTCGCTTGTGCGGGTCAACGACGCGGGCACTGACATAGCCCATGCGATAGGTCGGCTTGCCCAGGTCCACATTCCCCGGGCCAAGAGGCTTGTCGGCCCGAGGCGAGACCGCCACCACGGACACATAGAAACCCGGAAGATAGTCGGCCTTGACGGGAACCTCGATCACCGGTGTGCTGCCGTGCAGGGTCTGGACCCACTGATCGAGTATGCCGTAGCGCTCCACCGTGATCAGTGCCCGGGCACCGGGGAACGGGTTTTGGATCAGATAACGCGCGGTGTCTCCGATCCGGTACTCGCTTTGCTCGGCGACGATCTGCAGGGTGGCGTCATTCCTCTGATGCCAGGACACATATCCGCTTCCGGTCACCCAGCCCTGCAGCGTGGTCTTGTGCTCGCGTCCCCGACTGTCCTTGATGGCGGCGATGAAGCGATAGCGCCCGGCCCGTTCCGGGGTGAAGGTGCAGCCTACGGAGTGATCTTCCGAGACGGTCCTGCAGCTTCCCACACTCACCCATTCGGCGATATTCTGCGTGAGATAGGCATTGCCGGGCCCCTTGACCCGCGCCACCTTGAATTCGCGGCGCCGGATGTCGATATGCACGGATACATTCTTGACCAGCTGTCCCTCGCTATCGACGACCAACGCCTCCAGCTTCGCCGGCTTGTCCGTCTCATACAGCCATCTTGTATTGCGCAGGCCGACGAACCGATCTCGCCCGGCATATTCGGCCCGAGCGGCGGCGGCAACGAATTTGCCTCGATCGTCCTTCACCGCGGATTCCACCATCAGCTCGCCATAGTAGATATCGGTCTCGGGCAGGCTGAAAGCCTCCCGTAGCTCGCCCTTCTCGTCCAGTCGACCGCGTACGTCAAGCAGGTTACGTTGTTGGGCCTTCAGGCGCTGTTCATTGGCGCCGCCAAAATAAAAGCCCCTGGCCTGCGGATTGTTGGTGCTGAAGGCGCTCACTTTCAAACGGGCCGTCACTCGCGCTTCCGCCTGGGTGAAGGGTCCGCCCGAATGCAGTGTCGCGAGGGTGGACACTACCACGTTGTCGCCCCCTTTGAAGCGATCTCCATTGAGATCCGAGCTGACCTTGAAGGGTGCAGGAGTAAAGTCGCTGATCAGTACTGTCACGGGCTGCCAGGTAAACTTTGTGAAGTCCGCTGATACGACAAAGCGGTACCAGCCGACGGCGCCCTGCTCCGGAACCTTGAAGCGGCCGTCGAACGCGCCGAATTTCGACAGCGTGACGCCCTCGCGCTGGTGGACGATCTTGTTCTGGGGATCGTAGACCTTCAGGCTATATCCGGACCTCCTCGGCGAAACCCAGTGCTCGTTGCTCTGATCGCGCACGTAGATCTTGTAGTCCACCTCATCGCCCAGCTTGTAGATACCCTGCGCCGTGGTCCCCCAACTGTGCACGTGACCGTTTTGTTTTTGAGTGCGCGGATAGGCGCCCTGGCTATGCGTCCGAAAATAACGGTCCAGAGGGACCAGGGCCATGTCCTTGTCCTTCTCGACCCTGACGAAAAACCGTTCCTGACGGTCGTTCAGCCAATGGCGAAATTTGCTCAGCTCTGGATCGATATCCACGATACCGGGCAGAAGGGCGAGGCCTTGCTCATTCGTCGACCACTCATGCCCGTAGTTCTCGAGACTGGTCAATTCATGGTATGCACCCTTTACCAGAGCGACCTTTGCACCTTGCACGGGCTCGCCGCTGGCCATGTCGGTTATCCACACCGTGGAATTGTAGTGGCCGAATTTGGCATGCACCTGAAACGGTGTGATCTGAACGAAGAAATCAGCATCGCGCCAGCGGCCGGGGGGGCGCGGTTCCGGCTGAAGATGACCGTACGCCGCGCCGGACGTCCCGCCCAAGAGCTTCCGTGCCCGCATGGGGAAGGCGAAGGCCACGTCCTGAGAATCGGGGGTAGTCAAAGTGTGTTGCAGGTGCCCTTGGCGTTCATCGACCGTGATGCGCTGATAGGGCACTTCAATCCGTTCCAGGTTGGTCACATACAGCGGTACATCGGTATCGACGGATTTCTCCAAGACAGCGCGACTGTGTGTCAGACGCAGATCTGGTTCCCGATGTGAGGTGTAAAAGGCAAGGCGAGTCCGGCGATCCAGCCTTCGCCCGAACTCATCCGTGAGCTTGTCTGTATCTACCTCGACAAGGTAGCGTTCATGGGCCTGGAGGCGTTCGGGCAGCCAGACGTGATACTGTCGGCCGCGGCGATGGGGATAGCTCAGTCGGGTCCGATCGCGGACGTTCTCCCAGGGATCGTAATCCTCCCTGCCGCCGTCCAGCGGCGGCGTTAACGTGACGTGATCGCGCACTGCGGTATTGCGCACCGGGGAGGAAAAGGCTAGGGCAATCCGGTTCAAAGGATTGCAACCCTCTGCCGCGCGCTGCTCGAGCTCTTCTGCACTCGGGTCTGCCAAGTCAGCCTCTAGCTGACTCGACGGAATATTCTTCCAGCCGTTCTTTCCATAGCGCGTACAACGAATGCCGAGAAGCCGGAATTCGGGAAAGGTGTCAAAACTGACCACTTTGCGTAGCTCGATCCCGGGCTCTTTGCCTTCGCTGGAAACCAGGCCCGGTAGGACCCACAAGTCGATTGTGGTATCCAGCGGCAATTCCTCGTCAGGCACGACCAGCCACACGCGCCGCGCCTGTTCAACATCCAGTAATTTCGCCTGGGCGTCGGGAAGGGGCTGCGCCTCGTCGATGATGTATTGCATCCAGTCGGGCAGCGCGCGGCGCAGCTCATCCGGATAGGCGTTTAGCGCGGTCCTGACCGGCTGCCCATGGAGCCGAAGGTGCATGCTGGCCTCAAGGGACGATTTTGTGACCGCCTGATTGAGGGTCACCTGCAACAGCGGCTTTCCCGGCGACAACCAATTGAAGAAACGCGAGTAGGTTACCTTGGGCCGGCGGGTGACAAAGTTGTGCTGAACCGGCTCCGCCATGCCGACGCCGCTTTCGGTCTCGATGCCCGGCTCGACCGTCAACGAGTAGCGGGTAGCCTTCTTCATCTTCTCTTGTTCGCCAAGCTGACACGCCAGTGCACTGGTGTTCAACCAGCGCCATTCGCAGTCGAGGGGGGGCTCGATCGTGACCGGGATCTCGCTTGCCGGGCGATCCATACGGCCCACCGGTACCACGTTGCGATCGAACTGAATCACGATTTGCCGGCCGGCGGGGACATCCTGCCCCTTCGGTGTGATGCGCAGGATTTTCAGAGGAGTGCCGGCCTCAGGGACGTCATTGGAGTCGAAGGCACCTAGCGCCGGGGTCACCAAGAACCAGGCACCTAAAGAAAACGCCGCAAGGGCGGCGCAAGGTCGATCCTTTCCCATTTTTGAACCATCCGTAAACGAGGTTCCGAGCCGCAGCCCAGACGGGCGGTGTGGGGACCGGGCACCCAGAACTGACGAATCGCGACCCGCGGTGTTCCTATAACTCATTGTTTTTATGGGATCATGTATCGGGCATGCTCCGGGTAGCCCTTCACGGGACGGTTGTTCCCCTGCTGAACACAATGTATCGGCCTCCCTCGGGCGATATTGAAGGAAT
>JABAHQ010005700.1_pt3 | contig 19771 bp, 14 predicted proteins | sample 7062091 | NCBI WGS metagenome assembly JABAHQ01 (sample SAMN14534359, study PRJNA622989) | marine sediment metagenome | biome: marine biome [ENVO:00000428]; feature: marine pelagic biome [ENVO:01000023]; material: deep marine sediment [ENVO:00002113] | place: India: Gulf of Kutch | collected...
CTCCATCCGCTCCAGGAACTGCTGGGCGTAGGTGGACAGGCTCTCCACGTAGCGCCGCTGCCCCTCGGCGTAGATGGTGTCGAAGGCCAGCGAGCTCTTGCCGGAGCCGGAGACCCCGGTCACGCACACCAGTCGCTCCAGCGGCACGCGCACATCCACGCCGCGCAGGTTGTGCAGGCTGGCCTCGCTGACATAGAGCCAGTGGTCCGCCTCGGCGGGCCGGCGATCCTCGGCGATCAACGGATGCCGGATGGGGTCCGCCAGGCATCGGCCGGTGGCGGAGTCCGGGTTGGCCTCCAGTTCCGCCACCGTGCCCTCGGCAACCACGCGCCCGCCGTTAACCCCGGCACCCGGCCCCAGGTCGATGACGTGCTCGGCGCGGCGGATGGTGTCCTCGTCGTGCTCCACCACCACGATGGTGTTGCCCTTGCCTTCCAGCCGGCCGAGGGTGTCCAGCAGCATGCGGTTGTCCCGCGGGTGCAGGCCGATGGTGGGCTCGTCGAGGATGTAGCACACCCCCTGCAGATTGGAGCCCAGCTGGGCGGCGATGCGGATGCGCTGCGCCTCCCCGCCGGAGAGCGTGGGCGCGGCCCGGTCCAGGTTCAGGTAGGCCAGCCCCACCTGCTGCAGGAAGTCCAGCCGCGCGCGGATTTCCGGCATGATGTCCTGGGCCACCTCGGCATCCCGCCCGGTGAGCGCCAGGGCCTCGAAGCGGTCGGCGGCCTCCTTCACGGAGAGCGCCGTGTACTCGGCGATGTTGCGTTCCCGGAAGTAGACCGACAGCGCCTCCGGCTTGAGCCGGCGCCCGGCGCAGGCCCGGCAGACACCGGCTTCGTGGTCCTCCTCTTCCTCCAGCCAGACGGATTCCTCGCCGCTCTGCTCGGCGTCGAAACCGGGCAGGACCATGCCGGTGCCGTAGCAGGACGGGCACCAGCCGTGCTTGGAGTTGTAGGAGAACAGGCGCGGATCCAGTTCCGGGAAGCTGCGCCCGCAGCCCGGGCAGGCACGCTCGGTGGAGAAGATGGTCTCGCCGGCGTCGGTCAGGAGCTTCATGGTGCCGTGGCCATAGGCCAGCGCGTCCCCGATCAGCCGGTCCAGCGTGGCCTCGTTGCCCGGCGTAACGTTAATGGTGCCCATGGGCAGGTCAATGTCGTGCTCCTGGTGGCGGGCGAGGCGCGGCCAGTTGGCCGTGGGCTGGTACTCGCCGTCCACGCGCAGGTGCTCGAAGCCCTTCTTGCCGGCCCAGGTGGCCAGGTCCGTGTAGTAGCCCTTGCGCGCCACCACCATGGGCGCCAGCAGCGTGGCCTCCTGCCCTCGCGCATCGCGCAGGATGCGGGCGCGGATTGCCTCCGGGGTCTGCTCGTCGATGGGCAGAACGCACTCCGGGCAATACTGGGTGCCCAGCTTGACGAACAGCAGCCGCAGGAAGTGGTAGATCTCGGTCATGGTGGCCACGGTGCTCTTGCGCCCGCCCCGGCTGGTGCGCTGCTCGATGGCGACCGTGGGCGGGATGCCGAAGACGGCGTCCACGTCCGGGCGCGCGGCCGGCTGGACGAACTGGCGGGCGTAGGCGTTGAGGGATTCCAGGTAGCGGCGCTGGCCCTCGTTGAAGACGATGTCGAAGGCCACGGTGCTCTTGCCCGAGCCGGACAGGCCCGTGAGCACCGTGAGCTGGTTGCGCGGGATCCGGATGTCCACGTTCTTCAGGTTGTGCTCGCGCGCGTGGTGGATGGTGATGGCATCCGGGTCGCCGCTGTAGGGCGCGGGCGCTTCCGCCACCATGGGCTGGCTGTCGGCCTCCCCGGCCTGCCCCAGGTAGTCCCGGAGTGCCTTGCCGGTGTGGCTTGCGGTGACCGCCATCACCTGTTCCGGCGTGCCGCTGGCAATCAGCTCCCCGCCCCGGTCACCGCCTTCCGGGCCCAGGTCGATCAGCCAGTCGGCGGCGGCCATCAGGTCCTGGTTGTGCTCGATCACGGCCAGTGAATGGCCTTCCGCCAGAAGCCGCCGGAAGGCACCCAGCAGCGTCGCCACGTCGTCCATGTGCAGGCCGGTGGTGGGCTCGTCGAACAGGAACAGCAGATGGTCGCTTGCCCCCTTGCGCCCGGCCGCCTTGGCCAGGTGCCCCGCGAGCTTGAGGCGCTGGGCCTCGCCCCCGGAGAGGGTCGGCACCGGCTGGCCCAGGCTCATGTAGCCCAGGCCCACGGCCTGCAGCGGCTCCAGGCCCTGCAGGACCTTCGGGTAGTCCGCGAAGAAGCTGACCGCCTGGTTCACGGACATCTCCAGCACGTCCGCGATGGATTGGGGCGGCACCGGGCTCTCGGTCGACGGCGGCAGCGTCACCTCCAGGATCTCGGGGCGGAAGCGGCGACCATCGCAGTCCGGACAGCGCAGGTAGACGTCGCTGAGGAACTGCATTTCCACGTGCTCGAACCCGTTGCCACCACAGGTGGGGCAGCGGCCGTTGCCCGCGTTGAAGCTGAAGGTTCCCAGGGTGTAGCCACGCTCTTTCGCCTCCGGCAGGCCCACGAAGACCTTGCGGATGGCGTCGAAGGCGCCCACGTAGCTGGCCGGCGTGGAACGCGTGGTCCGGCCGATGGGCGACTGGTCGATGAGCACGGCATCATCGATGCGTTCGTGGCCCTCGATGGCGTCATGGACGCCGGGGACCTCGCCAGGGTGCCCCTTGAGTTCGGACACGGCCCGGTAGAGGACGCTCTCCATCAGGGTGGACTTGCCGGACCCACTGACGCCGGTGAGTACCACCAGCGCGTTCAGCGGGATATCGACCTCCAGGTCCTTCAGGTTGTGTTCCCGGGCGCCACGGATGCGGATCGCGTTTTCCGGGTCAACACGGCTGGCAGTCTCGCCCTGGTCCTCCGCGTTCACCTGCCGCCGGCCGGTTAGGTAGTCAGCGGTCAGCGACTTCCCCTCCCGCATCAGGGTCTCCGGGTCGCCCTCAAACACGATGCGACCGCCCTGCTCGCCCGGCCCGGGGCCCATGTCGATGATGCGGTCGGCGGCGTGCATCACCTGGGGATCGTGCTCGACCACGAGCAGGGAGTTGCCGGCATCGCGGAGGCGGTGCATCACCCCGATGATGCGGTCCATGTCGCGCGGGTGCAGGCCGATGCTGGGCTCGTCCAGCACGAACAGGGTGTTCACCAGGGAGGTGCCCAGGGCGGTGGTGAGGTTGATGCGCTGCACCTCGCCGCCGGACAGGGTGCGGGACTGGCGGTCCAGCGTCAGGTAGCCCAGCCCCACCTCGTCCAGGAACCCTACCCGCGAGCGCAGCTCCTGCAGGACCGTCTCCGCCACCGCCTCCTCGTAGCGGCTCAGCTCCAGCGCTTCCAGCCAGCGCCGCAGCTCCTCCACCGGCAGGGCGCTCACCTCGGCGATGGTGCGACCCATCACCTTCACGTTCACCGCTTCGTCCCGCAGCCTCGCCCCCTCACAGTCCGGACAGGTCTGCGCCGTCTGGTACTGGCGCAGGAAGACCCGGATGTACTGCTTGTAGCGCTTCTTCTCCCGGGACTTCAGGAAGGGCACGATCCCCTGGAACTCCTCCGTTCCGTAGAGGACCTCCTCCCGGAACGCCTCGGGGAGCTCTTTCCACGGCGTGTAGACCGAGACCCCATCCTCGCGGGCGAAGGCCCGGAGGCGGTCCCGCTGCTCGTCGTAGCGGGGCTTCGTCCACGGGTCCACGGCACCGCCGTCGATCGAGCGCTCGGGGTTGGGGACGATGAGCTCCAGGTCGTACTCCAGGGTGGCGCCGAACCCGGTGCACTCGGGGCACGACCCGTAGGGGTTGTTGAAGGAGAAGAGCTGGGGCGACGGGTCGAGGAAGTCGACCTCGGGATGACGGGGGCAGCGGAAGTGCTCGGTGAAGGCGAGTCGCTCGGGCGCCTCCCGCCCGTCGGATTCCGCCTCCCCGCCCGCGGCCACCAGGACGACCGCCTCCCCTTCCCCCTCGGAAAAGGCGGTCCCCAGGGAGTCCGCCAGGCGATCGCGCACCTCGTCGGACACCTTGAGCCGGTCCACCACCACCAGGATCTCGTCGGCGTCGGTGAGATCCCGGCCGAGCACGCCGGGATCCTCGGCATCTCCGACCCCCAGGTCCACGAGGCCCCCGTCCGCGAGAACCCGCACGAACCCCATGGCCCGGAGGTTCTCCACGACCAGGGCGTGGGTCACCTTGCCGGAGAGCTTGAGGGGGAACGTCACCTGGAAGCGGGTCCCCTGCGGGAGCTCCAGCACCTCGTCGGCGGCGCCGCTCACCGTGTCCGGACGAACCTCCCGACCGCACTCGGGACAATAGGTGCGGCCCACCCGGGCCCAGAGCAGCCGCAGGTAGTCGTGGACCTCCGTGGCCGTGCCCACCGTGGATCGGGAGGTCTTCGTCGGGTTCTTCTGCTCGATCGCCACGGCGGGACAGATTCCCTCGACCCCGTCCACCGCGGGCTTCTCCATCCGCTCCAGGAACTGCTTCGCGTAGGTGGAGAGGGACTCCACGTAGCGACGCTGCCCCTCGGCGAAGAGGGTGTCCAGGGCCAGGGAGGACTTGCCCGACCCCGACGGCCCGGTGACGACCGTCATGGATCTCCGGGGAAGATCCAGGTCGATCTCCTTCAGGTTGTGCTGTCGGGCACCCCGGATGCGGATGAAATCGTCCATATCCCCCTAAGATAGGCGAAGCCGCGCGGGGGCGAAGGGGGGGTCTCGCCCGTGTGGGTGGCGAGCGCCGCCGGGAGAGGCGGGGCCCACGGGGAGGGTCGGGTCGGAGTCGACCCGGTGCTCTGCGGGGGCCGTCCGGAACCGCCCCCGCTGAAGGGCCGGAGACCCGTCAGTCGCTTGCCGGTGCCGGCTCCGGCTCCTTCTTCGACGCCTTCTCCGCGGGCGTCGTCCCCTTCCGCACGCGGAACCGGTCCTCGAGATCGGCCAGGGAGGTGCGGAAGGCGCTGTACTCCAGCTCCTGCATGGGGAGCATCGCGGGCCCGACGAAGCCCTGCTTCCGGATCTCCTCGCCCTTCTCCTGGGCCCGNNTTGTTGACCGAGTACGCCACGCAGCAGACGATCGGCAGACAGTAGGGCCCGGCGATCGCCGTGTTGATCGGCGCCGGCATGAGCGGCATGTGGTGGCTGCCCCGGGCGTCGCCGGCCACGTAGTGGGCGGTGAAGTAGGGGCTCACGATCTCCTCGGGGGCCGGGAAGATGTTCTGGGTGCGGACGATCGCCACCGGGTCGTCCTTCCCCTTGTACTCGCCGGCGATCGTGTGCAGGCGGTCGGTGGAGACGGCGGCCACCTGGTGGTCCGGGAAGTTGCGCGACCAGATCTCCTTGATCCCGAAGCGGTTCTCGTCCCGGAGGAGAACCGCGAGCTCGATGTGCTCTTCGGGTGCGCCGAGCTCGATCACCCGGTCCGCGCCCGCGTGCTCCATGTCGATGACCACGAACCTGAAGCCCTTCTTCATCTTCGGGAGCATGAGGCCCGCGCAGTAGAGCGGGCTGGTGAAGACGCACCAGAGGGGAAAGTTGAACGCCCCCGGCCCGCACTTGTCCGCGGTGAAGACGAGGAACGGCTCGGCGGGCCGGTCGTCGTCGGTCTCGTCGAATGTGATCTCGGCCGCCCCCGGTCCCGCGCCGCGGACATTGCCCGAGGGTGCGTCGGCCAGGAGATCCTGGCCCGCCCCGTAGAGGCCCTCTTCCTGGGCGATCCCGGTCGCCCTCTCGAAGACGTCCCAGGCGAAGTCGTGGATCTCGGGGGCGTCGCTCCCCTGGCGGTGCACCATGAGGAGACACATGTCGTCTCCACAGTGGGTGACGTCGAAGTCCGTGAGCAGCCCGTCGTCCAGGGCGGCCTCCAGCCGCTGCTGGGCGACCTCCAGCATCCGCTCCGACGGCTCGGTGTGTCCGCCGATGCCTCCGACGTCGGCCTTGATCGCGCTGAGGGTCATCACGGGCTATATCCTCCGGTGGGCGAGATTCGGGGTCGGGGGTTCGGAAGACGCGCTCTTCGAGAACCGTGCAACAAGGGTGCCGCGAGCGCCGCGCGACAGACCCCGGATCGGTCCCCGCGGGCACCTTCTTCGTACGTGGTCCGCCGTCAGGGGTTCCGGCGCTTCATCACGCGCCGATCGGCGATCCTCGCTCCCCGGCGCGGTCCCTCAGGCCCTGCACCCCTCCTCGGAAGGAATAGGCCTCGAAACCGGCCCGTTGCATCAGCTCCGCAAGGTGTGCCGTCTGCACGCCACGGGCGCAGTATAGGAGATACGTTCTCTCCTTGTCCAGTTGGCGCATGTGGGTCGCGAGATCCCGGGGCGAGCGGCGCTCGGCGCCGGGATAATGCCACGACGCGTACTCCTCCGCGGTGCGGCAGTCGATCACGACCGCGCCGTCGGGCACCTCGTCGGCGAAGATGTAGGGCTCCACGAGGTCGAAGGGATCCAGATCCCGCAGGTCCAGGACCGTTCGCTCCTCCACCAGGCGCTCGATCCGGTCCAGCTCCAGCTTCGCCTCCTCGTCCCTGGCCGCCTCGGGCCTGGCGTGGGTGACCGGCCGATCCGGAAGGATCGCGCAATACTCCCGCACCCGGGCGCTGAGCGCCGACGTCCCGATCCGATCGGCCCGCTCGATGATCTCCTGCTTGTCCAGGCCCACGAGGGGGCGGAAGACCGGGAGGTCGGCCACCTCGTCGATCGCCCGGAGGTTGCCCAGGGTCTGGGACGAGACCTGCCCGATCGACTCGCCCGTGACGATCGCCTCCGCCCCGATCTCCCGGGCGATCATCTCCGCGGTCCGGTACATGAGGCGCTTGAGCACCACCTGCCAGTACCGTGGGGTCGCCCGCTCCCGGAGGTGATCGACGAGCTCCTCGAAATCCACGATGTGGATCGGAGGGCGGTCCCCATAGCTCCACTCGTCGGCGAGGACCTTGGCCACGGAGATCACCGCCCGCTCGTAGGCGGCGCCGGCCAGGTTGCAGAACACGTACTCCACGCTGACCCCACGCTTGAGCATGAGCCACGCGGCCACCGCCGAGTCGAACCCTCCCGAGATCAGGCAGACCGCCTTCCCCTCCACCCCCAGGGGAAGCCCGCCCGGCCCCGGGACACGGTCGTGGTAGAGGTACGCCACGTCGTGACGGACCTCCACGGCGGCCGTGAACCCGGGCTGATCGAGGTCGACCTCCCCGTACGGATTCAGCGCCGCCCCGAGGCGCTCCTTCACGTCCCGGGACGAGAAGTCGTGGCTTCCCACGCGCCGGCAGCGCACGGCGTAGGTCCCACCCCCGATCCGATCGGCGTAGAGGGCATGGCCCGTCTCCACGATCGCCTCCAGGTCGGCGTCGATCCGCGCGTCGATCACGGACGCGGAGCTCACCCCGAAGACCCGGGCCAGGACCCCCGCGGCCCCGAGCTCCGACGCCTCCACGAAGAGGCGGCTCCAGTGGTCCTCGACACTTCCCTCGATCCCCGACGCCTCGACGGCGTCCCGGATGTTCTCCGCCAGCCTCCCCTGGAAACGGCGCCGGGTCCGGTTCGACTTGGTGGCCAGCTCGGCCGCCAGGCGCACCAGAATCAGGGTGGGGTCGGAGCTCTCTCTCGCCATGGCCCTCGCCTTCCCGGTGTGTGCGGCGGTCGACGATCGCGACACCCGTCCCCGCGGCGCTCTCCGGCTCTTCGCTCCCGGGCCCCGCGAGCACGTCGCCGCGNNTTGACCGGGATACCTTCCCCATCTAGCTTTCGGCTCCTATGCATGAGCGCGACCGGACCCGGCGTCACCATCATCATCACCCGACCCTCACGGGTCGTGTGGTGCACGAGGTCCGCGCCTGACGTAAGCTCGCGCAGCAAAGACCGAGACACCGCGGCCCGTCGCCGAGACGGGCCGCGGTTTTTTTTTGCGAACCCATCGGACCTCGCGCCGGGAGCGCCCGGGGTCCCCCGAGGAGGACCACGTGCTTCGAGTCGCGCTTCCCAACAAGGGACGCCTCTCCGATCAGGCCCTCTCTCTCTTCGAGCGGGCGGGCCTCGCGCCCGAGTTCCGCGCCGAGCGGGCGCTCCAGGCGTCCCTGGGCGACGACTTCCAGGCCATCTTCGTCCGGGCCGCCGACATCCCCGAGTTCGTGGCCGACGGCGCCGCCGAGCTCGGCGTCACCGGGGCCGACCTGGTGGCCGAGAGCGGACGGGAGGTGACCGAGCTCCTCGATCTGCGTTACGGCCGCTGCCGACTGGTGGTCGCCGCCCGGGACGAGAACCGCCTCGAGACCCCGGCGGACGTGCCACCGGGAACCCGGGTGGCCACCTCCTTCCCCCGGCTCACCCGGGACTTCTTCGAGGAGCTGGCGGTAGACGTGGAGATCGCCCCGGTGTCCGGCGCCGCGGAGATCGCTCCTCACCTCGGCGTCGCCGACGTGATCGTGGACCTGACCTCCACCGGCTCCACCCTGCGGGTGAACGGTCTCCGTGAGGTGGCGACGATTCTCCGCTCCAGCGCCCGCCTCGTGGGGAACCGGGCCGCCGTCGCCCGGGCCCGGCGGGAGGTGGACGACCTGGTCACGGCGCTCGAGTCGGTCCTGCGCGCCGAGCGAAAGCGATACCTCATGGCCAACGTCCCCCGGACCCGCCTCGACGAAGTGAAGAAGGTCCTCCCGGGGATCTCGGGTCCCACGATCGTGGAGATCCGGGACGGGGGGCGCTGGGTCGCAGCCCACGCCGTGGTCGAAGCCGACGAAGTCTACCGCACGATCAACCGGCTGAAGCGCCTCGGCGCCGAGGGGATCCTCGTGACCCGCATCGAGAGGCTCGTGTCGTGAAGATCGCCGTGGAGGCCCCGATCGGGGCCCTGAGCGCCGCCCAGCGCGAGCTGCTCCTCGATCGGCGGCCCGAGGACGAGGCGGAGCTCCGCGCTCGCGTCCGGGAGATCGTGGAGGCGGTCATCGTTCGGGGCGACGATGCTCTCCTGGAGATGGTTCGGCGCTACGACGGTGTGGAGCTGACGAGCCTCGACGTCCCTCGGGAGCGCTGGGACGAGGCGATGGAGGCCCTGGATGCGGACGTCCGATCCGCCCTGGAGCAGGCGGCGACCAACATCGAAGCCTTCCACCGGGCCCAGCGTCCCGAGCCCCTGGAGGTGGAGGTGGCGCCCGGCGTGCGCGTCGGCCGACGGAGCGTGGCCCTGGCCCGGGCGGGCGTGTACGCTCCCGGGGGGCGTGCCTCCTATCCCAGCTCCGTCCTCATGGGGGTGGTCCCGGCCCGGGCCGCGGGTGTCGGGGAGATCGTGGTCTGCTCGCCACCGGGCCCCGACGGCGAGCCGCCCCGGGAGGTCCTCGCCGCGTGCGCCCTGGCCGGCGCGCACCGCCTGTTCGCGGTGGGCGGGGCCGGCGCCGTGGCGGCCCTGGCCTACGGCACCGCCAGCGTGCCCCGGGTCGAGGCGGTCGTGGGCCCGGGCAACCGGTGGGTGACCGAGGCCAAGCGACAGGTGGCCGGGGACGTGCGCATCGACGCCCCGGCGGGACCCTCCGAAGTGCTCGTCGTGGCCGAAGAGGGGTGCGCCGATCCGCGGATTGCCGCCGCTGAGCTCGTGGCCCAGGCCGAGCACGATCCCGACGCCGCCGTGGCCGCGGTGACCCCCTCGCCGCGGCTCCTCGGGGCGATCCGGGAGGCCCTGGTCCGGCAGGCGTCGAATACGCCTCGGGGGGAGGTGGTCCGGCGGGCCCTGGAGCGCCGTGGCGCCCTCCTCGAGGCCCGGGAGCTGGACGAGGCACTCGCCTTCGCCGACCTCTTCGCCCCCGAGCACCTGGCCCTCTACACGGCGGACCCGGCGACGGCCGCGGTGCGGGTGCGAAACGCCGGCACCGTCTTCCTCGGGCAATCGAGCTCGGTGGCGTACGGCGACTATCTCACGGGGGCGAACCACGTCCTCCCCACCGCCGGCCTCGCTCGCGCCTTTTCCGGGCTCTCCACGGCCCACTTCCTGCGAAGCTACACCTGGCAGGCGCTCACGCCCGACGCGGCCCGGCGCCTGGCCGGGCCGGTCCGCCGCCTGGCCGAGGCGGAGGACCTGCCCGCCCACGGAGAGGCGGTCCGTCTCCGGGAGGCGATCCCGTGAATGAATTCCCGCGCCCCGACTACCGAGCCCTCGGGCCCTACGCTCCGGACCGTCGCCCCGTCGCCGTGGACCTGAGCGACAACACGAACCTCTGGGGCCCCCATCCTGCGGCCCACGAAGCTCTTCGGGAGGCGAGCGGCGAAGCCCTCGCCCGGTATCCGTCGGTCTACGCGGACGATCTCCGGGCGGCGGTGGCGGCGAAGTGGTCGCTGGCCCCCTCCACGGTCGCCACGGGGTGCGGCTCCGACGACATCCTGGACTCGACCTTCCGGGCGGCGCACAGGCCCGGCGGTGTGGTCGCGTGTCCGGGGCCCACCTTCTCGATGATCCCGATCTTCGCTCGCATGAACGGGCTCGGGGTCCGGGAGATCCCGTGGGAGGAGGCCCGGGAGGATCCCCGACTCCTCCTCACCGGAGACGCGGTGGCGGTCTACGTCTGTGACCCGAACAACCCGACCGGGGCTCACCTGCCCGAGGGCTGGATCGACGCGCTCCTCGACGCGGGCGGACCCCGGGGGCCCTTGGTCGTCCTCGACGAAGCCTACGCCGACTTCGCCGGTAGCTCCGAGGTGAGCCGGGCGCCGGACACCGCCCGGCTCCTCGTGCTCCGGACCCTCTCCAAGGCCTACGGCCTCGCCGGGCTTCGGGTCGGCTTCGCCGTAGGCGCCCCCGAGGTCGTGGCCGAGGTGGAAAAATCCCGGGGTCCCTACAAGGTCGGCCGGATCGACGAGGCGGCGGCGGTGCTGGCCCTGGAGGACCCCGAAGGGTGGGTAGCGGGGATCGTGACGGCGACCCGGACGAACCGGGCCCGGCTGGCCGAGGAGCTCGAGCACCGAGGGTTCGCGCCTCGCCCCTCCCGGGCCAACTTCCTCCTCGTGCCGGTGGACGACGCCCGGGGACTGACGGCCCGGCTGAGGGAGCGGGGCGTGGCGGTGCGGCCCTTTTCCGGCCTCACCGGGATCGGCGACGCGGTCCGGGTGAGCGTAGGACCGTGGTCCATGCTCGAGCGCTTCCTGGACGCCCTGGACGGCGTCGGAGCCTCCGGAACCCCCGGCCCGGAGGGGGGAGGCGGAAATTGAACGTCACGCTCTTCGACTACGGTGCGGGCAACCTCCACTCCCTGGAGAAGGCGCTCGAGCGGGGGGGTGCCGCCGTCGCCGTGACCGCCGACTGGGACGATGCCCTCGATCGGGACGCTCTGGTTCTCCCGGGAGTGGGGGCCTTCGGGGCGGCGGTGCGAGCCCTGGGCGACGCCGGGCCCCGGATCCGGAGCGCCCTGGAGGACGGGCTCCCCTGCCTGGGGATCTGCCTGGGCATGCAGCTCCTCTTCGACCGGAGCGAGGAAGGCGAGGGCCGCGGAATCGGCGTCCTGTCGGGCGGGGTCCGCAGACTCTCCCGCGGTCGCGTCCCCCAGATGGGGTGGAACGACGTGGAGACGGCGGACGACCCCCTCTTCCGGGGAGCCGGCCCGTTGATCGCCTACTACGCCAACTCCTACGTGTGCGAGCCCGAGGACCCGAACGTGGCGATCGCCTGGTCCAGCTACGAGGGGGAGAGGTTCGTGGCCGGGGTCCGACGCGGGACCGTGTGGGGAGTCCAGTTCCATCCCGAGAAGAGCTCGTCGGCGGGGCTGCGGATCGTGGAGAACTTCCTCGGGGAGGTGGAGCGATGAGCCCGCGGCCGGCGGCACGGAGCCCGGCGGTCCCCGGGTCGGGAGACGGGGCGTGAGGGCGGTGCCCGCAGTGGACGTGAAGGGAGGCCGTTGCGTCCAGCTGGTGGGGGGCCGGCCCGAGGAGGAGCGGATCTCCCTCCCCGATCCCGAGGCCGTGGCCGAGCGCTGGTGGAGCCTGGGATTCCGGGATCTCCACGTGGTGGACCTGGACGCCGCCCTGGGGCACGGCCACAACCGGGCGGTGGTGGCCCGCATCCTGGCGTCGACCGAGGCCGACGCCCAGGTGGGCGGCGGCGTCAGGGACCGGGACGCCCTGGTGGAGCTGCTGAGCGGGGGCGCCGCCCGGGTGGTGGTGGGGACCCGGGCCATCACCGATCACGGATGGCTCGAGGAGGTGGCCGGCGTCCATCCCGGGAGGATCGTGGTGGCCGCGGACGTCCGGGCGGGGAAGGTTCTGGTGCGTGGCTGGACGGAGGACACCGGGACTCCTGTCGAGGCGCTCCTCGACCGCCTGGCGACCCTCCCCCTGGCCGGCATGCTCTGCACAGACGTGAGCCGGGAGGGGCGGCTGGAGGGGATCGATCGGGCCGGGGTCCGGCGGCTCCTGCGCGCCTCGAGCCATCCGGTCTGGATCTCGGGCGGGATCAGCGCCCTGGAGGAGCTGGCCTTCCTGGCCGACTCCGGCGCAGAAGGAGCCGTCCTGGGCATGGCCCTCTACGAGGGCGTCCTGGACGCGGAAACCGTAGCACGGGAGTATGGACGATGAGCGCCATCGAGCGGGAGACGAGCGAGACGCGGATCGCCGTCGACGTGGAGCCGGGGACGGGAGAGGCCCGGGTGCAGACCGGGGAGCCGTTCCTCGACCACATGCTGGAGACCCTGGCGCGCTATGCCGCGCTCGACCTGGAGGTGGAGGCCCGGGGGGATCTCCGTCACCATCTGGTCGAGGACGTGGCGATCGCCCTGGGGGCGGCGCTGGCCGTGGAGGTGCCGAAGCGGGCGGGCCGCTACGGCGCGGCCCTGGTCCCCATGGACGACGCCCTGGTGCAGGCCGCACTGGATGTGGGCGGGCGCTTCTTCTACCAGGGGCCCCTCCCTTCGAGCCTCTACGACCACTTCCTGCGGAGCTTCGCGGAGAACCTGAAGGCCACCCTCCACCTCCGGGTGATCCGGGGTCGGGACAAGCATCACGTGGTTGAGGCCGCGGTGAAGGCCACCGGCCTGGCCCTCCGGCAGGCTCTCAGGGAGGGCGACGACGTCTTCAGCACGAAGGGCTCGGTGCGCCTGGAGCTCCGTGAGCGCCGGCGGAGCGTCGCTCGCGTGTGGGGGTCGCGTCACGCGAGCGGCCGCCCGGCCCGGGTCGGGGAGCGGCCCCCGATGCTGAGGCCCCGGATCGTCGTCTGCCTGGACGTGGAGCACGGTCGCGTGGTGAAGGGCACGAGGTTCAGGGATCTCCGGGACGTGGGCGATCCCGTGGAGCTGGCGAAACGCTACGAGGAGGAGGGGGCCGACGAGGTCGTCTTCCTGGACATCTCGGCCTCGACGGAAGGACGTCGGACGCTCCTGGACACCGTGCGACGCACCGCCGAGGTCCTCTTCATTCCCCTGACCGTCGGAGGCGGGGTGGGGGCCGTGCAGGATATGCACGCCCTGCTGCGGGCCGGAGCGGACAAGATCAGCGTGAACACCGCCGCGGTGGAGCGGCCCGAGCTCCTCACCGAGGGGGCGGAGCGCTTCGGAGCCCAGTGCGTGGTGGCCAGCGTGGACGCCGCCCGGGCGGACGGGGGATGGACCGCGTTCACCCACGGAGGCCGGACCCGGACCGACCTGGACGCGGTGGCGTGGGCCGCCGAGTGCGCCGAGCGCGGCGCGGGGGAGGTCCTCCTCACCTCCATGGACCGGGACGGGGTCCGGGCCGGCTACGATCTGGAGCTGACCCGGGCGGTGTCGGATCGGGTCGGCGTTCCCGTGGTCGCGTCGGGGGGCGCCGGCGAGGCCACGCATCTCCGGGACGCCTTCGAGGAAGGAGGAGCGTCCGCGGCGCTGGTGGCGGGGATCCTCCACGACGGCATCACGACCGTGGGGGCGCTCAAGGACGCCCTGGCCGGCTGGGGGGTGAGGGTCCGATGAGGCGGAGCTCCCGGGCGTCGGGCTCCAGGAACGAGCGCCCGGTGCGCGGACCGGGGGACGGGCCATGACCGACCGACGCCTTCGCCGGCCCGTCGACCTGGACGCCCTCGACTTCGACAAGGGCGACGGCCTGCTCCCCGTGGTGGTCCAGGACGCGGACGACGGAGCGGTGCTGATGGTGGCCTGGACCGACCGGAACGCCCTGGTCCAAACCCTGGAGAGCGGGGAGATGCACTTCCACTCCCGCTCCCGGGACGCGCTCTGGCGCAAGGGGGAGACGTCGGGGAACGTCCTCCGGGTCCGGAGCCTGCACGGCGACTGCGACGGGGACACCGTCCTCGCCGTGGTCCGGCCCGCCGGGCCGGCGTGCCACACGGGCGAGCGGACCTGCTTCGGGGATGCGGGGGTAGCCACGGCCGCGTCCGCCGGGGAGGCCGTCCTGGCCCGCCTCTGGGAGACCCTGGAGGCCCGGGCCAGGGAGCGGCCCGAGGACAGCTATACGGTGCGGCTGCTGGACGACGCGAACCTCCGCCTGAAGAAGCTGGGCGAGGAGTCCGCCGAGCTGATCGCGGCCCTGGCCCGGGGCGACGTGGAGGAGGCACCCTCGGAGGCGGCGGACCTCGCCTATCACGTTCTGGTGGCCCTCCTGGGCGCGGGGATCGCCCTGGACCGGGTGCTGGAGGAGCTGGAGCGGCGCCGGGGGCGCTGACCGCCACGATCGAACTCACCGAGCCGGAGCGCAATGGCCGGGCTGAGCTGGGACACGCCGATGCGGGAGGAGGAGGCCCTGGGGAAGGCCTACGACTCCCGCCTGATGAAGCGCCTGCTGGCCTACCTGAAGCCGTACCGGTGGAAGATGGCCACGGCGGTGCTGATCCTCATGGCCTCCTCGGGGCTCGAGATCGTGGGCCCCTGGCTCACCAAGGTGGCCCTCGACCGGGCGATCCCCGAGGAGGACGCTCGCCTCCTCGTCCTCCTGGCCCTCGGCTACCTGGGCGCCAACGTCTTCATCTTCGCCCTGAGCTACGTTCAGCGGATCCTCACCACCTGGCTCGGCCAGCGGGTGATGAAGGACCTGCGCGCCGAGATCTTCCAGCGCCTCCAGCGACTCGACCTCCGGTTCTACGACCGCAACCCGGTGGGTCGCCTCATGACCCGGATCACCAACGACGTGGACACCCTCAACGAGCTCTTCAGCTCGGGGGTGGTCACGGTCTTCGGCGACGTCTTCACCCTCGTCTTCATCGTGGGGGCGATGCTCACCATGGACTGGGAGCTCGCCCTGGTGAGCTTCAGCGTCCTGCCCCTGGTGTTCGTCGCCGCCTTCCTCTTCCGGGCGAAGGTGCGGGACGCCTACCGGGACATCCGGGTGCGCCTGGCGCGGATCAACGCGTTCCTCCAGGAGCGGTTCACGGGCATGCAGGTCGTCCAGCTCTTCAACCGGGAGGGCTCCGACGCCCGACGGCACGAAGCGCTGAACGAGGACTACCTCCAGGCTCACCTCCGCTCGATCACCTACTACGCCCTCTTCTTCCCGGTCATCGAGCTCTTCACCGCGATCGCCCTGGCGCTGATCATCTGGTACGGGGGGGCATCGATCCTGGAGGGGGCGGTGACGGTGGGCGTGGTGGCGGCGTTCCTCCAGTACGCGCGGCGCTTCTTCCGGCCGATCCAGGACCTCTCGGAGAAGTACAACCTGCTCCAGGGCGCCATGGCCTCCTCCGAGCGGATCTTCAAGCTCCTGGACCGCGAGCCCGAGATCGTCGATCCCCCGGATCCCGTGGAGCTGCCCCCCGAGACCCGGGGCGAGATCGAGTTCCAGGACGTCTGGTTCGCCTACGGAGAGGACGAGGACGGGCGCCCGAACTGGGTGATCGAGGACCTGTGCTTCCGGGTCTCGCCCGGGGAGAAGGTGGCCCTGGTCGGCCATACGGGGGCGGGCAAGACCACGGTGATCAACCTCCTCATGCGCTTCTACGAGCCCCAGCGCGGCCGGATCCTCCTCGACGGGGTCCCCATCGACCGGCTGCGGATCGCCGACCTGCGGAGCCGGATCGGTCTGGTGCTCCAGGACGTCTTCCTCTTCAGCCAGGACGTGCGCTTCAACATCCGCCTCGGTGGCGAGGCGATCGGCGAGGACAAGATCCGTCGTGCGGCGACCCGGGTGGGCGCCGCACCCTTCATCGACCGGCTCCCGGCGGGCTACGACCAGCCCCTGGGCGAGCGGGGGGCGAGCCTGAGCGTGGGGGAGCGACAGCTCGTCTCCTTCGCCCGGGCCCTGGCCTTCGACCCGCCGATCCTGATCCTCGACGAGGCCACGAGCTCGGTGGACTCGGAGATCGAGGCGCGGATCGAGGAGGCCACCGACGAGCTCATGAAGGGACGGACCTCCCTGGTCATCGCCCACCGCCTCTCCACGGTCCAGGGCGCGGATCGGATCCTGGTGATGCACCACGGGGTCCTGCGGGAAGAGGGCACCCACCGGGAGCTCCTGGATCGGGGCGGGCTCTACGCGAAGCTCCACGAGCTCCAGTTCGCGCCGGCCCCCTCCGTCGGCACCCGGGGCGCCCCGGCCTCGGCGGACTGACCCCGGAGGCCCTCGAGACCCCCGCGCCCTCTCAAGCCCTTCGGAGGATCTCCGCCAGCACCCGGGCCGTCCGATCCGACGCTCCCCGGTGCTCGTCGATGTAGCCCCGGCCCCGGGCGCCCGCCGCCCGCCCCAGACCCGGCTCGTCGAGCCATGCCTCGATCGCCCCCACCGCGGTCTCCACCCCGTCCACCTCCACCGCCCCGCCCCTCTCCAGGAGGCGCCGAGCCTCCATGGCGCTCCCGTGTCGTGGGCCCACGAGGACGGGGAGCCCCCACGCGGCGGGCTCCAGGACCGAGTGGAGCCCCTCGTCGTGAAACCCTCCCCCCACCCAGGCCAGCGCTCCCAGCGAGTAGAGGTCGGCCAGGACCCCCACCCGGTCCACCACCACCGCGTCCACCCCCCTCGCCGACCCCGCGTCCTCCACCTCGGAGAGGCGACGCGCCGACCAGCCTTCGGAGAGGAGCGCGGCCATGAGCGGCCGCAGGTGACCGTCGTGGGGCTCGTGGGGGGCCACGACGAGGCGCAGCTCAGGGTGGCGTTGCCGGACCCGGCCGGCCGCCGGGAGGAGCACGGCCTCGTCGGAGGGCCAGGTGGAGCCGGCCACGAGCGTCGGCCGGTCCTCGCCGGCGAAGGCGGCCAGGTGGGAGGCGTGCCGGTCCGCGGATTCGGCCCGGGAGGCCGCCGAGTCCACCCCCGGGTCGCCGGTGACCACGATCCGGTCGGTGGAGACGCCGAGGATCGCGAAGCGCTCTCCGTCCTCCTCGGAGATCGCGCACACACGCTCCAGGCGTCGAAAGGCCGGGCGGAGGAAGGGGAGGGCCACGGGACGCAGGCGCCCGGCGCTCCGGGGGAGGGTCGCCGCGACGAGGGCCGTCGCGACCCCTCGTCGCCGGGCCTCCCGGGAAAGAGTGGGCCAGACCTCCGTCTTGGTGAACGCCAGGAGGCTCGGACGCACGGCGTCCAGGACGGCTCCCATCTCGTCGGGGAGATCCCAGGGGAGGTAGCCGGCCACGTCCGCCGGCATGCGCCGGGCCAGGGCCACGGCAGAGGGCGAGAAGTGGGTGAAGGCCAGCTGGACGCCGGGAACCTCCCGCCCCAGGATCTCCATGACCGAGCGGGCCTGGAGGCCTTCGCCCACGGAGGGCGCGTGGAACCAGGCGGCCGGCGATCCGGGCCGCCGGCACACCTCCCCCCAGGAGACCAGGGCCTCGGCCGCGTCCCGGCGACCCCTCAGCCCTCGTGCCAGCTTCGAGCCTCCCCGGGCGAAGAGGGGCGCCGCGGAGCGGACCCCCCGCACGACGATCCGGTATACCGCCTCCGCCACGGACATGCCCGCAGGATAGAGGATCGCTGGAGCCACCAACAAGGGAGTGGGCCCATGGACTTCCGGGTGACCGTTCGCCTCGGCGACCGGTACGGCTACCGAACGTTCCGCGTCCAGGGCGCCGACGCCGCCGAGGCCCTACGGGCGGCCGCCGACGCCCTTTCCTCCGACGTCGCCGCCCGGGCCGACCTGGTGGAGCTTCGGGTGGCCGCCGATCCCGACGAGCGAGAATACGTGGGAGACGACGCCTGAGGCGCCGGAACATTCCCCCCGCCCCGTCCGGTATGGGGGTTGTCGATCCCGCTTGCACCCCAGATCCGGAGAAGGGAACCCCATGGACGAACCCTGGCAGATCTACTACGAGGAGTTTCGGACCCGGGCCGAGGACGTCGCCGAGCGCACGTACGGCCGGGCCGACGAGATGGCCGAGGCCGCCCACGACGCGTACGAGGGCACGGCCGACCTCCTCGTGAGCGACCTCGACTACGAGGAAGAGGAAGCGCTGGCCCTGGCCAAGGCCTTCGCCCGGGGGGTGGGGAAGTGGATCGACGAGGGAGGGACGGATTGGGAGGGTCTCCGGGAGCGTCTGGAGATCCAGCAGCAGGAGTGGGAGCTCATGGGAGACGTGCCGGTCTGAGTCGCGCACCCCTCGCCGCGGGGGCCGGCCTCCTCTGCGCGGCCCTGGTTTCCGCGTGCTCCCCGATCTACGTCCTGAAGGCGGGGTGGGCCGAGGCGAAGATCCTCTCCGCCCGGGAGCCGATCCCGGCCGTCGCGGCGGACTCCGCGACGGACCCCGAGCTCCGGGGAAAGCTCGCCCTCGTGCTGGAGGCGCGGCGCTTCGCCGCCGACAGCCTCGGCCTCCGGCTCGGTGACTCCTACACGACCTACACCCGTCTCGAGCGCGACACCCTGGCCCTGGTGCTCTCGGCGGCCCACAAGGACCGGCTCGAGGCCCGGACCTGGTGGTTTCCGATCGTGGGAAGGGTCCCGTACCGCGCCTACTTCTCCGAGGGCGACGCCCGCGCGGCCGAGGACGAGCTCCGCGGGGAGGGATTCGACACCTACCTGCGCCCCACGGCGGCCTTCAGCACCCTGGGCTGGTTCTCCGACCCTCTCCTCTCCACGGTCGTGGGCCAGGATCACGTGGCGCTCGTGGAGACCGTGCTCCACGAGATCGCCCACACCCACCTCTACGTTCCCGGGCGCGTCCGGTTCAACGAGAGCTTCGCCACCTTCGTGGGCCACACGGCGGCGGCCGCATTCTTCTGCCGGCGCACCGGGGGCGGGCCGGACACGGTCTGGTGCCGGAGGGCCCGGGATCGCTGGGCCGACGTCCAGGCCTTCTCGCGATTTCTCGACCGGGTGGTGGCCGACCTCTCGGCGGTGTACGGGAATCCCGGTCTCTCCCGAGAGGAGAAGCTCGCCCGCCGGGAGGAGATCTTCGAGGACGCGAAGCGCCGGTTTCGCACCGAGCTCCGTCCGGGCCTCCGCAGCTACCGGTTCGGCTACTTCCTCCGGACCCCCCTGAACAACGCCACCCTCCTGGCGCGGATGCGCTACTATCACCGGCTCCCGGACTTCGGGGAGCTCCTGGAACGCGGGGACGGGGATCTGGCCGCCACCGTCGCCTTCCTGGCCGAGGCGGCGGGTGAGACGGAGGACCCCTTCGATCTCCTCCCCGGGAGCGATCCCGGAGGGTGAGGCGGCCCGGGGAAGGGGTCGCCTGTACCCTGCGAGCGCCATCGCTTACAATTTCGAACTCCATCGCGTGAGGACGTCCTCCGGGGTCGGGAAGGGCGAAGCGCGGGAGTCGGCGCCTCGAGCCGCCCGCTCCGACCCCACCGACCGAGGCTCCATGGCCAACGCCAGCGACGACCGATACGATCCCACGACCGTCGAGAAGAAGTGGCGGCGGATCTGGGACGAGCGGGGCACGAACACCTTTACC
>JABAHQ010024658.1_pt2 | contig 19770 bp, 20 predicted proteins | sample 7062091 | NCBI WGS metagenome assembly JABAHQ01 (sample SAMN14534359, study PRJNA622989) | marine sediment metagenome | biome: marine biome [ENVO:00000428]; feature: marine pelagic biome [ENVO:01000023]; material: deep marine sediment [ENVO:00002113] | place: India: Gulf of Kutch | collected...
CGTGGCTTATCGCAGCTTGCCACGCCCTTCTTCAGCGCTCAAGCCGAGTCATCCACCAGACGACGTAGCATGTCGGGCTTACTCGGTTAGCCCTAATGTGTCCGTGTGACGTCTGAAGGTGGGCTTATGCATGGCTTCATCGTGATGTGATTCCATCACTTTTCCCTTCATCATCTATCACAAACGGTAGATGATTGCATCCGAGAGTTTGAGGTCTGTTATGTAAAATTCGACCTCAAAGGCACCTTTGCATTATTAATCCTTCATTTGGTTGTTTATAAATCTACTGTGCGGTATTTTTAATAGCTGTTTGTTTACAGTGTCGTTTGTGGCACCGGTTCTGTTGTGGTTCTTGAGTCCAGCTTGTCAATCTGCTTAGGTTAGTCGATAAATGGTGGTGGGTTTGTCTTCTATTCTTTGGATCTCTGTGTTGACTTGGCCCTTTTTGAAGAGGGATTTTAGAGCGTTGTAGATCTGTTTTTTCGTGTTATCCGGGAGTTTGGCGTGTATCTGTTTGAGGGTGAGTCCCTCATTTTTGTGGAGGAGTTGTAGGATTAGTTTTTCACGTTTCTTCTTGGAGACCATTTATGGGCACCACTCGTGTTTCCTCCTTTTAGAGGATGGATCTTATATCTTTGCTTGTCATAGAGGGGAAGGGATCCCCAACATAACGGTAATCTGGGCCTCTCCAGAGGTTCCCAGTTATTGCAATGTTTTTACTCCCACTCTGGTTCATCCGTTCCCGCTTGCATGCGATTCCTCGTGCACATAGAAAAGTTCTCGCGGGCGCTGTGTCCCATGCATCTAACACTCGACCTCACAGCAGAGCAATACGCTCCCCTCAGCCGAGCTCTCTCAACAGGGGTTAAGGCTGATCGCCCGCGCCCACCGTGTCCCATGCCTGGGTAAACCCTCCCTCACAGGCAGATCAATGTCCACCTCAGTCGAGTCCGTCTGCATGGGCCCTGTTTGGGTCCCGGCGGGATCTCAAGCTCCTGTCATCGCCGATAAGAAGAATTGAATACGCAGACATAAGTCTTCCCTATCAGCGTCTACTCTAAAAGTTGATCATCTGAAAGATTGGCTTGTATCCTGCCTCACGTATAGCCTTAACGCTCCCTCTTTGCGCTTCGGCGCGTTCCCTAAGAATCGGTGCATGCATACTTTCTAAAGCACTGACTTCGGGTAACAATTAACAAGCCATTTATGCCCCTCTCCCAAAGCGTGAAAGACCTCTAACTGGCGATTACATCAAGCGATGAGCGATACTTCGATTAGGGTGTGAGTGCTCTCACGTCACTATGCTTGGCATCACTCATGCCTACAGAATCTGTTCCAGATTCAACTCAAAGGCGCCAGTAGGGTTCTCCAGCTCAAAGTTGTTGAGGACTTGTGGATGTATTTCTCCAACCCTCCCGAGCTCTCTGTCCTGGATATAGATTGCAGCCGCCCTTCCCTCCAAGAAGCTTGGGTACCGGACAGCTCTGACTCTCCAGTTCCTCAAGCCGAGATTGGCGAGCAAAGCCTCCAGATAGGATTTCATCTCTGTGAAGTTAGCATTGGGATGTGAGGAGACGGCTGCCGCATGGAGTTTCCTCTGGCTGCGGGTTTCAGCCTCCTCCCGGATCACAACCACATCTGAGACCTCAAAGATTCTCTGCGGATAGCTCTCATGTCTGTTATCCACCAGATTAATCATCAGACTCGGCAGCAGATCTTCCCGAACTATTGAATACTCCGCGGAGACTGGGTTAGCGATTCTTAACACCTCGCTGCCCTTCCGCCTCATCCTCTCATAGTGGGTCTTTTCATCGGTGAGGATGAAGTTCATCGCCTCCATGAAGCCCAACCCGATCATAATCTGCCTCACATCCGCCGCTATCTCACTCGTTCTATGCTGACTGCCAGTGGTCACTGTGGCTGGCTTGGTGGGGTGCAGTCTGTAGTAGCCGTAGCCCACGGCCACCTCTTCCACCAAATCTATCTCGTGCAGTATGTCGATCCTGTAGGGTGGGACAGAGACCTCTAGAACGCCCTTCTTTGCACTCTCTGCATCCAACCTACACTTTCTCAGGCATCTCATGGCGCTCTCTTCTGGAAGCTGCAGGCCCAGCAGTCTATTCGCATAATCCACTCTCAACATGATCTTCTGAGGTTCGAGGTGGGGTGAAACCACCTCTCGGTCTGGATATTTGACGCGAATGCTCTCGATAGAACCGCCCATATCCGCTAAGGCTGTGACCAGTACATTCAGGCTTCTGGTAACGGCGTTGTAGTCTGTACCAGTAACATCGATGAATAGGTCTTGTGTCCCAGTTCTCACTCGGGTCAGCTCTCCATTAATGATTGGTGGCATGGAGAGTACTTGCTTCTGTCTATCGATCAACAACGGATATCTTGAAGCTCCCTGTAACAGATGGCTATAGGCTATGCCTTTTCCATGTTTCTCTAGAATCTCTTTGAGGTACATCTCTTCTCCCTTCTCCAATGGGACAAAGCTGACAGCATCTGGCTCTGCAGTGGTGTATCTGAAGGGGGCCTGTACGTGGCGTAGATTGTGCACGCCGATGGAGGCCTTCTCTCTGTCTCTGCCGATGCCCCAGTGAAGATCCTCCTGCATCTCCATCAACTCTCTCACAGACTCCGCGTCCAGCTTCAATCCGCGGATAACGGCCCCTAACATGTAGGGCCTAACCTTGGAGACCGAAGGATCGACCTTCAGGACGACCTCTCCAGTTTGCACAGCATATTCCGGCAGTCCAGTCTCCCACTCCATAAGTCCGCGGAAAGCACGCGCAACACCCGCGTAACTGCTGAAGTCGACACGGTTAGGATTGAACTCGATCTTCACATAGTCCGGCCCGGCCTCCTCAATGTAAACTCCCAACCAGGGAAGCTGGCGAGCCATCTCCTGTACACTGAGTTGCCTATCTACCAAGGAGCAGAAACGTTCTCTCTTCAGGGTGATCACCGGCACAGCGGCGTCCCCCTGATCCAGCCTAGATCGTTCTTATACAAGAATCGGATATCATCTAAGTCGAGCTTAAGCATTGCGAGCCGCTCTAGCCCTCCTCCCCAGGCTAACACTGGATACTTTATACCTAGGGGCTCCAAGACCTCTGGCCGAAATATACCCATTCCGCAGAGTTCGATCCAGGAATCCAGCTCTGGAACATAAGCTGTGGCTTGTACCGAGGGCTCTGTGTAGGGGAAGTAGCCCGGCCAAAACTGCACCTTTTCAAGGCCAAGTTTGAGGTAGAACTCCTCCAATGTTCCCATCAAATCTCGCAGTGTCACCTTCTCATCCATCACTATCCCCTCAATCTGGTGGAACTCGGGGGTATGTTTGTAATCTACCCTCTCATTGCGATACACTCGGTCCACAGAGAACACTTTGACCGGCGGTTCCTTATGCTCCGCTAGATATCGGATGGTGGTTGCTGTGGTGTGGGTTCGGAGTATGAGCCTGCTTGCTTCCTTATTGCTCCAGGAATATTCCCAGCCCCGGGAGCCCGTTATCCAACCATCTTCATGGGTCTTTGCCACTGCCTCAACAATCTTCTTCTCTGGCAGGTCCCCTACTTTAGGTTCCTGCATATAGAAGGTGTCCATCATCTCCCTAGCAGGGTGGTCTTGGGGCTGAAATAGGGCATCGAAGTTCCAGAAGGCGGTCTCAACGATTGGACCTCGAATCTCTGTGAAGCCCATCTCAAGGAAAGCCTCCTTCACCCTCTGAATGATCTGTTGTAGGGGATGGATCTTCCCAGGATACGTTGCGGGGCCTGGCGCCGTCACATTGAACCGCCTCAACTTGGCATCTCGCCACTCCCCTGTCCTGATAAGTTCCGGAGTAAGTTGACTAACCTCCTTAACCAGGTCTATTCCCTTTTCAACCAGTTCCCAACCTGCTTCGGTTAACTCCAGTTCTCTCAGAGTCTCTCTCTCAATCTCCACGAGATTCCGAGTTTTCAGTGTTGAAACCGTATCCTGCATCTCTGGGGGCAGATCCTCCATGCTTTGCATCCCCTTCTCATACAAGAGCTTCAGTAGTTTCTGGTCGGATGCGGTTCGGGGCGCCTTTAGAATCTTCAACTTGTTCTTCTCCACAGTCGCCCAGCCTTTACGTCGCAACCATCCCAACGCCACAGTTAAGACTCTGCCCTCTAAACCAGCCTCTTGGGCTGCTTCCTCAATCGGGGTCTCATCCCCCATTTCCGTGACTGCTTGAAGTAGACGTCGTTCTGGGAGTCCTTCTTTTGCGTGATACCTTCCTTCTTCGGTCAGTGCGATCTGGCCCCGCTGCTTTTCATGGATTCTGGCTAACTCCTTGGCTTTGAGGACTAGGGCTGCTCGCATCACCGCAGCATGAGCCAAGCCTGCCATTTCCATGATTCTCTGGACACTTCCTCTCCCACCCAACTTTTGTAAGGCAAGCAATGTCCTCTGCTCGTTCTCACGGAGTTCCATCATCATGTCTTCCTCTAGGGATCTATCGAGTCTGATTTTATCATCCTGACTTGATAAAGTAATCTGGGACTGTGATATGAAGGCTTGGAGAACTCTGGTGAGGACTGGTCTTCGCTAGTCAATCCGAAGACTAGAAGTGAAGCGTCTGAAATTGGCGGGACATCCACTCACCGCAGTAGCAGTAAATGGTTAGATTATTTATATTTTGTCCATACCTTGAGTCCTCTTTACGAGATCTGCAGTATATCTCTGGCAGTGTCCAGACATTTCTGACGTTTCCGTCTGTGTTCTTTAACGAAGTCCAAAACTATTTTTGTGGCTCGATCCTTATGCTCACCGCACAGGAGATCCCCACTTCTGCATTCATTGTAGGTCTTGATGATCTGTTCATCATCTTCGACGAATTGGTACATGCAGAGTTCATAGATTGGACAGATCTCAGGGATGCCCCCCAGTTTGTGTTGTTCTTCGACTGTAGCTCTTCCCCCCGTGAAGGCCTCCGAAATCTTCTTTGAGATGCTTTCCGGCTTCTCGTTGAGCGTGAAGTAACTCATCGGGTTTCTCTTACTCATTTTGGGTGAGCCATCTAGCCCCTTCATGATCTTGTGGAGGGTTGAAGAAGGTGGAATGAAGTTGTACTTGCGACTGAACTTGTTGGCTAGGTCTCTGGTGAGTCGCAGATGGGGGTCTTGATCCACGCCTACTGGCACCACGGTGGGTTTTGGACCGTGGAAATCTTGTAACTGTGGCATCAGGATGTCTCCTGCCTGTATGAGCGCTGATAGATAGAGGCCGATGTGGCGTTCACCGTAGATGGCGGTCATGGTTGACAGGGTCACTCCACCGCCAAAGATTATGGCTAAATCTTTAACTCTCTCCTCTTTGGACTGTCGGTATATGTAACCTTTCGCAGGATCAAATCCCAGGGCCAGCAGGTCAGCGATATTTCCCACCGCGATTCTCTCACTCTTCTCGAAGGGGATCTTGTTGTCTTCGTAGGCTTCTACATCTGCGATGCAGTAGAAGGCTGTGGCTCCCTGTCTCTGAAAGTAGATGACTTCTCTGGCAGTCATGAGGGTTCCTAGATGGAACTCGCCTGTTGGTTTTATGCCACTCATGACAGCAAAGTCATCTTGTCTTTTGATGGTATCCAAGATGCGTTGGAAATCTCTGTGGCCAAAGATCACATTGCGCCTCATGTACATACTTGGTTTGGGCACCTGGTCTAGAAGAGGTCTAAAGGGTTCAATCCCGAATTCCTCATAGAGATGATCGTAGTCCTCAACCACAGTTGTTCCGAAGGGATCAACCACGGTCTTTTCAAGGGGTGTTGACAACTTCAGCATCCTCCGTATTCTGGAACTGGTTGACAGGTTTCTAGCGGTTTTTCCTGATAAGACTTCCTAGAGAGGGTCACAAAAGCAGCAGTCTTCTGGACGGTTAAGGCCATTCCAAAGGCTTTCACCTTACCCCTTAATCTCTCTTAACAACTACTTAAAAGCTTCTCAGGGAAAGGCAACCTCCAGGCTAAGAAAAAGAGCTAATAGACTAGTCCATAGTTATGTAACTGAATCATAGAATAGAGTTGGTTTGATTGGAAACTGAAAAGGAAACTGTTGTTCCCTCTTCTGCCTATCGATTGCTGTATCCCAAGCAGGTTGTGCTGGTAAGCTGTGTAAACGAGACTGGACGGACAAATATCATAACTATCGCCTGGTCTATGCCCGCTTCCATCCAGCCTCCTATGCTGGCTGTGAGCATTGCGCCCCAGAGATACTCCCATAACCTCATCAAGGAGACTGAGGAATTCGTGATTAATGTCCCGACTACGGATATAGTTGAAGAAACCCTATTTTGCGGAAGAAGGACTGGAAGAAAATTTGACAAGTTCGAGGAGACAGGATTGACTCCGCTGCCAGCCAAGGAAGTTAACCCCTCCATTATAAAAGAATGCGTAGCTCATCTAGAGTGCAGACTGCATAGACAGATAACCACTGGCGACCACACCCTCTTCATAGGCCAGGTTCTAGCCGCCTACGCTGACGAGGAAGTTTTTGACGGAAGATACGACCTGCAGAACGTGAGTCTCCTATATCACATGGGCGGAGACGACTTTACAACCATAGGTCCCAGAAAAATCACGCCAAGCCTCTGAAAAAGCGATTCTGCGGCTCCTAATAATCGAATTCGCTTGATGTGCACTGTATGACGGTGGAGTTGGATGACCCTCTCCTTTTCTTCTACTAAGTCCTTTTTATCTCTCTAACCTAGAAAAAAGGGTGGTATAAGAAGAATGGCACTTCCTGAAGATGTTCTCCAAAAGCATAGGCGAGCTGGGCAGATTGCTGCTGAGGTTCGGGAAGAGATGAGACAGACTGTTCGCCAGGGGATGCCTATTCTCGATATCTGTGAGGAGGCTGAATCCCTTATTCGAAAGAAGGGAGGAAAACCTGCTTTCCCCTGCAATGTCTCTGTAAACGAGATCGCAGCCCACTATACCTCGCCCTCCAAAGATCAAAGAGAGATACCGGAAGACTCCATTGTAAAAATAGATATAGGGGTTCATGTGGACGGCTACATCGCAGACACCGCTACAACCGTCTGTTTCAACCCTAGGTATGAGAATCTTGTACGGACCGCAGAGAGAGCGCTTCAGACGGCGTTGGAGACTCTCCGCCCGGGACTGTTCACGGCCAAGTTCGGCTCCACGGTAGGAGGGGTGGTGGAGTCCCGCGGGTTCAAGGTGGTGTCGAATCTTACGGGGCATAAGATTGGGCGATATTTGATTCATGTTGGGAAGTCTCTCCCCAACGTCTTTCACGTATCTGTGTCTAGGGTAAAACTGGGGGAAGTCTATGGGGTGGAGCCTTTCGTGACGCTTCCAGATGCAGCTGGAAAGGTCGAGGACGGGCCGGAAGCCCATATCTTCAGGTTTTCAAAACATAAGTCTTTAAAGAGTCCTTATGCCAAGCGCCTGCTCAAGTATATCCAAGAGAACTTTCGCACTTTACCTTTCACAGAACGGTGGCTTCAAGGTTCTGTGCCTCAACAGCATTACAAGGCTGCGTTCTCAGAACTCCTTTCCTCAAAAAGCTTGATGGCTTACCCCATCTTTGTAGAAAAGAGCAGAAGACCCGTGGCACAAGCAGAGCATACCGTTTTAATAGTAGAAGACGGTTGCCAAGTGTTAACTTAATCCTCCTCTTCCTCAGCCTCTCTGTAGATGGAGGCGATCATCATCTGCTCGTTGCACTTCGGGCACTCATCTAATTCCCTGAAGATGTAATCCCCGCGTTGGAACTCTCGAATATTCTTGAAACCACATTTTTGACACAAAAGGGTTGTAGCTATCTGGTAAGGTTTAAAGACAACCCTCAGAGGTTTCTTCCTGGTCTGCATCAACATATAGGCAGAGAAGGCAATCCCTGAAAAACCGATCAACAAAAAGAAAGTTCCATCTTCACCACTCAAATAGGCCTGAACTCCATAGTAGAAGGCAGCAACTGACAGAGCGATGGCTATAAGAATTATCGCGATGAGAAATGAAGGTCTTCCTCTTCTTGTAGCTCCTTCTTCAGACATCTATATCGCCTACTGTCCTATCCCCACCGTGTTACCTATGCCAGCTATTATGACCGAATCGCCCTTCTGCGTTCTCTCCAATAATAGCCTTTTGATCCGCTCAATCGCACTATCTGCGGCCTCAAATATCTCCTTCCTCATCGGTGACACGGCGTCTCCTATATCTTCTTTGATGATGACGGCGTTAACCGGAATCTTATATTTGAGGACTGTTTCCTCTGTCTTATACTGTTCAACGCCAGCTCCTCCAATAGCAACTCCAATTCCCTCCGCCACTTCACCAGTCTTCTCCCCCTCAAGCTTCCGCGCGGCATCTATAGCTATTATTGTGGAGATCTTTCCATCATTCTCTTCTATGATTCGCTCCATAGCATCTCCAGGCTTGCCAACATTTCCCCCTGGCCCCTCAGCCTTTATAACATAGGCTGTTCTATCTTCCACAGCCACTTCAGCCATGACAATCTCCTTGGCAATCTTTCTCTTTTGATGTCCATGCATAAGCTTTGCAGCTACCAATGCACCTGCACCATCGCCTATCGGTTGACCATAGGTGAAGGCTCTTAGAGCACTAGCGTAGGCCTTTGCCTGTCGCATTATCAGTGGCAGAATCATCTGGATCTGCATAATAATGTAGAGGCTCAGTGTCTTCTTACCCAGCTCGTAGTAATGTCTTATCACCTTGTAAATCACATTCAAGGCCAGAGCAGCCTCAAGCGTGTTCTCTAGATTTCTGGTCTGAGTTTCGTCTGCTTCAGGAGCCATGAGCCTCACCTCATCTCTGAAACGAACATCCCGCACATCCAACATATGCTCCAGCTTCCAGACTACACCGGAAGGATCCATGCTCTGAGGAGGGATGGTGACATATTCCAGAAATCTATCCACTCGTGAGGTGGGATCACTCTCAGACTTTCCTATCTCCTTTATAGTTGAGATTGCAATCTTTCGCCCTTCATCCTTTATGAGTTTAAGGCGAAGTAGAGAGTTCTGAACCTCTCTGAGCATAACATACATCTGAATACGTTGTCCATAGAACATAAAGACCACAAAGAAAACTAACCACACTATCTGAATTATCCATCCGATAACGTTGTCCCCTCCGAAGGGCAATTGCAAAACTTGTGGAATCATCATGTTGAACATCGTTAATTCTCTTCACGGAATGAACTAATATAGGTTGGTAATAAGCTTTGAGTATTCTTTCTCCACGGATGGGATTTAAGGGGCTGCCAGCTTTCCCGGCTTCGCATGGCCGAAGACCACACTAACACCAGAAACGGAGCGCGGTTTAACTTCCGAGTTCGGAATGGGTTCGGGTGGGTCCCACGCCCTTTGGCCGGCAACCCAACTAGTCAGGTAATAGCTTTCTTCATTAAGTTTTCGCTTAACCCCAAGGATATAGACCCCGTCTACACGTAGAGCATGTTTAACCTTCTGTTCTCTAGAAAACCTATATATTCCGAGCTTCTAAGATCGTTGTTTAGGGGCCGTAGTCTAGCTACGGCTAGTCAAGTGACAAGCCGCTAGAGAGGGTCATGACGACGGGCTCCAGAATAACACAGCGGGTTTGCTGACCCCGAAGGGGAATGAAGAACTTCTGGAGCTGTGAAGAAACCCGTAGGAGCAGAGATACACTGTTCCGGGTAAAGGTCGTCGGTTCAAATCCGGCCGGCCCCACCACAGCATTATCCAAGCGAAAAGTCTGTGGAATGCACTCTACCCGTAAACTTCTACAGGATGTCCGAGAACCTTTTTATGCAGTTTAGTGACCCCTAGTCCAGGCTTCCCCGGCGGAATTCTTCGAGAATCATGTATCTCTGCACCATCTGAGGTTACTGCATCTCGGATAAGGAGATCAGAGTCCAGATCAGCGTATTGTATGTTTTTGACCGCTGCAGCAAGGTGAACACCCGCGGTGATACCTAGGATTGATTCGCCCATACATCCAATCATGCACGGAACTTTAGCGGCTTCAGCTACGGCTGCGATCTTCTTTGCTTTGTGAATTCCTCCACTTTTCATCAGCTTTATGTTTATCAGGTCCACCGTATCATCTCTTATGAGGTTTAAAGCGTCTTCTGGGCTGTGGACGCTTTCGTCGGCCATTACTGGAATTGCGGTTTTCTTCCTCACTTTAGCTAATCCTTGGAGGGCTTCCGTTGTTACTGGTTGTTCCGCAAACTCTATGTCAAAGGGTTCAAGCTTTTTGAGAACTTTGATGGCTTGATTTACAGTCCAGCCTTGGTTGGCGTCGATTCTGATAGTAGTTTCTGAGCCGATGGCTTCTCGGATCTTTCGCACCCTTTCAAAGTCTTCTTCGGGATTCATTCCAACCTTCACTTTCAACGCCTTGAACCCTTGTCTAGTAGCCCTGATGGCATCCTGAGCCATCTCATCTGCCTTCTTGATGCTTAGTGTGAGATCGGTGAGGACGGATTGGCGGAAGCCCCCCAGTAGTTTGAATAATGGTATTTCTGTGGTTTTCCCGATTATGTCATGTAATGCCATGTCAATGGCGGCCTTTGCGCTGGGGTTTCCAGCAATTATGCGGTCCATGCTGTCCACTATCCGTTCGATCCTTAACGGAGACGTTCCGATGAGATGGGGAGCGATCTTGTTAAGAGCCTCCCTAACCGTCTGTGGGGTTTCGTGTGTCACTCTTTCGGATGGAGAAGATTCCCCTACTCCTGTAATCTCAGAATCAGAGGTAATCTCTACTATCATATTATGAGTTTCAGCGCTGGCTGCTGGGGCGATTCGGAATGGTTCGTGGTAAGAAAGAGTAACCGAATAGAGCTTTATCTCTTGGATTCTCAATCAAGACACCTTGGTATGGTCTGCTATGGTGGGGCTGCCCGGATTCGAACCGGGGTCAAGAGAGCCCAAGTCTCCTAGCCTAGACCATGCTAGCCGACAGCCCCTCCAATTACATTGGATTGTTAGCTACAGGTTCATTTAAGTTAATTCCTATCCTGTTCAGATAAATTCAACTGCTCTGGTAATTTTTCGCCACTCAGGTTTCCGCGAACGGTTTCACACCATCCGATTCTATGACCCATTCGAAACTAGCCTCAGTCAATGACTTTAAACATTGATGGATTCCGCGTTCGTCAGCCTCACATTCATACTAAATTGTTTAGTCTAGTCTTGTTGTTGCTTCCTCTATTTTTTACTGATTGTATAGATGGTTACAGTTGTGGTGGTCCTCTTGCGAATACCTGGATGAATAAGTCTCCACTCTCTCTATTAGATGAGGCAAGGGGAGGTTCGTTTCCATTCCAATTCAAGCTTCGTGAATCTCAGTTACCTTTGCTAGGACGTATGTTTCTCTGGCCCATGTGTTCATCCAGTAGTCTAGGTCTTGGCTTATCCCTTTGATGTTTGATTGGGCTGCTTCGATGGTTATCTGGGCAATTGTTATTGTTTCCGGATTGAAACGGAATCCCCATGTGTTGTTGTATTCTTCTACAACACCGCCGATCCACATCGGGGTTCGGTTCTGCTGTAATCTCACCAATTGACTCCATACTTGGTCATTTATAGTCTCCACAGAGATTACGTCTCCCTTCGAGTCCGTGATCACGGCCCATCGGTTTGTATCATGAACGGTTTTCCCCAGATAATCCACATAATCCATGTAACTCCATATTGAGTAGACGACAACTACCACAGCGACTATGCCGGCTATCAAAATCCACTTTCTCATTTTTTCTCAAACGCACTGTAATGACTTTGTAAATAAAATGCTATGGTTTAGAACAGCGAAGATGTGGGCATCTTCAAATAGAGAGATGTCTGCAGGCTCCATGTCCTCACCGAAAAAAGGAAGGGCAACAATACCGTCAACATTAGGGAGAGCCAGCGATCGTATAGATCCGTATATTCTATTTAGTCCTCAATACGAGTGATAAAGAGCGGAGCTGCCTCCAAAGACAGGTAATGCTATCGCAATATGCACCTGAAAAAGGAATATTGACGAATCTGAACGTTGGACCGTTTTTTGTAGATTAATCATAGAGCTATCTGTCAACTGATTGATAGGGTGTAGAGAGTCGGTGTAGGATTTTAAATGTAGCCAGTCAGTTATTCTGCAGAGATTCAAGGGCTTTAAAATGAGTGGGCGGAGCGTCTCCAAGCGTCTTGAGGAACTGAGTCAAAAGCTTGATACCATTATGAAGCGATTGGATGCTCTAGAAGCGGTTATTGTGGATGAGCCCGAATATGCTGGTCTCGCCCCCTCCCTCAGGATGACAAAAATGGGATTAGGACTATATGGAGAGCCTCTGAAGGCGATTTCACGCTTAAAGACAGCTGAAAGATATCTGAAGCGAAGACGAATCTCTAAGGACGAGATTTCAAGATGTATCATTCAAGCCTTAGCATTAAAGGGAGCCTTGAATATCTCCGCTGTCACCCGCCAAGTGGAGACTATGAGAGGCACTGCGTCACGAAGAATAATACGGAACAGACTGAAACGATTGGAGAAAGAGGGAGTGGTCCGTCGAGTGGAAGGTTTCGGGACCGTTTACGAACTGATTGAGTAATCACTCTAGCACTTCTTTGAATACCCGGGTTGAACCCTTTTCAACACCCCAGTTATATAAGTTTCAACTATGATGTTGCCTGCGAGGTTAACATCAACCGCACTCTTGGGGTGGAACACCGCATCTGCTAGCCTCCTGACGAATGTCGCGCGCTGAGGATAGGGCTGGTGTTGTGACCACCCTATTGGTCACTTTTTATCAGAATCCTAAACTGGTGTGACCAGACTTACTAAGTAGCGGTGTAAAGGATGGGGTTAGAAAAAAGCAAGGCGGATGAAGCGATTTTCAGAGTACAAGATTCAGGACTGTTTGGGATGATAGATGAGTTTACACCTGCAGATCCCTCGGAAAATGTCATAGGACCGGTGGATTATGAAACAAGACGAGCGGTAAAGGATGAGGTGCTGAGAGCAGAGCAGCGGAAAGAGCAGGCCACTATTTTAATCCGCCAAATGTCTATAAGATAGCGGCCTTTCAAAAGGGTTGACTGCAAGCTAGAGCAAGGGTGAGGAGGTGAAAAGGTATGATTGAAGGGAAGAAAGGAAAGGAAGAAGCAGAAGAGGTTAAGGAGATCCTAGGAGTAGTTTCTAAAGAGATCCCAGCGTTGATAAAAGGGATCATAGGCACCGTGTTCTCAGAGGAAGCGGGGAAGGACATGGGACGGGCTGCTGCAGCTTTCTATAAGGAACTGAAGGAGGCCGGAATGCCGGAGGAGACCGCAGTAAAAATGACTGAGAATTACGTGGGAGTCTTTACCAGCCTCGGTGATGTGATGAAGGGAGCGATGAAAGGAAAGCGAGGAGGGAAAATCGAAGAGATTGCAGAGAAGGAGATTGAAGAGGAGGTTGCCAAGAAGATAAAGGAGAAGATCGCTGAAAAGACAGGTAAGCGGCTGGAAGAGGGCTAGGATTGTCAGCAGAGAAAAAAAGGAACCTCCTTGAATGACATATTATTCGTGTCCAATCCACCGAGGAAAAAACGTTCATAGCCATACAACTAGATCGTGACTTCGAGCACAACCATGGATATGACCAGAATGAAGATATGGGCTATACTGAGTAGTGCATTTTCGATGGCTAGACTACTGTTCAGTATCTCTTGGATCTGGATCACCCTAGGCTGGAGAGTTGGACGGGCTAGGAGCGCCTTCGAGAAGCAGCTGATAAAGGCAGGGATGTCTAGAAGCGACGCGAATAGGTTGAGCGAACAGTACATTTGTTTAAAAGATGAGATTATGAACGTGATGTGGAGCTCGATGAGAAAGAGATAAAGGATCAATTGCATGCATAATGTGGCTGTGCTGCTGAAGACTGCTTTTCTCCGCGCCGGGATTCGGAAGCAGAAAGGGCGGGTACCCCTGACGGTGTTGGAGTCTTGAGTGAGTTTCTGAAGGAGGCTCTCACCTCGACGGTGTATGTGGAGAGTCGCCAGCGCACCAGGAAGGTGGAGCTGCCTCCCAACAACCGCCTGTAAGCAGCCACCATCCTATTGGTCTTCACCCTGGCCTGCTTGGTGATCTTAGAACTTGCGCATCTAATTGTACTGAAGGCCTGGAACAGTGAGATCTTCGGCGTCATCTCTGGATTGATCGGCACCGTGTCCGGGATAGTGTTGGCGAGGAAGGGATGAATTATGAAACTGGAGTTTAACGTCATGTTTGGATACAAATATCGAGGTTATGTTAAAAGGGGGTAGGGGGTAAGCCTCTTTGAGCGATCTAACTCGTTTCACCCACAAGATTCAGGCTCTACGCAAGGATTTTGATCGGAAACGTGAGAAGCTGGATGCCGAAGAATTTGACTGTGCCCTTTGTCTTCTCTTTTTCCATGCTCTTTTACTGCTATAGCTGCTGCCATGCCGCTTGTTCCGCGAAGGTTATGTCCACATCCGTGTCCCGGTTTCCCTAGTTTTAACGTTTTCTTTCGGGCAGCCTTTCTCTGTGACAGTCCAGATAGGGCGTCGTACTCTCCCATGATTCCAATGACGGGTTCTCCTTCATCCCCCAGGTGGCGGTGAAGGCTGTGGGCATATCCGCGATTTCTCGCCTGACCTGGAATCCCTGTTTTTCTAGTTCGCTGCCAGAAGCGCTGAAGATTCAAACTCAACCAGGCCCAGCTCTGTGAACTCCCAGATTTTATTACTGACCTTTACAATCTTCTCTTTGTTCTTCGCGATCCAACCAAAAGCAGACTCCCTCCCAGTAGTAGTCACCTTTGACACCTGGAGAACGAAGTAGTGAGGATAGAAAGATTAAACATTTCCTCTGCAGGCTCAAAAGGCTGTAGACTAGATTGATGTTAGCCATCCAATGGTTGAATCTGCTGGAAAATCTGCGAACAACACGAAGAGGAAAACTCTACCCTCAGGCCCATGGACTCCGCCAGCTGAATAGCTTCCTCCTGCGGAAAGGCTATAGCATTGACCCCAGCTCTCACCGCCAAGATATCAGTCTTAACTCTATGTTTCCCCTTCGGTCTCATGCAGCCCAGCGCTAGAGGAGTGTCAGGTAGCATAAGTCTGGCGGCTACCAACACTTTTACAATCTCTCTTGGCTTAGGCGGTGTCACATTTTCCATAAGGGTGCCGCGCACAGGCATGAAAGCGATCACTACCACAGCAGATGGGGAATAATTGGATATCATCTTCAGCGCCTTGAGTTCACCTCTAAGCTTGCCATGATGGAGTCCCACCAGAACGTGAGGTATGATCGGGATGCCCACTTTGTTCAATGCCTGTAACGATCTGTCATAATCCTTGACTGTGGCCTTCAGCCGATAAATATCCCGTATTGTCTCATCTGAACCGATGACGTCTATTAAGGCAGCATCCACCTTAGCTTTCTTCAATGACTCTGCAGTGGAGAACTTAACGAGCCCGGTATGTACCAAGACATTCAGTTCAAGCTGGCGCTTGATCTGGATGATAGCTTCCGTGAATCTATCGAGGGGCACAGAACCATCTGAGAGGCAGCCACCGCTGATTAGGCAACCAGTACAGCCTTGACTCTTCAATTCTCTACATATCTCAACCAGCTCCCGTGGGGTGGCAGCAGACAACATGGTTTCCAGAACCTTACTGCCGCAATGCTTACATCTCAAGGCGCAGGAGGAACCTGTTACCGAGATGGATGGGAAGGTGGCGGGTGAAGAACTGAAATACCGTGTCTTATAGAAGGCAAAGCTGGGGGCGTAGAATCTAATCTGCCTACCAAACTTCCTCCAGCTGATGTCTCGAGCCTCAGCCATTATCCTCTCAAATTCTTTCTCTTCTGCCTGTAGTATCCTTTGGTAGTCTTGCCAACCGCTCAAGGACGCCTGCTCCGGAATACATTATCTCTTTTAGATAGAGAGACGAATAAGTGTTAAGTTCAACGCTTCAGCCTGTAACTCTGAGGGCGGACAATGACTGAAGAGGGCTTACCTAGAAAGATTCGTGTTTCATCCGGTTCTGCCCGGGTGCTTGGATTAACGGAGGGTATACTGGATGCCAAACCCACCACAATCTACTTACTGACGTTCAGATCTAGTAAGTGCTATGCAAATTGTGCATTCTGTCCCCAAGCGAGAGAGAGCAAAGGAAGAGCAGATGCGCTCTCCCGGGTCACTTGGCCTCCTTTCCCAACTGAACTCGTTCTGTCAGGAATTGAGCAGGCCTTTGGAAGTGATGCGACAGAACGGGTGTGTCTTCAAGCATTGAACTACTCTACAGTCTTCGAAGATATTCTGAATGTTGCAACAGAGATCATCTCAAGAGTAAATGTGCCCGTCTCAGTCTCCTGCCAACCTATAAGTCGGGAGGAAATGAGGCGGCTCTCTGGTGCTGGAGTTCAGCGAATATCTATCCCTCTAGATGCCGCCACTAAAAGATTATTCGATAGAGTCAAAGGCCAACTTGCTGGAGGTCCTTACATATGGGAGAAGCAGCTTAAGGCCTTAAGGGACGCGGTCGATGTATTTGGCAGGAACTTGGTTACTACTCATCTCATTGTGGGGTTGGGAGAGAAGGAGCAGGAAATTGTTAGGAGGGTTCAGTGGTGTGTGGATCATGGGATATACCCCAGCTTATTCTCTTTCACACCGATCCTTGGAACCGTCCTTGAAGATCATCTTCCACCATCAATAAGCCATTACAGAAGGATCCAGATAGCCCACCATCTCATAACTAATGGTCAGACCCGATATGAGGATATGGTATTTAAGAAGAATGGCGCACTAAAGAACTTCGGCGTTTCTAAGCAGCAGTTATGGCATGTGATCAGAACAGGCAAGCCATTCCGAACCTCTGGCTGTCCAGGCTGCAACAGACCCTACTACAACGAACGTCCCAGCGGCCCCATCTACAACTATCCCAGAGAGCTATATCCAGAGGAGATCTCTGAGATAGAGAAACAGATTAGAATCTGATCAACGAAATAGGGGGCGAATTAAGGGTGCAAGACTCTTTAGTGCATTTGTTTCATACTTACCAATGGCTAGCTGATCAAAAACCGAACTCTGAAGGGAAGAATAAAGATGACAGAGCCATTTACAATTCGAAGATATCAGCCTAGCGACAGAGAATCATGCCGCAGTCTGTGGAGGGCGCTTACTGAATGGCATCGCAGGATCTACCGAGATCCATCCATCGGCGGAGAGCATCCTGAAGACTATTTTGATGAACATTTGGCAAAAGTGAGACCTGACCGCCTCTGGGTGGCGGTTCATGATTCACGGGTGGTTGGGCTTGTGGGGCTGATTCTCAACGGTGAAGAGGCTGAGATAGAACCCCTGATAGTAAGTGAGGCTTACCGCCACCAAGGGATTGGGAAAAAGCTTATAGGCGCTGTTGTTTCCGAAGCGGAAAATCTAGAGATAAGATTCCTGAACGTGAAGCCTGTGGCAAGGAATGTGCAGGCAATAAAGTTTCTACACGGGCAGGACTTCAAGACCTTGGGACACATGGAACTGTTCATGGACTTTTCTAACTCTCAATGGAAGCTTGGTCCCCAGCTATTCGGGTGCAAATTCAACTTCTAATAGATGCCCTTTAGAGGTTAGATGATGCTGGAAACTCAACACTGGTGTGAAGAATAAGTGTCAGGCTGTTCCTCTCACAGAGGTTTACAGAAAGAATCGTCCTTTATCTTGAGTAGCGATCGTTTCTCCATACATCCGCGGTATCACTGTAGCCCCGACTTTCCCAGTAGCCCAACTCCTTCTTTGATGTGAATCTTATCCTCGTAATCCACATGGCGTCTTTGTAGGCGTACTTGTTAGGGACAATCAGTCTTAAGGGAGCGCCGGTGCCCCCTTCCAAGTATTTCCCATCAAGTTTGTACGCTAAGAGAACTTCGTCTCCCGAAAGTTCCCTCAGGGAAAGGGAAGTGGTATATCCATCCGCACATTCAAAGGTTACGAACTTAGCGTTCTTTTCAGGTTCCACTAAGTCTACTACTTGTTTGAAGCTGACTCCCTCCCATCTGAGGTCCAAGACGCTCCATCCTTCAACGCAATGAAAGTCGCTTGTAGATTCGACCTTTGGGAGTCTCAGTAGGTCCTCCCAACTGAGGGTCAATGGTTTCTCAACCTCTCCGTCTATGATCAGGTTCCACCTTTTCCGATCAATCTTCGGAACAGAACCTGTGATTGTTGGATGGTCTTCTCCCCACTTCAAAAGTCGCTTTATAGGCCTCTGTTTGGGCGGTAGACCTTCACGATTGTCGTTGGGGGTCTCCAGTGACATTATTTTCGAACAGAAGATTTGAATTGTAGAAGATAAGGCTTGCTAATAACGTCTACCATTTTACCCGAGGAAGCGTTTACCCTAAAACCCAAGGAATAAGTTGGGAGTCTCTTGGAGATAGAGGTTGGAGGCTATGCTAGAACTCTGAGGGCAGCGTCGGGTCAGACCTTTGATCGCATGAATATAGAATTGGACCCAAGGAAAAACATGGTGCTCTCCAAATGGTTTACAGAGGGGTGGAAGCCTCCTCTAAACTTGAGTTTTTGAAGAAAGTACGCAATCCACTATTCTTTGGTATCAGAGAAGGGAACGTACTAGGATGATTAGAGGGGCGAAGACAGAGGCGACCAGGGACATCACTGTGATTAGAGTGTTAAGGGATGGTCCAGCGGTATCCTTGAAGGGATCACCCACTGTATCGCCTATGACTGCAGCTTTGTGTGCCTCAGAGCCTTCGCCTCCGAGAGCACCTGCTTCTATGTACTTCTTAGCATTGTCCCATAATCCCCCGGAGTTCGCCATCAATAAAGCGAAGATCAGTCCGGAAAAGATGCTGCCCCCCAGGTACCCCCCGAGGGCGGCTACACCACCTATAAAGCCTACCGCTAAAGTGATGACTATTGAAACTAGGCTGGCGGGTAACAACTCTTTTAAGGCTCCCTTCGTCGCGATATCAACACATCGGGCATAATCTGGTTTGACCCCTTCCTTTCCCTCTCTCAGTCCTGGAGTTTCCCTGAACTGTCGTCGAACCTCTTCGATCATTCTGAAGGCGTTCTTCCCTACTCCCAGCATCACCATGGCTGAAAATAGAGGTGGGATGGCGATGCCGATCAGGGCTCCCAGCAGAACTAATGGGTCCATCAGATCGAATCCGATTCCGCCGCCCACTATCTCCCTATAAGCCGCGAGCAGCGAGATCACCGTCAGTCCAGCGGCTCCTATCGCGAAGCCTTTGGTTATGGCTTTAGCTGTGTTACCGGCAGCATCCAATCTGTCCAGTATATCAATAACCTCCTCCTCGGCCTCTGCTTGTTCTGCGATGCCCTTGGCATTATCTCCTACGGGGCCGAAGGCATCATTAGCCACCACCATACCAACAATGGACAACATGCCAAAGGCGGCGGCTCCCACTCCATATACTCCGAATCGGTCGCCGAGAGGAAGACACAGGTAGTAAGCTGCTACTGTGGCTATCCCGATTCCTACCAAGGGTGGAAACACACTCATCAAGCCATAGGAGAAACCGGTAATCAAGTTGACTGCTGCTCCCGTCTCTGATGACTCCGCTGTTATCTTTGCTGGAGGTCTGTTTATTGATGTGAAATAATCGGAGGTGATTCCAATTATGACTCCGGCTGTCAGCCCCACTACTGCTGCACCCCAGATTCTTAGGGAGTATCCCAAGTATTGGGCAGCCAGCAAGGTTAGGATGGCGAAGATGACGCAGGTGAAG
>JABAHQ010002167.1_pt1 | contig 19750 bp, 17 predicted proteins | sample 7062091 | NCBI WGS metagenome assembly JABAHQ01 (sample SAMN14534359, study PRJNA622989) | marine sediment metagenome | biome: marine biome [ENVO:00000428]; feature: marine pelagic biome [ENVO:01000023]; material: deep marine sediment [ENVO:00002113] | place: India: Gulf of Kutch | collected...
TAATGCGTTAAATTTTGAGCTCCGGTCTCTAATCTGTAACGAACTGATAGTGTTTAAGTATTAGAGTGTTTTAGGCTTCCGGTGTGCCTGTATAATTCAAACACTATAACACACAAACACTCAAACCACTAAGTTATCAGGAGAAAAACGATGAGAAAATTTGTTCTACCTCTACTATTTGTTTTCTGTTGCCTTTTTTTATTGTTTAGCGTAGCACAGGCACGGAGCCAAAATTCTACAACACAAAAGCCGCAGTTCACTCAGCAGAAACGTGAGTTAAGCAATTCATTTCCTGAGAGAATTTCAGGCCATCAGTCTCAAAATTCCCACATTGTGGTTCATCCCGATACGCTGGATTTTGATACCACCATGACCGGTTACAGCGTGATCCGGGAATTGCACATTCGTAATGCCGGAACGACTGACCTGATGGTTTCCGACATTCAATCAACCGACTATGTCTTTACCGTGGATACCACACACTTCAGCCTGCCGCCCGCAGACAGCCTGGTATTACCGGTGACGTTCCTACCGTTTATCATGGGCGATTATAACGGTGAGTTGCTCATCATCAGCAATGATCCTGCCCCACAGCGTGATACAGTGAGGGTGTTTATGAGGGGCTCCGGATATTCGCCCCCGATTATTCACCCTCCTTTATATCCATTGTCGATTGAGGAAACAGTGCCGGAAGGGGATACGCTCACTGTGGATCTGTTTATTACCAACAATAGCCCTGTTACGCTTCGTTGGGTTGCCGAAATTGATTATTTCCTCAAGCGCACCGGCCAATCCCTCAGCCCTGGCGACACGCTTTTCACAACTGATGTTAGCGCAGTAACTCCCGGACAGGCCACTGTCATCAGGGGGGTGGCGTTTGATGGTGAGCATATCTGGATCGCCGGTGTGGATTCCGGCAGCGGCGCCTATCTCTACAAATTTAGCCAGGACTGGCAATTCCTCAACCGGTATCCGCAGCCGGTGACCTTCCCCTTCGGTTTCCGGGAGTTGACGTTTGGGGTGACCTCTCTTTATGGCGCCATCGGAAATTTTCTGGTTGAAATCGATACCCTTACCGGTCTTGCCACCGGAAACATCATCACCACACCTGTTTCCGATATTTGGGCCGCGGCTGCCGATCCAGCCACCGGCAATTTTTATCTGAGCGATGCCGGTCAAACCATTTCCGTAGTCAGCAGTTCGGGAGTTTTGCTGAATCAATTTCCGTATACCGGTCCGTTGATCCACGGGCTTGCCCTCGATCGCTGGTCGCCAGGCTACGGCTATTTGTGGGGTTGGGTGGCGGACGGCCCACCAGAGGGCCCGAACTGCACTGCGCTGCAATGGGATATCAACACCGGCCAACTTACCGGACTGTCATTTGTTGGCTACGATAACAACGGTGATCCCTCCGCCAACGATCAGCCTGCCGGCGCCGATATCGGAATCGTTAACAATCATCTTACTTTCTTAGGTCTGCAAAGCAGCAATCATTTTCCCGGGGACGGTCATGATTTTGTGGTAGGGTATTCGCTGGGGATAACCCCGTTAAATTGGCTCACCATCGCTCCGGATTCGGGACACATCCTGCCCTGGGACCAAGAAGTTGTAGAGGTGAAAATTGTCGGCATCATGGAATCGCCGCAGGATACCTTACACACCGCTCTTATTGAAGTGTTCACCAACGATCCGGTTTTTTCTCACAGAACGGTTCCGGTGACTGCCCACGTCACCCCAATGGTGGGGATGGACGAAATCCCCAGCGCTCATCCGGAGACGTTTCTCCTGAAACAAAATTACCCCAACCCCTTCAATCCTTACACGAATGTGGAATTCGGAATTGGGAATGCGGAATGGGTCACGCTGACGGTTTATGACATCCTGGGGCGAAAAGTTGCGACGTTGATAAACCAAAAACTCTCCCCGGGCAATTATAAGCTGCGATGGGATAGTCGGGACGACGCCGGGCGAAAAGCGGGCAGCGGCGTGTACATCTATCGGCTAAAGGCTGAGAATTTTAAAGAAAGTCGTAAGATGGTACTAATGCGATAAGGATCAGTTAAAAAATAATTATTAAATTCTCGGTATCACCCCATAGGGGGACTGTGTTCCGATCACCATGTGAAAAGACAAGACCATTTAGGGCAAAACTATTTTTCCCTTTTGAATAGTTTAATCGTTTTGCCCCTAATAGTTTTGCAATTTTTCTAACTGAAATTAACAACTCAGTTTTAATCCGTTCCTAAGCTGACAAAATAAATTTTATCGCTCCGGAGTGTCAAAATGAATTTAGACACTCCCGCCCACCCCTTATCCCTTATCACCTGGCCCTTGTCTCACTTTCCCCATTCATCGCTTGACTTCTTTTACTTTATACTGTAACATCAACACTTTATTTATGGTGAAGAACATCTGAATTAATAAGGCAGGAAATTAATCAATGGCAAAACGCATCCTTCTTTTCACCGGAAAAGGCGGTGTGGGAAAAACAACCTGTGCGGCGGCAACTGCCATCAAAGCGGCGGATATGGGCTATAAGACGCTGGTGATGTCCTCCGATCCCGCCCATAGCCTGGCTGACGCACTTGATCGACAGTTAGGACCGGAACCGCGCGAGGTATTGCACAACCTCTTTGCCCAGGAAGTAGACCTTTACTATTCCATGAAAAAATATTGGAGTCATTTACGCGACCTTTTGTTAATCGTGTTCAAATGGCAGGGCATCAATAATATTGCTGCCGAGGAGTTGGCTGCAATTCCCGGCATGGGAGAAGCCACCGCTCTGCTCTGGTTAGACCTGTTTTACAGTTCCGGTGAATATGAGCTTATCGTGGTTGACAGTGCCCCCACCGGGGAAACATTAACCTTTCTTACCTTGCCGCAAGCTACCGAATGGTGGCTAACCAAGGCATTCCCCTTCCAGAAATTTACCCTCCAATCTGTGGGATTGGCGGTAAGAAAATCCACCGGCATCCCTCTGGATAAGGGTTACAAAGAATTGCAGGCTTTGTTTAAAAAGTTACATGTCATTCACAATGTACTCAGCAATCCCGACATCAGCTCGATTCGCCTGGTGATGAATCCGGAGAAAATGGTCATTCGTGAGGCGCGCCGGGCTTATACCTATTTGCAGCTCTATGGTTATGGCGTCGATTCCGTTGTCGTTAACCGCATTTTGGATGTCGATGGCGATAAAGAATCGGTTTGGCAAAAGTATATTGAATCTCAAACCCGCTATTTGACAGAAATCGAAGCCAGTTTTTCACCACTGCCCATTCTGCGGGTGCCGCATTTATTGGAAGAAGTTTTTGGCCTGCAACTGTTGCGAAAAATCGGAGAAGGACTTTATGAAGATCGGGACCCCACCACTATATTTTATAACGAACAAGCTTATAAAGTAACTGCAAATGGAGAAGTCTATTGTCTGGAAATACGGCTACCGTTCCTGGACGAGGAGCACTTTTCCGTGCAGCAATTTGGCGATCAACTGGTGATTCAGGTTCAAAATCAACGCCGCAATTATCTTTTACCCAAGTTTTTAACTTACTACACCCTTACCACCACCAAAATAGAAGACGGTTGGCTAAAAGTCCGCTTTGAACCTGCCGAGAAAAAGTAAGTCGCACCTTTAAATACGCACCTCATCAACAAGGAGACCATTATATGAAATTATTATTGATAAATCCGAAGTTTCCGGAAAGTTTCTGGAGTTTCAAGCTGGCCGTCGATAAGATCTTGCCCAACAAACGAACCCTCAATCCGCCGCTGGGATTGGCGACCCTGGCCGCACTGTCGCCACCGGATTGGGAGATTGAGATCGTCGATGAAAACATCGAATCAATTCCGGTAGCACCAGAGGCAGATGTGGTGGGCATTTGTGGTATGGGTGTTCAGTTCAAACGTCAGCGGGAATTATTAACCTTCTATCGCAACCAGGGGAATTTTGTGGTAGCAGGCGGCAGCTATGCATCATTGTGTCCCGAATTATATGAAACACTTGCCGATACGGTGGTGGCCGGTGAGGCTGAATATATCTGGCCGGAATTCTGCCGGGATTTTCTACAGGGGAAGCCCCGTAAATTGTATGATGAAACCGGCGTGGTGGAACTATCCGATTCACCCACCCCGCGCTTCGATCTGCTCAAATTGGATAAATATCAGGCGGTAAGTCTGCAATTTTCCAGAGGATGTCCCTTCCGTTGTGAGTTTTGCGACATCATCGTCATGTTCGGTCGCAAGCCTCGCACCAAAACACCGGAGCAGGTGGGCAGAGAATTGGACTTGCTTCGGCAGCATGGTGTCCGCAGCGCCTTTTTTGTGGATGACAATTTGATCGGGCACAAACCGCTGGCCAAAGATTTGCTCCGATATCTGCGCGATTACCAGCAGAGGCATGACTATCGCTTCCATTTTGGCACTGAAGCGTCATTAAACATGGCTCAGGATGAGGAGTTATTGCAGCTCTTTAACCAGGCAAATTTCGAATGGGTATTCATCGGCATCGAATCTCCGGATAAAGATAGTTTAAAGGAGACCAAGAAGCACCAAAATTTGCGACAGGATATTTTGTCCTCCATACGAACCATCTATTCTCATGGTATCGATATTTTGGCTGGATTCATCATTGGATTTGATAACGATACCTTAAAGACGTTTGATCGTCAATACGAATTTATCCAGCAGGCCGGTATTAGTGCAGCTATGATCGGGCTGTTAACCGCTTTGCCCAAAACGCCGTTGTATGAACGATTACAAAAAGATGGGCGATTGATTGAAGGCGCCGAGAACAGCGATAACACCAAATTGGCCACCAACATTATCCCCAGGCAAATGAGCTATGCCGATATGGTAAAACAATATAGCGCCCTCCATTATCGGTTGTTAGAGCATCGCAATATTGCCGACCGGATAAAGAATAAAATCCGCTATCTCACCAACCCGCTTTATGATGGTAATTACGGGGTAGAAAATCAACTGAAGATTCTGACAAATTTTATCACTCAGGCACTGTTACCCGGTGGATTTTCGCGCCTGTATTATTTTATGCGATCCCTGCCGGTGCTTCGCCCCAAATTAATTCCGCTGGTGATTGAGGATTGGATAATCGGTCTGGCCATGCGTGATTATGTGGAACGCCATTTCGTACACGAGTTTGAGAAAGTCAATCAACTGGCCCAGCGTTATCTGGGGGCAATCGAGCAAGCCTTTCAGCGCTATCTCCGCCACGATGTGCTGGATGTCTATCTCAACCAGGTGAAGAATACCGCATCTAATTTTTCCATCCATTTAAAAGGCCACCTGGATCGAGCCTTTTTTATCCGGGCCTCCCATCACCTGGAAAAGGTGTTAAAGGACACTACCTCTTCAATCACCCTGCACATTGAGGAATTCCCGGAGACTCGCCGAAAGCAACTGAAAAAGCTCTTGAAGCGCTTATCCCGCTACGGCGATCGAATCAGTATTACCGTCAATGAGAAAGTGCGCCATCTGGTAGATATTGATTCTTCGGTGTTTCATTTGGTGTTGGAGAGATAATAGTGCTCGTGTCTTAAAGTGCGACAGTGTTTTGGTGGATTGATGTTATAGTGTTTGATGTGGCGAAATGAAGTTGTGATAGACATAGATTTTCCCCTTATATAAACTTCATCGAAGCTCCTTGGTAGTGTCGAATCCGGGTCAAAGATACTCGCCCAGATTCCGCTTGTGTTTGTCAAATGGTTCACCAGATTTCGTAATTTTGCTGAGGTGTTTTTTTGCTTTGAACTACGACAGGGATAAGTGTAATCAATGATAGGGGTGTTCACAGCACCCATCAGAGTTTTGATTTCCACTGTCGCGACAATAGGGTTGATCCCTGTTTTCATATATCCTTGTAGTAATTCATACCATTCATTAAGGCAGTATGAACAAATTTTCTGCAAAGTGATAAAGGGTAAGTGATCAGGGATGAGTATCTCGAAACATTCAAACCTTATCCTTTTTTACACTTATCCCTGTAGTCACCTGCTCAAAACGAATCATTACTTCACCCTCCGCATTCAGAAAAGCCCTGTTACCAGGCAAGACCGAGACAAAACCAAGTTTAGTGATGTCCGTCTTTAACTCCGGCAGTAATAACAAACTCTCCCGGAATATTGTATCCCTTGCTATTTCGATACGGTTCTATCGACTGCAAATACTCCCGATGCGCTTCTTCACGGGTTTGTTCGTCAAAGCGGGAGTAAGCGAGGGCTACCGGGCCGCCGGCAAATGCAGCGCCCAGGGCTTCATCAGCCGTGGGATAGTGTAATATCGGATTTATTCGCTCGGTGACAATCCGGGCGAATCCGGCCAGCTCAAAGTGCATTGGCAAGGTATCTCCGGTTCCCAGATGAAAAAACATCGGACATACTTCTGACCTCACCCGAGCATCCACAATGGGGAAAATATCGGCCCAACCACAGCGACTCCGATGGCCCCATACCGCTGCCACAGCGCGTCCTCCCGGCTTCAGCACCCGATACATTTCCTGAAGCCCTTTCAACGGATCTGGCAAATACAGCAGTCCCAGGGCGCTCAGTGCGGCGTCAAATGATTCGGCAGGGAATGATAAGGCCTCTGCATCCATCTGCCGGAAGGAAACATTGTTGATGTTGCGTATTTCTGCCACGTGAGTGGCAAGCTCAATCATGCCATCGGAGATGTCGGTACCAACAACCTCGCCGTCTTTCCCGACACCTTGTGCGGCCCGGAAAGTGACTAATCCCGTCCCACAGGCGGTGTCCAGCACCCGTTCTCCTGCCTGCAGATCGGCCATCTCCAATAAACATGATTGAGCCGGATACAATTGGTTCTGCCAATATTGTTCGTAGAGACTGGCAGCTTTGTCCCAGCCGTATCGTTGGATGCGTCGTTGAAATTTTGCATTCATGGTTTAGCTTCCTCAACTTGTGCTTGATTAATTTTAACTTCACGGCGGATTTCCTGCGGTTGAGCGAATACCTCCAGCAGCGAACTATGTGCATCGGCAACATCGATGAGATGCCTTATCACTTCTGCCGGGGCGTCGCTCTCCACCGAGACAATGTAACGCACGCCGGTATATCCAACCGGCACCTTGGCCACCCCATATTCGCCACGGGCATCGTAGTCAGTTTGTACTTCTATATCTATTTTTGATATGGGTACGCCCAGTTTGGCCGCCCATCTCATGTAACCGATGGCCAGACAACTCCCCAGGGCTGCCCGTCCGAAAATGCCGGGATTCGGTCCTTGATTATTTCCGCCATGTTTGTCGCTCATATCGGCGATAATTTTCCACGCCCCTTCCTCGATTTCACAGGTCATGCCCTCCTGCAGACTTACTGTGGTTACGGCAGTGCCCCTACCAATGGCAGGCCGCAGGGTCAGGGCTTTCACGTTACGTTCAAACGCGGTCTTTATTTTTTCCATCATCATCATATTATCCTTAATATCCTCGATATTGTTATTGTTTAATCCTTATCAATTTCTCTATGCTAAACTGTCAAGCAGGATGATTCTCAGTTGATCGACACGAAAGTCCGGTACGGTGCTCAATTCATGATAAATTTGTAACCACACTTGTGAGGTGGTGGCGACAATGGTAACGCCTTCCTGAATAATAGTCGTGGCTAAAGAGGTCGCATCGATCTCAAACCCGGAGATGATAAATCTGGCATCTGTATAAATGCAAGCATCCACTACCTCTACCCAATTATCGTTGGATAATGGTACTGCGATCAATACAATTTCATGTCTAGTGATGGGGTGTTTTTCAATCCGTTCCATATAATTTAGGGCAAACTTAATTTCGTCTTCAGATAGAAGTCGTTGTTCAGATTGCTCTGAATTTTTATCTTCAGTAAGCCTGCTGTCTATTTCGGTTGTTGATCTGATGAATGGTTTCAACGCAAGTCTCCTTTTCGTTAGAACTTTTGTAACTATTCAGGCGGTTTTCAGGAAGCTTTACTAAGCTTTTTGAAAAGAAGGCTTAGCAAAGCTGCTAAACTTGACGAGTGAATAGTACTGCTTTTTTCGCCTCACCTGATCATAAAACAGACATCATGCCAATCTTAAAAACCTCTCGTTTATATAATAAAAATAAATAGTTATGAAGAACAATCTTGTATAAAACGTTTTACGAAATTTCGCGAGTTACGAGTTCTCGTAAACGGAATAAACGAAATCTGACAAAATTTCGAACGCCTTTTTCATAGCGCAGGTACCATACTAACATCAACAATGCTGATATGGTGTAGAAGCTGTGCAGAAACCAGAGCGGCCCCGGGGGCAACGCGCTAATATAAATCCAGTGGATCAGATTGGCGGCATTGTTCATCAGGATATAAACAAAGCTGTAGGAACGGAGACTGCGCGTTCTTATCGCCTTCAGCAGCATAGGGATGTTGCTCAGTGCAAAAATGCTGGATGATATGGTGCCGGCGATAATACTAAATTCCATGCCCTTCCTCCCCGGGCTGCTCAGATAGCTCGAAATGGCTTGAAGAAAGGTTCAAGGGCGTTTTGGGTATTGAGTAATAAATACCCTGGTGTTGATCGCGCCGCCCAATTACTGAGATTCCGTCCTCCTCGATCTTAATCCTTAAGCCATAAATGCGGTATTCTCCGGGAATTCTATCGGTGGTAACGGTCTCCAGAAAAATAAACCATTTGTCACAGCAGGTGAAGAGCGAGTCGGGCGCTTTGGTCTGGCAAATCCAGATTAAGGTGGTATCATTGACGCGATAACCGAGATGAGGCAGTTCTTTTTTTTGGCCGTACTGCCGTTTTGAAACCCAACCGGTAAGGCCGAGCGTGCGACTGAATATATTAATGGCCACATCGGTTGCATTGTAAGCCAACCTTTTCTTGGCGCAACAAAAATTGATGAAATCTGTTTCCGAAAGCGTTACCGGTTGAATTAACCTATCATCAACTATTTCAGTAGAGCCCCACACGTGATATTGACGTCTCCCATTGCTCCACATGCCCGACCAGCGGTTTGTCCAGTTGGCGAAAACATCTTTTTGAGCAAAGCTCTTATAGCTGGCTTCCGGCCGGGCAATGATTTGCTCCAAATCGTGTTCATCCAATTTTTGGCCGCCTGGGAAAGTTTTAAGCAATGACGCCAAAGCGGATGCATGTTTAGCCAACAATCTCCGGTATTTGATAAATTCCAGGCGGTATTCATCATGAGTTTGGATGAGCTCTTTAAAAACCGAGTAGTTGTGCCATTCTGCACTATCCAATGTTGGCTTAGACTCCGATCCTTTCTCTCTGTCGCTGCTACGACCAGTTGCACGAATTTTTGCGTTTACATTAACCGGACCGGCGACAAACAGCACCGCCAACAAAAGGATGCTAAATGTAATTCTCAATTTTAGCTGAACTGTGTTTGCATCAACTTTCTTATATTGATCTCCTCCAAATGTCATTTTCATTCTCCGATCCGAATTACACTTCCGTTTTCTTAAGCGAGTTGAATAGAGTTTTTCAGCATCAGGTAATTACTGAGAGAATTTTCCACTCAACAATGTTAGAGGAGCTGTTTGGCAGGGAATGTGCCAAATTTGTTCACAGTTTTTTAATTCAATAAAAATAAATAGTTATAGAGTTGGGTTGCTTCAGGAGGGGATTACGAGATTACAAAAGTCACGAGATCTCGTGAGGAAAATTCGTGATAAGTGTGGGTTTAATTTTAGACAGGATGAACAAGATATACCGGATTTTTTAAAAAGATAATTGGACAAATTGATTGAGAAATTTTAGTTGTAATCATGTTTATCCCGTAAATTCTGTCAAAAAAAAAGTACCAAATTCACTTTCCACTTTTTCGTGCGATATGCCTGGCAATTCGATTTGCCTCTTTGGATATTTGCGGAAACATACCGGTCGGCGCTACATAGAAACCACAAAAGTATAATCCCGGCAAGGCGGTTTCTTCGCCGCTCTTTCGGGGTACACCCCGTTCGTCGCATACCGCTAAACTCCGAGTAAGAAATTTGGAGACCGCAGGATGATACCCGGTAGCCAGAACCACTGCCTCAAAAGCTTTCTCTCTCCCATCTTTGAATCTGACGCTCTGGGGCGTAACACGGTCAATATCCGGATAAACTGTTACTTTCCTTTGCTTAACTAATTTTACGGTACCGACATCCAACAGAGGAATTCGCCGTTTCTTTCTGATTTGCGTCAGCGGACCGATTGAAGATTTTTTGAGCCCGAAGGAAGAGAGGTCGGGGATGTAAAGCCTGAGCAGCGGTTTGGACAGAAAATCAGCCAAGCGGGTGGGTAAGAAACTGAGCACGATACTCCATCCCAGTATGGGAAAACCGTGCATATCCCGCGGCACGATGTTCACCGGACTTCGCACTGATAACGCCGGCCTGGCGCCGTGCACCCAGAGGTCGATGGCGATTTCACCGCCGGAATTACCAAAGCCGACCACCAGGACGTCCTTACCTTTAAACGGTTCACCATTCTTGTATTCAGAACTATGCAATACCCTGCCCCGATACTTTTCCTGATCCGGCCAGGACGGGCAATAAGGCTTCCGGGTATAACCGGTAGGGACAACCAGATTCTGAGATAAATATCGCGTGTCCTGAGTAGTTGACTCCCAACTGTCGTTTTTTCGCCGAACTTCGGTTACTTCCTGTCCGAAAACCGGGTCTAACTGACAATGGGCCGCATAGCTCTCCAGGTAGTCGATAACCTGTTGTTTGCTGGGATATTTAAGCACATGAGCGGGAAAGCGGAAATAAGGAAGGTGAGATAGCGCTTTGCTGGTGTGCAGGTGAAGGCGGTCATAATGGTTTCGCCAGGCAGTGCCAACCTGATCGGTTTTTTCCACTAATAGGTGCGGTATATCCTGTTTTTTAAGACATGCATCCACGGCAAGCCCTGCCGCACTCGCGCCAATCACTAATGTATTGGTTTCAATTGTTTGCTTTTGACTGGTCATATTGTGTTTAATTCTCCCTGCGATAAACCGCGCAGCTATTCAGGAATTGCTCCGGAGTGTCAAAATTTATTTTGACACCAGAAAGTCGAAGCCCCAATGGGGTAAACATCCGCTTCCAACGCAAGGCCCTTCTAAGCAGGAGCTTAGAAGGAGTAAATATTATGCAGTTGTATTGACGTCCCCCTAAATCCCCCTTCAAAAGGGGATTTTTAAGCGCCCCCCTTCGAAGGGGGCAGGGGGGATGTCATTATGGCCTGATTGTTTATTCAAATTTCAGTATTTTTGTGAAAATCAAGTTTTAAAAAACACTGGATTCTAACCCTGGTTCTTACCCAGCGCTATTTTCCACCACCAACTTCTTTGCCTTTAACAAGGCGGCAATTTCATTGAATTCGTTTTCGATATCTTTCTTGATTTTCGGGGCCGGTTTTTCAAACATATTCAAATTGACCGTCATTTTGTTGCCGGCAAAGCGGGAATCCCAGGAGCCGTGCGCCTTTCCGTTCACCAACACTGCACCCAGGGCATTCCCGCCGGTGGCGCCAATCGATCCGTAAATATGGTGTTGCATATCGGGGCTAACCAGGCGTTCTCTTCCATCCGGTGCGTATCCCATGGTGTAGGTATCCCAGCGAGGTAGTATAGCGATGTTGTCTTGAACGGGCTTCGTAAAAGATTCAAATTCCTGCAAGTCTTTTGCAAGCAGCACGTAATCGTCATCAATCTGCATGGTTTCTTGATTTGAAATTGCCGCTTTTGCTCGGCCGGCTGTTATACCCGCCCACCACTGAAAATCCTTTATCCGGGCCGGGCCGAACGCTCGCAGGTACTCGCCGGCCAGCCAGATTAGCGCCTCATCACTATCGACGCGGCTGAATTTGTTTCCTGCCCAGGCATTGGTCGTAACATAGCTGATTTTGTTGGAGCGCAGGCTGGTGGCGCCAACTCTCAATAAGCTGCCCTCGTAGGCCATTCGGTTCAGCACCAGCTTTACTAAATTATCCGGGATGTCAGTCGCTTCTTTTATTTCCGCACCGCTCATGGGCCTATTGGTCAGTTGCACGATCTCTTTTTTCCAGTTTTCATAATCCTGCGGCGGGATGTATCGATTTTTCTGCGAGTAGCGCTTCTCCCAAACCGGGTCCGGGGCCGGCTGGACCGTGGCCGAGAAAACCAGGTGTGTCGTTTCCCGATGCAGCATATAGATGGATAACCGCATCGCCGGGATGCGAAAAGCTAACTTTAGTTCATCAAGCCGCAAGAAATCCTGTTCCTCAAATGACTTCATCCGGGAATGGAGGGACAACGGGGCAGTGGGATGGGCGCTATAGACGCCGATGATATCCTGCAAAACCTGTTCAATGTCATCGCCCGTTTTTCCCAAATACTGGCGGTGAAAAGACCAGTGGCGAAATTTACCATTTATGTTCGTCATATTGTCTGCTCAATTTCAAAATTCAATCTCATCCAATGAATTAAAAATTTTGCCAGGCTGATAGGAATACTTATCCAGATCCGCTTCTTTGGTGACGCCGGTCAGAACCAGGTAGGTTTCGATACCGGCCTGAACGCCAGCCAGAATGTCAGTACTCATGTTGTCGCCGATGATCACGGTCTCCTCTGAATGGGCGCCCATTTGATCGAGCGCGGTGCGCATGATCAGCGAGCTGGGTTTTCCGATATAAAAGGGCTTCTTGCCGGTAATGCGCTCGATGGGCGCGCATAAGGCACCGCAAGCCGGATAAGCACGATGCCCGGCCACATCCGGATTGGTGGCGATAAAACGGGCGTTATTTTCTAAAATAAAATATGCTGCCTTGCCGATCATTTCCCAATTATAGGCCCTGGTTTCCCCCACAATCACATAGTCGGGATTGATATCGGTCATGGTAAATCCAATCCGGTAAAGCTCGTGGGTTAAGGCACCTTCCCCGATTACATACGCTTTGCGTCCGTCCTGCTTTTCCAGAAAGGAGGCCGTCGCCATAGCCGAGGTGTAAAAATGATCGGCGGGCACCTCAATCCCGGCCTGCGCCAAACGATTGTGTAAATCCGCCTGGGTTTGGGAAGGATAGTTGGTCAACAAAATGTAAGGGACATTGTGCTCTTTCAATTTTTGTATAAACTGCGCTGCGCCGGGTATCGGTTGATTGGTGTGCAACAACACCCCATCGATATCGCAGATCACTTTTTTCATCAATTACTCCTTCTTGAGAACTTACTCTACTTTGATTGTATATCCATAACGGGATATCTTCTGAATTTCTTTTGCGGGTGTTTTGGTGTTTCCGTGTTCTGGTGTTCCGGTTACATAATGCCTCAGTCAACAGGAGAATTACCATACGGCCACATGGTAAGGCCCCTGACTTGTCTCAATTACAACGCAGAACACCGGAACACTTAAACACCTTAGGCACAGTTACTTAACCACTTCCGCATAGCATTTTAGCAAATGCGACCAACCCTGCTCGGAGTTCATGGCAGCGTGCATATCGGGGCCACTTTTGCCGTGTCGATCAAAGTCGTGGTGGATGAGTTCCACTGTGGTCGTGGTTGAATCCTCCGGTATAAATCGGACTTCGATTTTGCTGGCTTTGGCCGGATCCGGCTCAGGCACCCAGGGCACCTGTTCAGCGCTGATTTGCCAGGACAGCACCAACCGTTCAGGCTGTTCCCATTCCAGCACCTCTCCCCAATCGAGCTCTTTTCCGTCTGTGCTCCGCTCGTACCATCGTCCGCCTTTACGGGGCTCGATAATGGCAGTCTCCATTTCCTCTTCGGAAAAGGAATTTTCCGTTGGCCACCAGGATGCAAATTCGTCGGTAAAGACGGCGAAGGCGCGCTCCACCGGCGCCGGAACCGTCACCGTCCGATAAACAGTGTCCTCAGTTTTATATTTTGTCATAGCTCCTCCTGTTTATTATTTCAACAACACACATTTTTTCACTGCTGAAAAAGCTCCGGCAGTGATCTGGTAATAATAAACGCCGCTGCTTACTTCTCGTCCGGCGTCATCTCGGCCCTCCCATTGCACCTTATAGCTGCCCGGGGAGAGTTTTTCGTTCACCAGCATTGCTACTTTGCGGCCTGCGTTGTCATAAACTGCCAGCCTAACCCACTCCGCTTTCCGAATTTCAAATTCTACATTCGTGGAGGGATTAAACGGATTAGGATAGTTCTGTGCCAGTGAAAAGGTCGCCAGAGGGTGCTTCGAATCAGGTTCTTCAATCGGATTGGATTGAATCATCTCCGTCATCACCTGGCCGGTGGCATATTCCGGGTTAATTCCCAACAAGTCACTGGCGGTTACCGCCATGTCGGGGATGCGATGGTATTGATGAGAAACATAATTTTGTTTGATTTCCGGGCCCAGCGCCAAAAACATGATGTGGCGGCAGCCTTCGCATCCGTCTCCGTGTCCGCTAAATCCTCCGTGCTGGTCGTCGTGGCGGCCATGATCGTTGGTCACAAAAAGATAGGTGGAATTTTGATAGAAGGGATCCGATTGCACAACATTCCACAGGTGGCCCACAATGCTATCCGCTGTTTGGATAGCGCCCACATAATCGGACCAATTGCCGCTATGGCCAGCGCCATCCACATCTGCCAGATAAATCAAAATAAAATGTGGATAATAATTACTTAAGACATACTGGGCCTGGTTTGCCACATCCTCATCACTGATGCCCTGACTGTGGAATCGGGGCCAATACGGCGGGCCGTAATTGGCGTGAAAACTGGGCAGCCATAAATTGGGGATGTATTTTAGTACATAAAAACACTCTTCTTCCGGCATACCTTTCTGCTGGCGAAAATATTCGAAAATGGAGGGCTTGAGGGTGTATTGAGTAGAATGACCGTTATACACCGTATCCCGTACCCCGGTCCAGCTTCCGCACCACAGCGCCGGGATGGCGCGAGAAGTGTAGGTCATGGAGTCGTTATAAAAGTGGGTTAAATAAGCGCCTTGATTGCTCAGGTTCCACATTTCCGGTATGTAGGTGTGACTGGAATCGCCAAAGGTTTCGCTATAGCGGGCGCCATCGATAATGACAATCATAAATTTATTTTCCGCATGCAGCTTATAAAAAATCCCCCCGGCTATTATACACACCAAGAGAAATATTAGAGGCAAACGTGAGCGGCAAAACCAACTGATCTTTTGACTAAATTTTTGACTGGCAAATGAAAACATGACGTGATCCTATTCAGTATCATAGAAATCCGTTATTGATAATGACTTATTTTCTATAATAGTGGAATCCTGTTTAAATTTCAATCGAAATTATCATATTTTCGTCGGCCATAAAAAAGGGAGCGATTAAGCTCCCTTTTGGAACGTCAAAATTATAATCTTTGATTAAATAACCGTGCTATTTTTTTATTAAGACCGGCGCTTCTCAACATAGTGACCACTGCGTGGAGCCCGGTGATTGAGCGTGATTCTTCTTCGATCGAGGTAACCGTTTCCCACGTAGTGGTGCCTGTGGCAAACGGTTTGTATGCCTCCGGTGGCACGATTCATTCATCAAATTTATTCATTTTGACAAAACATATGTTGTCGCGCCGATGTGTGTAACCGTGATAAAACTTTTTAGCGGGGATAACAAGCAGCAGAAATACTGACATTCATTCAAACTTGACAACTTTGATGGTAATGTCATCATGGAATTTATTATCCGAAAATTGTGCGACGTTTTGGCGAAGGCCCTGTAAGAAGTCCTCGGCATTTCGATGAAAATTTTTCATCGTATATTGCGCTAAACGATCTTCTCCAAATTCTTCCATTTTACCATTTCGCGCCTCCACCAGTCCATCGGTGTACATTACTAAAATGTCACCGGGGTTAAAGCGAACGGTCTCCGATCTGTAGTCAGGAGTATGGATCAATCCGATGGCCGGACCGGTCGGTTTTAACCAGCGGACGGTTTGGGTTGCAGCTTCCCACCAGAGGGGCGGATGATGACCGGCATTGCAGTATTGTAGCGTGCGTTGTTTTAAATCGAGCTTGGCCAGGAAAATGGAAATGAAACGGATCAACTTTAAATTGTAGCGAAACAGCTCGTTTAACCGGGTGGCCATACTCTGTAAATCTTTGTGTTCGGGGCCCAGAATTCGTAATGAGGCTTGTAGATTGGACATCAACATACTGGCTCCCAGCCCCTTACCCATTACATCGGCGATCACCAATCCCTGTCCGCCACTGGGATCAGCGAAGAAATCAAAGTAATCGCCGCTGACAATCCGGGCCGGCTGGGAATGCACAGCTAATTGGGCGCCGGGCAAAGCAGGCAGTTTGGTGGGCAATAGTTGCTGCTGCACTTTGGCAGCCAATTCAAGGTCGTGTTCCAGTGCCTGAAGTTGATCATCAGAATAATGTCCCAAACAGACACAGGTGGTAAAATCCAATTGAAGACGCTCGACTTCAACGTCCTCGTCGCATTCTACACAACGCCCAAAATCACCCCGGTCGATGCGGGTCAAGGCATTATCAATTTCCGTAACGACCGGGGGAAGCTCATCGGCTTGCGCGCAACAAATCTGCTCTTTTTTGGTATCGGAGCTGGTTCGAAACCATTCCAAGAGCGACTCACGCCGTTCCATAAGCGAACGGCGAAACCGATTTAATATATTGCGGTCCATCGTAATTCCTTCACTTGTCATCGATAATACTAACCTGTTTCTCTTTTGCTGCTTTTAATCGATCGATACACGCAAAGAGTTTTGTCTATTTCATATCTCGAATACGAAGTTCCAGTGATTTGGTTTCTTTTAACAATTCAACCAACCGGTTCATATCGGTACTGCCGTAATGGTAAGGATAAAAAATTTTCGGGCGAATCATATTCACCGCATCCGCTACCATCTCCGGGGTCATCGTGTAAGGCAGATTCATAGGCAGAAAAGCGATGTCGATGTCTGACAGGTTTTTCATTTCCGGGACATTTTCGGTGTCCCCCGCAATGTAAACCTTCTTCCCGCCGAGGGACAGCACATAACCATTGCCGATACCTTTGGGGTGGTACGGCTCCCCGGAATTCCGCTTATGGACCAAATTGTAGGCCGGGACCGCTTCAACCTGTATGCCCTTCACCTCCTTGACCTCACCGTTTTTCATGATTGTGGCGCCAGTAAGCTTTTCGGCAGCGGTTTCGGTGCAGATGATGGCGGTCTCATCGCCCCGGATCAATCCGATGGTCTGCGGATCCAGATGATCGCCGTGGTGATGGGTGACCAGAATGAGATCGGCTTTCGGCATTTTGGAATAGTCAGCGTAGCGGCTCACCGGATCGACGTGGATTACCGTTCCGTCATAGTCAAACATCAGCGTACCATGACCGATAAACATGATACGCAGTTCACCCTCTTCGGTGGGAATGGTGTCCGTTTCGAATTGCATTTGTGTCGGCTGGCTTATTGCCGGTATTGAAAAGCTCAGGAACAGAATGAGTATTATATATTTTAAAATAGACATGATAAGACCTCCTGGTTTTGATGAAATGTATCAGCATCATCCGTTTAGAAACCTGATAGTCGAGACCCACCGTTCACCTGTGAAAGGAATCCGCGCGATGGCCAGCAAAACCAACAGCACGGATCTTAGTCGGTTGCCTTCATTCCCGCCGGGCTAACCGCCGGCGATGGCGCCCAGGATGATAAATGGCTCCGCCCCTGACGCGATAGCTTCGGGCAGCGGGTCATCAGGCGACTCATGGGACAAATCCGTCGAACAGGCGAAAAATCGCAAGAACGGCCGGCGCCGTTGGGTGACGTGGTCGCGGATGGTCCCGCGCAGCATCGGATAGCGAGTCTCCAGCGCGTCGATAACCGAACGCTGCGTGACCGGCCCATCAACTTCTATTTTCACTTCGGCATCGACCCGGGCTAATTCTCGCAAATGATGTGGGAGTTTGACTCGGATCATAGTTGTTTCCTCATGTTCCTAATGAATAGAATTGGCGCACGCAAAGGTGGTGCAAAGTAATACTGAAATGATTTGATCGTGGTGTGATGTTTTATTCGAAAACTCCTCTCCCACAGTGATCCCCATGGGAAAGGAATATCCCGCCACGATCAAATCAAATTAGTATAACCATTCTACCTGTGCATCACGATTCTCTCAATTTCTTTTCAGGCATTCCGAATTACTCACAAATGGTTACATAGACCAGCTTCAAACAAAACACATTTGCGTACCTTCGTGTCTCAGCGCCTTCGCGTGCGCCGTTTCGGTTTTTTGTTATGGCAAGGTTTGCACCTCTACGGACAGCACCTTCGGAAAATTACGGGCAATGGGCGTCCAGCTGTCCCCGGCATCTGCTGAGGCGTACACCTGTCCGCCGGTGGTGCCGAAAAATACGCCGCATGGTTCGAGAGAATCCACCGCCATTGCATCCCGCAACACGTTGACATAACAGTTCTGTTGCGGCAACCCGTTGGTGAGCGCTTCCCATTCATTTCCGCCGCTACGGCTGCGATAAACGCGCAGCTTTCCCTCCGGCGGGTAATGTTCGGCGTCGCTCTTAATGGGGATAACGTAGATAGTCTCAGGTTCATGAGCGTGCACGTCGATCACGAAGCCGAAGTCGCTGGGCAAGTTTCCGCTGATTTCGTGCCATGACTCACCGGCGTCATCGCTGCGCATCACGTCCCAGTGTTTTTGCATGAACAACACCTTGGGCTGAGAGGGATGCATTGCAATGCGATGAACGCAGTGGCCAATCTCCGCAGTGGGATCCGGTATGTAGTCGGAGCGCAGACCGTTGTTAATGGGTTTCCAGGTATTGCCCCCATCGTCACTGCGAAAGGTACCTGCGGCGGAGATAGCGGTATAGATTCGCTTCTGGTCATTTGGATCCAGGAGAACACTGTGCAAACACAAACCACCGGCGCCCGGCGCCCATTGAGAGCCGGTGCCGTGACCTCGCAGACCGGCAAGTTCCTGCCAGGTTTCTCCGCCATCGGTAGTGCGGAATAAGGCGGCGTCTTCTACTCCGGCATAAACCGTGTCCGCATCAGTTAGCGAGGGCTCCAGATGCCAGACGCGTTTGAATTCCCACGGGTGCGGCGTGCCGTCATACCATTGGTGGGTTAGAAGGGGTTTGCCGGTTTCTGGTGACGTATCATAGACAAATTTGTTGCTCTCACCTTTAGGCATTCCCTCTGCAGTCGTGGTTGACTCTCCAGGCGGTGTACCCGGCTGTTGCCAGGTCTTGCCACCATCGTTAGAGCGCTGGATAATCTGTCCGAACCAGTCCATGGACTGCGATGCGTATAACCGATTGGGATCAACCGGTGAGCCCTTCAAATGATAAATTTCCCACCCGCCAAAGTGCGGGCCGCTGACATCCCACTTTTGACGCTTGCCATCCGAGGTAAGGATGAATGCTCCTTTGCGCGTACCTACCAAAACTCGTACACTGCTCATACCTCACTCCTTTCTGTATTGTATGCCGGTCTTCGGGTGATGATTCCCGACATCAGTGTATGGACTGTGATCATATCTTGATCTCCTTCGAGTTTAAATTGAACACTCTTGTTGATGCTTCCGGTTTAGGGGGTGGGAAATAAATAATGTACCAAAAATTTGGATCAACTTTCCTCTGTATTTATCAACACGCGCAAAACGTTGGTATCTTTCATTTTCCTACCCCCTGAATAAGCATAGGTGAAAATAGTGAACATATATACACTTATACATGTTAAGAACTCAAATTGGATTTGTCAAGAAAAAAAATGAGATTTTCGCAAAACAAGTAGGAGTGCATCGCCTTTATGCGATGCACT
>JABAHQ010002912.1_pt1 | contig 19747 bp, 15 predicted proteins | sample 7062091 | NCBI WGS metagenome assembly JABAHQ01 (sample SAMN14534359, study PRJNA622989) | marine sediment metagenome | biome: marine biome [ENVO:00000428]; feature: marine pelagic biome [ENVO:01000023]; material: deep marine sediment [ENVO:00002113] | place: India: Gulf of Kutch | collected...
AAAATATTGCCAAACAAGCAAATTCTGATGGCGTAGAAACAGTATCAGAGTTTTTTAACTGGCAAACTGCACGAAAAATTTGCGATACTTACGAACAGGGAAAAGCCGTCATTGCGAATAATGTATTAGCACATGTGGATGAGGTTGTTAACTTTTTACAAGGATGTCGTGAGCTTCTAACTACCGACGGTTTGGTGATAATAGAAGTGCCATATTTGCAAGAACTGCTTCACCGGTTGGAGTTTGATACAATTTACCATGAACACCTTTGCTATTTCTCTGTTACTGCTTTGCTCCGATTATGTAAAATAGTAAAACTCTCGATAATTCGTATCGAGCGTAAACCGGTTCACGGAGGCTCTTTGCGGATATATGCGGGAAAACAGGAAACGTATCCTAATCATGCTGAAAGAGTTTTGAAAATGGCAGAAACGGAAAAAAATAGCGGACTTACTGGGGTTGAGAGATTCGTTCGATTTGCTAAGGATGTTCAAAATTTTCGTCATGAAATAATAGACTTGTTAACATCATTGAAAAATTCAGGAAAGCACATTGCCGGCTACGGCGCTCCTGCGAAAGGCAATACACTGCTAAATTATTGTGGAATTGATACCCGCTTTTTGGATTTTACGGTGGACAAAAATCCACTGAAAGTAGGAAAATATACACCGGGTATGCATTTACCTGTGTTGCCCGTTTCAACTCTCTTGGAGAAACAACCGGATTATGTGTTGATTTTGGCCTGGAATTTTGCCGAAGAGATATTACAACAACAGCAGCCGTATAGAGATCTCGGTGGAAAATTTATAATTCCAATTCCAACTCCCATGGTGGTATAAAAATATGAAAACCATTATCTTATCAGGCGGAAAAGGAACTCGTCTGGCCGAGGAAACATATCTTCGGCCAAAACCAATGGTCGAAATCGGTGGTAAACCGATTTTATGGCACATCATGAATATTTATGCTCATTATGGATATAAAGAATTTCTGATTGCTTGTGGGTATAGAGGAGAAATGATAAAAGAGTATTTCCACAACTTCTATATTCGCAACAGCGATTATCTCATCAATTTAGCCGATGGCTCTGTTGAAGTATACAATACGAATAGCGATGATTGGAAAATTGGTGTTATTGATACCGGATTGGATACAATGACCGGAGGACGGGTTCGAAGACTTAAAGACTGGATTGGCAAGAATCGATTTATGGTTACTTATGGGGATGGTGTGGGTGATGTAAATATAAGCGAATTGGTGGCGTTTCATGACAATCACGGTAAAACCGCCACAGTTACAGCGGTGCATCCACCCTCCCGATTTGGGGCGCTTATTTTAAATGGTGATTCAGTAAAAGAATTCTCTGAAAAACCGCAGACCACCGCAGGATGGATAAATGGTGGTTTTTTTGTTTTTGAACCGGAAATTTTTCAATATCTGGACGATGATCAGAGCATTTTGGAAAGGGAGCCATTGGAGCGTCTGGCAGCAGAAAACCAGCTTATGGCATTTCGCCACCACGGGTTTTGGCAACCAATGGACACCCTGCGGGAAAAACATATTTTAGAATCCTTATGGTCAAGTGGAGAAGCTCCATGGAAAATATGGTAAATACTTACTGGCAAAATAGAAATGTGTTAATAACCGGTGCAACCGGTTTGTTAGGTTCCTGGATGGTAGAAGAGCTTTTACAGCGAAAAGCAAATGTAATATGTCTCATCAGGGACTGGGTGCCAAAAAGTAAGTTAATTTTTTCGGGTATCATTGATAAGGTTAATGTTGTCCGTGGGGATCTTGAGGAGTATGCAATTTTGGTTCGCGCTTTAAACGAATATAATGTGCAAACTGTATTTCATCTTGGGGCTCAAACAATTGTTGGTACTGCTGTCAGATCTCCTCTGTCAACTTTCGAAGGAAACATTAGCGGAACCTGGAATCTTTTAGAGGCTTGCCGGCAGTGCAGTTCCATAATCCAAAATATAGTGATTGCTTCCAGTGATAAAGCCTACGGAGCGCACAAAAATTTACCTTATAAAGAAGACACGCCCTTGCAGGGTAGAGCCCCTTATGACGTTTCAAAAAGCTGTACAGATTTAATTGCGCTTTCATACTATCATACCTATCAATTGCCCATCGCCATTACCCGATGCGGAAATTTATATGGAGGTGGTGATCTAAATTTTAATCGGCTGATACCGGGGACTATTTTATCTGCACTGAAAAATGAACCACCGGTTATCAGAAGTGATGGCCAGTATACGCGAGATTATTTCTACGTTTTAGATGCCGTATTTGCATATCTTAGCCTGGCCGAAAAGATGTCAAATCAACTTTTCGTTGGACGTGCATTTAATTTTGGAAATGGAGTCCCTCTCACCGTGATGGAAGTTGTTAATCATTTATTAAAGCTAATGGATAAATCTACATTATCTGCAGTCGTCCTAAATGAGGCCACTCATGAAATCCGTGAACAATATTTAGACTGCACTGATGCAAATCAACTCTTGGGATGGAATGCCAAATATTCTATTGAACAAGGATTAGAAGAAACCATCAAATGGTATAAAAACTGGATAGGGAATTATTGAAGAAATAAAAAAAGAAGATGATGCAAATGTCGATAAAACAAAAGTTAAAATTAACGATTCCTGAGAATGGTTTAAAATTGAGATTGTTCCTGACTTGTTGGATTCTTTTTTCCCTTCATTTCGCAACGAATGTAGTACGGGAGCATTACCCGGCTTTTACCATTGCGGAAAGCGGCACGTTTAAAGTAGATAAATACCAAGGGTTTCATCCTGACATTTTTCGTCATATTGACGGACATTCCTATATCGGTAACAATGTTGCCGGCTCTGTGATAGCTGCCCTTCCTCTGTTTATTTTTGATCCCGTCCTGGATGTGTTAGAAGAATACGGGAAGCAAAAAACTAAAGAAGCGTTAACGGAAGGAAATTTAAAGACGGCTTACGAAACCAAATACCCTAACCGCCGAGAATTTTTCAAGTTGGCAAAAACTGAAGGACTTCACCTGAGGCTCGGAGCCGCAACTGTTATTACTTCAGTGTTTTTGATGGCTCCTCTATCTGCACTTTTTGTTGTATTTATTTTTCTCATCTTAGTAAAGCGAGGAGTAAACACCAGACGTGCGCTTTGGTTAGCATTTTTGTTTGGGTTCGCAACTCCTATCTTTTTTCGAACCGGGCATTTAAATCATAATATGTTCATAATGTATGTTGTCTTTGTTGCTTTTTATTTGCTCTGGACTCAAGAAAAAGAAAATGAGTTACCGTCGTTAAATAGACGTCTTGGTGCAGGCTTTCTTGGAGGTGTGGGCCTAGCACTGGACTATTCGGGAGTGATTCCCTTATTAGCTCTATACGGCTATTTGTTTTTCTCTCGATACACTATCACCTCCTTTAAACAGGCCTTTCAGGAATCGATGCCATATATTTTAGGAGCCGTGCCACCCGTACTATTTTTGTTGTACAGTCAATGGGCAATGTATGGTAATCCGTTTCTTCCCGGTCAGTACTGGATGCCAGAGGTGACTTATACGGAAAGGGGCTGGCGAGGATTTGATTGGCCTTCTCTGGATCTTTTCTTTTTAAATTTATTTGATCCTGCCTATGGTATGTTCATGTTCGGTCCATTATTGATAGTCGGATTTATTCCTGTAAAATATTATGAATCAAATCAATTAATTCTTCCACAAAGAGAAAGACGATTTGTGTGGATTTACGTTTTAATGTTCTTAACGTTTTGCGCAGCTAATCAATATTCTCGCATGCAGTTTAACACCGGTATTCGGTATTTAGTCCCCCTGGTTCCGTTTATTTATTTAGCCGCTTGCGATCATTTACAGCGTATGCCCCGTAAATACTTGGTGGTTCTCTCTATAGCAATGCTACTTCATTCCTGGGTGATTAGCATGGTGCGAGAATCGGTGCCTGTTTCCTGGGAGAAATTTCTGGAAGAAGGAATTCAGCTGCGCTGGCTTACGGTAATTAAATTAACTCATTCTGTAAAGCATCCGTTAATATACAGCCCAATTTTTCCTTTGCTGATATTAACCTTTTGTGGATTAATTGTTTTTACTATTTGGAAAATCAACCTCCGATCGAGAATACGTCCATATTAATTAATTCCAGAGTTCGAAATAATTAAGTCAGTTGATATGTCTATGTCAAGTCAAATAAAGCCAGTTATTTTATCTGTGATAATTCCAGTCCGAAACACCCCCAATTTATTACAAAAATGTCTTGAGAAAATAAATTCCTCTCATTATCATAATTATGAAGTTATCGTGGTTGATGATGCTTCTACCGACGAAACACCGGAAATAGCAGCAAAGATGGGTGCGAAAGTGCTGCGACTGAGCGAAAATGTTGGTCCTGCACAGGCCCGCAATCAGGGTGTTGAAATAGCCGCAGGAACGTATATTTTTTTTATCGATGCGGATGTACTCGTACATTCTGACACTCTGGACAAAGTAGTGCAGACCTTTGAACAAAATCCTGAAGTAGATGCGGTTTTCGGGTCTTATGACACCAAACCATCCGCCTTGAATATAATGTCTCAATATAAGAACTTATTCCACCATTTTGTTCATCAGGAAAGTAGAGAAGAAGCAACTACTTTTTGGAGTGGTTGTGGGGCGATAAAAAAAGCAGTTTTTCAAAAATTAGGAGGGTTTGATACCTATTACCAACGTCCGTGTATTGAGGATATTGAATTAGGCGTGCGTTTACATAAGGCCGGATACAAAATTTTACTTAAAAAGGACATTCAGGTAAGACATTTAAAGCAGTGGACGTTTTGGGGGATGCTAAAAGCAGATATACAAGACAGAGCCATTCCCTGGACCGAATTAATTATGCGTGAAAATGAATTACCAAATGATTTAAATTTAACCCTTCGTCAACGTCTTAGCGCCCTTTTTTCATTGGGTATTATTGTTGCATTGATTATTGAAAGCCTTACCCTTGGAATGCTTTTTTTTCTTCCGGTGGTATTATTCATGCTCTTCCTTTTTTTGGATTATTGGTCGATTGAGCGCCGGATACCAACAATGGTTCGTCTAGGCAGTATCCTCGGCGGCCTCCTGGGGATTGTTGCTACAGTCTATTATCAAAAGATTTGGCTAATCATTGCCCTTCTCCTCGGGTGTTGCATTGTTCTGCTGAACTATCGATTTTACAGCTTTTTCGCCTTACAAAAATATTTGCTTTTTGCAATAATGATTATCCCATTGCATATTTTTTATTATATATATAGCAGTATTTCTTTTGGATTAGGTATTGTATTATATTTTTGGAAAGTTAAAATTCGCAAGGTTTTTAAACCTTCTTCAATATAGAAAAAATTTGCCCGGCAGCATCCATTTACACTTACGAATTTGATAGCTGGCTTTATTATTGCATAACTAAAGAAGCTATTCTTTCTGTTCACAAAAACGTTAAAAGGTAAACTCTGCATGATGACACCCATTTCATATAAGTTTTATAAATTATTACGATTCTTCTACATTGCTAATTGTATCCTATTATTATTGTGTACACCTATATCTTCCCAGAATATTATTAGCATCGACTCAACTATAAACCTTCAGACCATGCTAGGTTGGGATATAATGGGACAGGCAGGAGCCCAAGCTGACCTTTTCTATCAAACTAATATGGAAGATCATTACCTCCAATATCGAGATACGCTAATGCATCTTCTTGTTAATGAGGTTGGCGGCAATATGATTCAGGTTGAGTTACGATGTGGCCAGGAAAACTCAACCGATTATTGGCAAATATTTTGGGAAAACCAAGATGCAATGAGCCGAACCAATTTCGCAAATAATGCTTATGTGCCGGTAAACGACAACGCAGACCCCTACTCTATAAATGCCTCAGGGTTTCAATTTAGCGAAATGGATAGTACTATATCACAGGTTGTGCTACCTTTAAAACAGGAATTAGCCACTTCGAAAGGAGAAAGCCTTTACGTTTATCTAAATTACGTAGATTGGGCATCATCAGCCTTTGAACACAGAGCGGATACAGCTGAATATGCGGAGTTCATTGAAGCTGCCATAGAACATATTTATAACACCTGGGGATTTTATGTGGATGGAATTAATGTTATTAATGAACCTGATAATGGCAACGATCCTGGTTGGGATAACGGCCAAACAGTTGGTGAATGTACGAAAGCCCTGATAGATAGAATTCAGTCACGTGGGTGGGATATAGATATTATTGCACCTGCCACTCTGTCTTTGGGGAAAGCTGATAATTTTTTTGATAATATATGGAATCGCCTTGCCAGTGATGACACATCCTATTTTAAACTTTTAGCTTATCATAGATATTCAGGAACTTCGGCGGGTAATCTTCAAAACATAGAAGATAGAGTTTTAACACATCCTTTAATTGGTGGGTTTATGAATGAGTGGTGGCATAATAGTAATAATTATGTAACACTGCATGAAGATATAAAAAACGGTGCTAATGCTGCATGGCAACAAGGTGTAGCTTGTTCTCCCTTTAGTGGTTCCAAAACTCCCCTGTATCGTGTCGACACAACTCAAACTCCGCCCCGGGTTTATCTTGCTGACAAAACGAAATTCAACATGCTCTATTATAGATATGTTAGAGCCGGTGCGATAAGAATCGGAGCCTCGACAACAAATAATGACTTTGATCCAGTTGCCTTTATAAACACAGACAATAAATGTGTGGTTGTCATTAAGGCAGATCAAGGTGGTGCATTTATAATACAAGGCCTGCCAGCAGGATTGTACGGGATCAAATACACTACTAATAATGACTTCGATGTAGATTTGCCTGATGTAATGCTCACAACCGGGCAATCACTCTCAGCAAGTATACCCGAGACTGGGGTAATCACTATCTATCAGAAGGCTCCGTCCATGGGAAATCAATCCCCAATAGTTCATGATATTCCCAATCAAACTGTATTAGAAGGAGAAAATTTTAATATCATTCATTTAGATAGTTTTGTAATCGATCCCAATCATTTGGTGAATGAATTAAACTGGTCTGTTCATGGCAATAGGGAATTAAGTGTTACAATAGACACTCAACGTATAGCTTTTGTGACTATCCCAGATACAAATTGGTTTGGTACTGAAGAGATTACTTTTACAGCCACCGATCCTGGCGGGTTATCAGATAGCGATTCAGCAAGATTTACTGTTACACCTGTTAATGATCCTCCTATAATAAGCAATACACTCCCCGACTCTTTGAGCATTACCTCGAATGATCCAGATACCCTGGATATTTGGGAGCATGTTGAAGATGCTGAAACCCCAGATTCTTTGCTAATTTTTCAATTTACAGCAAATCCCGACTCAGTAAGATTAAACTATAATCCCTTAATGGGATCTCTTATAGTCTCTTCTGATAATCCAGAATATGACGGCGTTGTTTTGGTAAATATGATGGTTGAAGATGACAGCGGGGCCACAGCAGAGGACACCATAATAGTCGGAGTTAATTTGGGGCAAGGACAAAATTCTTCACCAAATAATGAAATACCTTCTGAATATATCTTAATGCAGAATTTCCCAAATCCCTTCAATCCTATTACAACCATTCGATTCGGATTACCCAAAGCCTCCCATGTAAGAATAACAATTTTTAATCCATTAGGGCAACGAGTGAATAAACTTATCGATACCCGTAAAGAGGCAGGTTATCACGAGGTACAATTCAATGCTCATAATCATGCAAGTGGAATTTTTTTTTACAAACTTGAGGCTGGTAATTTTAAGACAATAAAAAAAATGATTTTGATGAAGTAAAGACACTTATAGTTATAAAACCTTTATGACATCTTAGCGCATAATTACTTCAATCTATGTATCAATGTTGTTTATTACAGACCTATGAAGGGCAAAAATATATACTAATAAATAGGAATTAAAACTTCTTTTCATAAAATTTTATTACGTTTAATTATGAGATTTCCCAAAGCTGGTTGGACACATAAAAATGTGACTTCTCAGGTTCATCTAACGAATATTGCTCCAACAATATTAGACGTGTTAAAAATTCCCAATGAGCTAGAGTTTGATGGAAGAAGTCTTATACCTACTCTAGAAGAAAACGAAGAACCTATTCAAAAACCTGCTTTTGCATCACTGTACAAAAACAATAGAACTTTGCTGGGAGTCATTTACAAAAATTTCAAATTGATTTGGAATTCACCTCACTGGATTGATGGCGTTGAGCGGATTCCAGCACAGAAAGAAGTCTATGATCTTCAAAATGATCCTGATGAAAACACAAATTTAATTAATGATTCATTACAGGTTGCGGCCACCCTGGAAAATTTTTTAGACTCGCTTAAACAGACGAAAAAGTCCTGGCGAAAAAAATTGAATCCACAAGCAAAACAAAAATTAAAGAGTTTGGGGTACATCAAATAAATGCAGTTTAACAAACTAATTCCCATTATCTCTCCAGCTTTCCTTCTGGCTTCAATAATTGGATTAGTGGAAGCTATGGGATGGATTCTACGCGGAGTGTCTCATTCACCAAATAAAGCTATTCTCTATTTACTTTATGCTTCGCTGGGTTATGGATTTTTGACAATAATTTTTTTATTGATATTTCTATCTCTAAGTAATAAAACTACCAAACATGATACATCTCTAGTAGCCAATTCATTTTGTATTCCGATAGGAATGTTCATCTTTGCATTATTTATTTCTTTTTTAGAAGGAGGGCGAGTACAGTTGTTCGTGTTTGCTCCTGCAAGCCTCGCCTTATCCATCTCTGTTTGCTTGTTATTTAGAAAATATATATTTTCCCGGTTCATAAATTTATTTTCTTTACAGTTAATGCTAATTTTTCATTTAGTGGCGCTTAGCCTAAGTTTTTTGTTGATCTGCATTTTATTTGAAGTTGGTATTTGGGCCCTGATTGGCTTTCTTGTGTTTTTTTTAGCGGTTATTTTCGCTATAACTTCAATTTTTTCAAAACGCCTTCGTAACAACAAGTTACTATTTTCCTTATCAAATATGGTGATTTTGGTTTGCCTAATTTTTATGCTTTTAGGTCACTCTTCAAGTGCAAATTTCAATCTTCCCCGCATAATATTAATTACTATCGATACTCTTCGTCCCGATCATTTAGGGTCTTACGGCAATAAGGATGTGAATACACGGAATATAGATAAGCTTGCAGCAGAAGGAACTCAATTTAATAATGCGCTTTCACCGTCTCCCAGAACAGGTCCTTCACATATATCAATCTTAACCGGTTTATACCCGAAACATCACGGCGCAATTGACAATGGAGACTGGATTGCGGACGAAGTGATTGCACTGCCGGAAATTCTTTCCGCACAAGGATATTCAACCGCAGCTTTTGTAAGTGGCTGGACTTTAAAAAATCAAGCCTGCGGTTTAAGATCACGATTTCATTTTTATGAAGAAAATTTTAGTTCTTGGCGATTTCTTCCGGAATCAATCGTTAAGATAAGGTTATACATGGCATTTCTTACCATTGTGGGGCAATTCGTGTCCCATCCTTTTGAACCAGAGAGGCCCGCAGCCAAAACAACGGATGCCGCAATTAAATGGATAAAATCACATCGTAATGTCCCGTTTTTTCTCTGGGTCCATTACTATGATCCTCATGTGCCATATGAACCACCAAAACGGTTTCGGGATGGAGCGGATCATTATAAAAATACTGAATTGAATCCCAATTGGTGGAGATTGGATCGTGAAAATAGAGAAGCATTGGTCAGCGATTCAATTTTGCAGCAAAAAATGGTTGCCTATTATAACGGCGAGATCTCTTATGTGGATGAACAAATCGGACGCCTTGAGAAGACTTGGGATGAATTGGGTTTGAGTGAGAATCTTATTCAAATTGTCACTTCAGATCATGGGGAAAGTCTTGGTGAACACAATTACTATTATGCTCACGATGATCTATATGATGTTTGTTTACGAGTACCATTAATTATGAAACGAAATGGAGAAAACACCTGGCCGGCTGAAATCGATGATCCGGTTCGACTGATTGACTTGACGCCAACATTATTGGAAATGTTAGGAATTGATACGGGTAATTTGTCGTTTGATGGAAAAAGCGTTTTGTCCAATCTGGAAAATCGAGAAAAATTTGATACTGAAAAATTATTTGCTACTCTGGTAGAAAAAACTGAAATGTACAGTCTACGTTTTAAAGGACACAAACTTATTTGGACATCCCCTACTTGGCATCAAGAACAGCGGATTCCCGAGAAGGAAGAGCTGTATGATTTGTCGGTAGATCCAGGAGAAATGAAAAATATCATAGACAGCAATCCGGCAGTCTTAAGTCAACTTAGAAAACTCCTTTATAAATTTAAACAAGAGAAAGTAGATGTCCCCAGCAAGCTTAGTAATGAAGTCAAGAAAAAACTGCGAAGTTTAGGCTATATCAAATAAGTGACATTGTATTATGGGACATCATGCCATCGAGCGAAAGAAAAGAAGTACCTGGTTAGCAAGGTTTTCAATGACGTTCCTGTTACTGATATCAAGTACTGTCATATCTATCCTTACTGGCGAACTAGTGTTTAGATATGTTATTGCAATACCAATCCCCTCTTTCCAATTTCAATTGAAATATCCACATTTATTTCAACCCTATGATGCCCACGGTTATCGACTTTGGCCTTCCCGTGAAATGTATTATCGATATCCACCTGATAGCCCCAAAGAAATAAAAATCACTTCAAATTCCTATGGTTTCCGGAGTTCACGTGAATTCAGTGGACAGGATGAACGGATAAGAATCTTGTTAGTGGGAGATTCGTTCGTGTTAGGTGATGGCGTAGAGCAAGACGAACGGTTTTCGAATATACTGGAAAAACTTGAGCCAGATTGGCGAGTCGAAAATCTTGGAATGACCGGATTTGGTCCAGGACTTATGTTAAGGGCCTTTGAAAATGTTGGACTTATTTGTAACCCAGATGTGGTTGTTTGGTGTATGTATACGGATGATTTCAGAAGAGTGCGCCCATATTACAAGGGTGTAGGATTTCGCATTCCTCGTTATAAATTAGAATCTGGAAATCTGGTGACAAGGCCTTATCCAAAAAGAATGTTCTTGGATAAATCGGCTATTTATCATGCCCTCAGACATGTTTACTGGACAAAAACAGATGCAATTTATGAATTGAATGAAGCTATTTTGGATAAATTCTTGTCCTTTGTCAAGCCTCAGCAATTTCAACCTGTCATTATTTTTTTGCCAGGAAGAGGTGATAAATCATGGGATAAAGAGAGACGTTTTTGGTTAAAAAGATTTGCTGAGAAGAAAGGTGTTCCCTTCAAAGATTTTACCAATGTTATTCATTCCTATAAAAGAAGAGAACTTTTTATCAGAAAAAACCCGCACTTTAATCCTCGGGGACATCAGGTTACAGCAGAGACACTGCATGCATTCCTGAAGCAAAATGTAATAACTCAATAATAATTATGTTGAAAAAGCGTTACTGTTTGCGCATATGAAATTGTTTATAAAAATAATAGCGATTCTGCTTTCACTGAATTTCATATTTGTGACAGTTGCGCAAGCAAGCCAAGTAAAAGTAACCCAAAATTCCAACTCATTGGGATTATATGAAGTTTTGGAACTTAATTTTCACTACTCAGGCATTTTCAGAAATCCCTGGGAATATGCGGATATAGTGGTTGAATTTATTCATCCCAAATCGAGGGATACTTTGACGGTGGGCGGATTTTATTATCAATTTGATGAATGGAAGGTCCGATTCTCACCAGCTAAAATTGGCATCTGGTCTTACAACTATCAATTCTCGGTACATGGCAAATCAATCGCAGAGGGAAGGGGCCGATTTACTGCTAACCCTTCCGGTCATCCCGGTTATGTTCGTATATCTCCAGAAAATTCGTACCGCTTTGTATATGACAATGGCAAACCATATTATCCATTGGGATTCGGGAATTGTAATTATGATAATACCTTTGGCTTTGACGGCCCGGATCGATGGAAATTAAAAAGCACTTCAAATCCGCATCTACCTTCTCATACCCCTGTCAGTATTGATACATATTTTAATGCTTATTGCGAGGTTGGATTTAATATCTACCGGTGGAGTAATAATAACTGTGGCTTTAATATTTATAAGAAAATCACTCCAATGGAAAATTTTTATAAAATCCGGGAAAGCCAATTACTGGATGAATTAGTGCAAAAGACCCAAAAATATGGATTTCGTTTGGTTTTTAATCCACTGAACACTCCATACTTGACCCCCGCGAAGGAAGTAACGGNNTGGATCGCTGGGGTGCCTGGGTAGATATTTGGGAATTTTTTAATGAAGAATGGGTGGACTCTGCCTGGTTTGCGATTCTCGTTCCATATTTGAAAAAAATCGATCCTTATGATCATTTGGTAACTTCTAATCCGAGCCATATGGCTTCCTCACTCTTTGATCTATTGACAAAGCATTATTATGAGAATAATGATAATAAGAAGATAGACCGGTACTTGATGCATTCATTGAAAAATTATCACAAACCAATATTGTTTACAGAATATGGGAATAAACGACCTTATTCTAATTATCATCCCTTAAGGTACCGCGTTTTTATCTGGTCTGCTTTTACAAATCAAAAACATCTTGTATTCTGGAATAACAGCTTTGCCAAATATGATACCGGTGGTACCGGGCAGTACACGAACATATATTTGGGTCCGGAAGCTCGGCGAATGACCAAAATCCATACTCAATTTATAATGAATTTTCCCACTCAACATCGGAATATCAATTTAGAGATATCCGAACCACAGAAAGCCAGAGCCCACTGTCTCCAAGCTGATGATGACTTGATTGTTTATTTTTATCATTTTGCTGATAGACCCAATACTCTGTCCGGTAGAGAGAAAGATACCGGACCGGTTTTAAAAAATATGACGGTTCAAGTACCTGTACCGCCGGATGCAAACGTAGTAATTTGGTTAAATCCTAAGACCGGTAGCATACTAAACTCTTTTGATGTGACCCCGGGTATTCAATCCTTGGATGTCCCTGACTTTCAAATAGATATTGCCCTGAGAGTTACCCGGAAAGAACGAATTATCAGGATATTAAATTCCAGTAGTTTGATTGATTTAAATCTTAATTGAATGCCTGTGATTTTTAACATTTGAATTTAGCTAACATTCCTATATTATATTTTTTACGGTTATGTTGTCCGTTGTGTAAGGATTGACAATCAATTGTAGGAGAATAATTTTGTATCGATTAAAAAGGGAAAAGCTTAACTCACGACAAAATTTATATCCTCTTTATATCTTAGGTTTATTAATTTTCTTTATTTTAGGAAGCACTGAACCTGCTCATGCCTATGTCGGTCCCGGGGCAGGTTTTGCTTTAATCTCTTCATTCCTGGCACTGCTGCTCTCATTTTTTTTAGCCTTACTTTCCCTGTTGACCCTTCCGTTTCGATTGCTGATCGGATTGTTTCGTCGTCGTAAAGCCTACGCCAATGCGAAGATCAAACGCGTCGTTATTTTGGGACTGGATGGACTCGATCCGGAACTCTGTCAAAAATATATGTCACAGGGGAAATTACCCAATTTTTCTAAATTAGCAAAGACAGGTACGTTTAAAAATTTGAAAACGACATACCCGGCTCTCTCGCCTGTAGCCTGGTCAACATTTGCTACAGGAGTAAATCCTGCACGGCACAACATCTATGATTTTTTAATGCGAAATCCGAAGACTTACTTACCGGAACTGTCTTCTTCAAAAGTGGGAACGCCCAAGCGGGAACTAAAGATCGGAAAATATTCGCTTCCGATCGGTAAACCGGTGGTTAAATTTCTCCGCAAGAGTAAATCATTTTGGAAAGAATTGGGAGAGCATGGCATATTCAGTCACATTGTGCGAGTGCCCATAACCTTTCCCCCGGAAAAATTCCGCGGGGCGATGTTATCGGCAATGTGCACGCCCGATTTGCGAGGGACACAGGGATCATTTTCATTTTACTCTACCAATGCAACATCAACTTCTGATTCTGACTTTACCGGCGGGACACGGCTTACTTTTCAAAAAAATGATCAAAAGCTCAGAGCAGAACTCATCGGACCGGAAAATACGATTATAAAATCCGCCGGTGCCATCAACTTACCTTTCGAATTGGAGCCTTTCCCGGAAGAGAACGAAGCGAAATTATATATTGATGGAAAAACATATCAATTACAACAAAGACAATTTTCACCCTGGATAAATGTTACTTTTCGAGCGGGATTAGGAATCAAAATTCGCGGGATTTGTCAATTCTACCTGAAACAAGTTTCACCGGAAGTGGAACTCTATGTGTCCCCGATTAATATCGATCCCGAACGCCCGGCATTACCCATATCCTATCCGTATTTTTTTTCTGTTTACCTGGCAAAGTTGTTTGGCACTTACGGTTCACTGGGATTAATGGAAGACACCTGGGCGTTGAATGAACAAGTACTGGATGAAGATGCATTTCTCGATCAAGCTTATCGTTTACATGAAGAGCGTGAAAAGCAATTTTTTCATGCACTAAAAAAGACCAAAACCGGCGTTTGTGCTTGTGTCTTTGACGGAACAGACCGCATTCAGCACATGTTCTTTCGATATCTGGTAGATGATCATCCCGCCAATCGCGATAAAGATTCTGAGAAATATAAACATGTTATCGAAGAGTTATATCAGAAAGCTGACACATTGGTGGGGCGGGTTTTGGAAGAAGTTGGCGATGATAAAAACTCCCTGTGCATGGTGATTTCGGATCACGGATTTAAATCGTTTGTGCGAGGAATTAATCTGAACTCCTGGCTTCATCAAAACGGTTATTTAACACTTAAGAACGGCGATTTTTCAGTAAACTATTTCCAAAATGTCGATTGGTCAAAAACCAGGGCTTATGCAATCGGGCTCGCCGGAATTTATTTGAACATAAGGGGCCGGGAAATTTACGGTACCGTGGAAAGCGGCGAAGCGGCTCAACGGGTACGCCGGGAAATTATTCAAAAACTAACCGGGCTCCGCGATCCGCACAACGGAGCCAATGCCATTAATGAAGTTTATGATCGTAAAGACATCTATCACGGTGCGTATGTGAATGAAGCGCCGGATTTAATCATTGGTTATAATGACGGATATCGAATATCCTGGGATGCGGCGCTTGGCAAGACCACTAAAGCTGTATTTGAAGACAATATTAAATGCTGGAGTGGGGATCACGGGATTGATCCTGAATTGGTTCCGGGAGTGTTATTTAGCAACCACAAAATTGATTCAAAAAATCCCGGCTTAGCGGATATCGCCCCAACAGTATTAGAACTCTTCGGAATAGAAGCTCCAACTTATATGGATGGAAAGCCATTGGAAATTGAGAGTCTGGGGATGAGCAATGGCAAGGAAGATGCTCCTGACTTGGAACCTGTGCTTCCCAAAAGTGCTAAATCATCGGAAGCTCCCGTATAACCTGCTGAATTGGTTAAAGTAAAGGTTTAGATAGTATTAAAAGTCAGTTAAAGGATTTGTATGAGCCATCAAAAAAAGAAAATAACCAGAAGAAAATTTATTTCCACCTCATTAAGAGGCATAACCGGCATAACTGCATCATCAATGTTGGGAAAATCATTGTTTGCGATGCCATATATCAGCAATCCCGACATTTCTAAAAAGATTGTTGTCCTTGGCATTGACGGAATGGACCCGGTTTTACTAAAGCGTTTTGTCGAACGGGGAGAAATGCCTACTTTTAAAAAACTTTTACAGAATGGATATTTTGGTCCCCTCAAAACGACTATGCCACCTCAAAGTCCGGTGGCCTGGTCGAGTTTTATTACCGGAACCAACCCTGGCGGTCATGGGATATTTGATTTTATCCATCGCGATCCGAAATCATTTATTCCTTATCTTTCTACTTCACGCAGTTTTGGCGCCGAAAGTACCATTGATATCGGTAATTGGTCCATTCCCCTGAAGAGTGGGCAAGTGGAGTTGTTGCGGAGAGGGCCGGCGTTTTGGAGCACTCTGGAAGAAAATAATATTCCTGCTTCCCTTTTTAAATTACCGGCCAATTTCCCGGTAGAAGAAAGCAAAACCAAAGCAATTAGCGGCATGGGAACCCCGGACATATTGGGAACATACGGAACGTTTACTTTATTCTCTGATACTGAAATTCCCGATTCGGAAAAGTTTACAGGCGGACGAGTGGTTTATGTTCGTCCTATGAATCACGTGATTAAAAGCCGTTTGCAGGGCCCTCCCAATACCTTGAGAACGGATCATCGACCTACGGAAATTGAATTTACAGTTTATCGGGATCCCTGGGAGCCGGTGCTAAAAATCGATATCCAGGGCTATGAACTGATCCTGCGTCAGGGAGAATGGTCTGACTGGATTCCGTTAACGTTTGAATTTTTGCCCATGTTTTCAGGTGTAAACGGGATGATACGGATTTATGCGCAGGAAGTGCATCCAAATTTTCGCTTGTATATGTCGCCTATTAATATCGATCCTATGGAAGCGCATGTGCCAATTTCCAGCCCCAGAACCTATTCCAAAGAATTGTCGGAGGCGATCGGCAGATTTTATACACAAGGGTTCCCGGAAGATACCAAAGCGCTATCTCATGGGGTGTTTTCTAACGAGGAATTCCTTGCAGAATCCAAATATGTGCTTGATGAGCGCCTCCGAGCGTTTGACCATGAATTCAGTCAATTTGATGACGGTTTGTTCTTTTTCTATTTTTCCAGTGTGGACCAAAATACCCATGTAATGTGGCGCGATATGGATCCAACCCACCCGTTATATGAACCTAATGCCAGTAAAGAAGCGAAAGAAGCAGTATATTATTTTTATAGAGCGATGGATGATGTGTTACGCAGAACATTAGAAAAATTGGATAGTCGTAGTACGTTAATGTTGCTCTCGGATCATGGCTTTGCGCCGTTCGGCAGAGAATTTCATTTGAGCACATGGTTAGTTGAGAATGGATTTACAAGTCTAACCGATCCTGAGAATATCCATAAAAGTGAATTCTACGATTATGTTGATTGGTCAAAAACTAAAGCGTTTGCATTAGGGCTTAATGGTATTTATGTCAATTTATTGGATCGGGAAGTTAGCGGGTCCGTTCAGCGGCATGATTATCAACAGATAAAAAACGACATTATTGTGAAACTTGAAAATCTGCGTGATCCAAAAACAGGTGCTAAGGTAATCAAGCGAGCCTATGATACTCAAAAACTTTATGATGGCCCTTATATGGGACTCGCTCCTGACATTGTCATTGGTTATGAGAGCGGCTACCGAATTTCTGATGAAGCGGTCTTGGGTAAATTTCCCAAAGGGATTATTGGTGATCGCACTGATAAATGGTCTGCCGATCACTGTATGGATCCGCAGGTTGTGCCGGGAACCCTTTTAACTAACCGAGAGGTAAACAGTAACAAGCCGGCAATATGGGATCTTGCCCCATCCATTTTAAAAAAGTTTGGCTTAAAAGTGCCCGGGGAAATGGACGGCAAACCGATCATATCTTAGGCGACAGGAGTATCATATAATCCAGCGTGTATTCAATTAGTTGTGAGTTCTAAAACTTAAAAGCAGAGGGTATTATGTTTTCTTCGAAAATTAAATTGGATAAAGATTTATACGAAAAAGTGAAAAAATACTCGGAAACAGCAGGTTATTCTTCAGTGGATGAGTTTGTTGTTCATGTGCTCGAAAGAGAAATTGCCAAGATTGAAGAAGGCGGGGATTCTGTTGAAGAAGTGGAAAAACGATTGAGAGGATTGGGATATATATCCTAACCCGACCCAATAAAGTTTGAGGCGTAAAGTGGACCCTCAAATGCCGCCAGGTCTCTATAATGTAATTGCAAAAATTGTTGATGCTGAGGAAAACTAAGTGAATATTTTCAATCAATTTCTAAACTTTATTTTTGATGTAATCTTCCTACCATTTACAGAACTTTCCCCCGAGTGGGGACTTATTTTAGTTTCACTTCTCACAGGTGTACTCATGTTAATCATTTTTAAACACATATCCGATCAAGAAGGAATTCGTATTGTCAAAAATCAAGTAAAAGCACATCTGTTGGAACTCCGGCTCTATAAAGATGACGCCAGCCTTTCCATTAAGGCGATTCGAGATATATTCAGAAAAAATTTTAAATATATGGCTTATGCCTTAAAGCCTATGATCGTTCTCATGATCCCCGTTATAATTATTTTAATTCAAGTGGCGACACGATATGAATTTCGCCCAGTGAAAATCAATGATTCCACAATCATTTCTGTCAAAGTCATTTCAGGAGTTGATCTGAGCAAAGTTTCATTGGAAACACCCTCGTCAATAAAGCAAGAAGCGCCTCCGGTAAGAGTGCCGGCTAACCGGGAAATTCACTGGCGCATAAATGCTACCAAAGCAGGGACCGAGGAGTTATTGTTCAAAAATGGTTCAAACACTGTTAATAATCGGATCGTTGTCGGAGATAGTTTTACATCATTAGCTCCCAAACGTTTTGCGGGATTTTCTTTCACGAGCATTTTGTATCCTGCGGCAACGCTTCTGCCTGGCGATTCATTTATAAAAGAGATTTCACTGCGCTACCCCAAGCGACATACATCTATTTTCGGATTTCAGATACACTGGCTAATCATATTTTTCATATTCTCTATCCTGAGCGGTTTTGCTCTTAAAGGTGTGTTTAAGGTAGAGATATAATCAGAATCCTTTCTTTAATTTACTATGGGAATTTTTGACCGTTTTCGAAAAAAAAGAAAAGTGTTTGTGATAGGGTTGGATTGCGCAGCGCCCGAGCTTATTTTTTATCGCTGGAAAAACGATCTACCGAATCTATCGCATTTAATGGACAATGGTCTGTGGGGAGAATTGGAATCCAGTATACCGGCCATTACTGTGCCCGCCTGGAGTTCTATGTTATCATCGAGAGATCCCGGTGTGTTAGGAATTTACGGCTTCCGTAACCGGGCAGATCATTCTTATGATAAGATGACAATTGCGATGGGCAATTCCGTAAAGGAAAAGCGGGTATGGAATTATTTAAGTGAAGCCGATTTGAATAATATTGTGATCGGAGTTCCCCAAACTTATCCCATTCGTCCTATTAAAGGACATCTGATCTCGGGATTTCTTACGCCGAATACAAAGAGCGATTTTACCTACCCGTTTTCTTTTCGAAAAGAAGTGTTGTCGGTTCTGCCAGATTATGATTTTGATGTCAAGGATTTTCGCACTGATGATAAAGGATGGCTGCTCAAACAGATTTACACAATGACCGATAAGCACTTCGCGGTGGTTGATTATGCGCTTCAAAATAAGCCGTGGGATTTTTTTATGTATATGGAAATTGGTGTGGATCGAATCCATCATGGCTTCTGGCATTGCCATGATCCGGAACATTTCCGATATCAGCCGGGAAATCCCTACGAGAATGCCATACATGATTACTATGTTTACATGGACAAAAAGATCGGAGACTGGCTAGATTATCTGGATGATAAAACATCTGTTATAGTTGTTTCTGATCATGGTGCTAAGAGAATGGATGGAGGCATTTGCATCAACGAGTGGTTATGGCGGAATGGGTATATTGCTTTTAAAAAAGATCCGACTCCGGGAGAGATTTCGTCTGTTGAGAAAATGGAAATCGACTGGGGCAAAACCAGAGCCTGGGGCAGCGGCG
>JABAHQ010016080.1_pt1 | contig 19741 bp, 17 predicted proteins | sample 7062091 | NCBI WGS metagenome assembly JABAHQ01 (sample SAMN14534359, study PRJNA622989) | marine sediment metagenome | biome: marine biome [ENVO:00000428]; feature: marine pelagic biome [ENVO:01000023]; material: deep marine sediment [ENVO:00002113] | place: India: Gulf of Kutch | collected...
TTGACATCGTACAATACTCCTTTATCCTAAATTATAGTTACGCTGGGTTTATCTTCGACCTGTACCGTTCGTTGACTTTCCCGGAAGCTATAGACCCGACCTCTACCAAAGGGACTTCAGAAGACCGGCGATTTTTGAAACTTAAAGCAACTTGGTAGCCCTCATCAGGCTTCCGGGAAGGTTGGACAGTACTAACCGCTGGCTTTTCAAGCTTCATATTGGCAAATGGCCCCAGGGGAGCCTTAGCAATATTATGACATCATTTCAAACAAAAAGCCTTAGTCAATCCTGAAGGTATGCTGAAGCTTACCTGAGTTTGTAAGATCGCCGTTATGGCTGACCTTCCATCGTTTCATCCCGTTTCCGTCGCTTGAGGACGAGACGCACGGCAGGGGATGAGGCTGTCACCTGAACCACCTTAAGACGTCAAACTTTGATGAATAACTCAAGTTGAGTTATCATAGCATTTATGTGAGTTTATCCCTAGATCGACCACCAGGAGGTTTGAATGCCCCAACTCGGAGTGCCGGAGCTTATCATATTGGGTGCCTTGTGTCTCTGTCTGCTCACCGGGTTTATTGGTGCTGTTGTCGCGGCAATCGTAATAATTCAGCGAAAAAGGTCATAACTCGTGCGTCACCTGGCCCATTGTCCAGGCAGAACATATCAGAAAAATAGCGGCAATCTAATTTCAGGAGGCAAGTGACGATGTTTAGCCATTCTCAATTTCAAACGCTGTTCGCCTACCACTGGCACACCACCCGGCGGTTGATAGCGTGCGCCGCCAAGCTAGACGAGGCCGACTACCAAGACAATCCGGGTTATGGCCACGGCTCGATCCACGATTTGCTGTTTCACCTGTTGCGCACCGACCAGGGCTGGCGGCTGGGATTGGAAACCGGCCGACAACCTTCACCTTTGCCTCAAGAAGATTTTCCTGACCTCAAGTCGTTGCAAACTGGCTTCGAGCGGGAGCAGGTGGCCTGGCAAGCGCTACTAGATAGACTGAGCGCGGAGGAGATCGAGGGTAACATCGACCTCACCACTTTGCGGGGCGGTCGCATGACCTTCCCGCGCTGGCGCATTTTGCAGCATCTGGTGCTGCACGGCATGCAACATCACACTGAAGTGGCGCAGTTGCTGACGGCCAAAGGCGAGTCGCCAGGCAACATCGACTTCATTTTCTTTACAGAAAGCGTTAGCTGAGGAGAAAGAAATGGATATCAAGACAGTCATCAAGTCTCAATATCTGGCCTCTCTGGTAATGTTGAAACAGGCCATCGGCAAATGCCCGGAATCTTTATGGGATGACCCAGCCTATAAGAACAGGTTCTGGCATGTCGCCTATCATGCACTCTTTTACACCCATCTTTACTTGCAGCCTTCCGAAAAAGACTTTGTCCCCTGGGCAAAACACCGCGTGGAGTACCAGTTTATGGGTCCGCTACCCTGGCCTCCGCACAAGGAGCCGGCAATAGAGGAGCCATATCGTAAGGAAGAGCTGCTGGCGTATCTCGATATTTGCCAGCAACAGGTCGAAGAACAGGTGGCTGCTTTAAATCTGGACGACGAGTCTGGATTCGACTGGCTTCCCTTCGGCAAGCTGGAACTCCAGTTCTACAACATCCGACATTTGCAGCATCACACGGGCGAACTGTGTGAGCGACTGGGAACCAAGGCGAAGATTGATGTCGACTGGGTGGGGATGAAGCACGACTAATTCGATATTTATCTATCAAAAAGTGATGGGAGGCAAACGAGGAAAGTAGATGCTTATAGGTCACGATCTATCATTACAAGTCAAGCAAGCCTTACAGGATGCCCAGGCGGCAGGGGATTTGCCTGCCTTCGATATACCCGAAGTGAGGATTGAACATCCTCGCCAGATGAGCCACGGGGATTATGCTACCCCGACCCCGCTAGAATTGGCCCGCCTGGCGCGTATGGCTCCCGTTGAAATTGCCAGGATCGTGGCCAAACATCTGATCCCGTTGGACTGTGTGGAGCAGGTCGAGGTATCGCCGCCTGGTTTTATCAACTTTCGCCTGGCAGATACCTGGTTACAACAATTAGTAGATCGTATCCTGATCGAGGGGAATCAGTTCGGCGGCATTGATTTGGGAAAGGGTAAAAAGGTTCAAGTTGAGTTTGTCAGTGCTAATCCGACCGGCCCCATTACCCTGGGACGTACGCGGGGCGGGGTAATCGGCGATACGCTGGCCAACGCTCTAGAAGCTGCCGGCTATGCTGTGGTTCGTGAATATTATTACAATGATGCCGGCCGCCAGATTATCTTACTGGGCGAGTCGGTAAAACGACGCTACCAGCAGCTTCTTGGCTATGAAGTTGAATTGAGCCGTGAGCATTATCCGGGGCAATACATTGTCGATATTGCCCAACGGCTGATCGATGAATATGGTGATACGCTGGGTGAGAAAGACGAAAATTTCTTCGCCGACTATGCCAAAGCAGTTATGATGGACTGGCAACGGGCCAGTCTTAAGCAAATCAATATTGTGCACGATGTTTACTTCAATGAGAATGATTTGTACACGAGCGGACGACTCTGGGAAGCGCTGGAAGTTTTACGACAAAGGAGGTATGTGTACCAGACAGATGATGGTGCCCAATGGTTTAGAACGACGGCATTTGGGGATGAAAAAGACCGGGTCCTGATTCGTTCTATCGATGGCCGTCCCACTTATCGTTTGCCAGACATAGCCTATCACTGGGATAAGGCCCAACGCGGCTTTGATCGGGTGATAGACATCTTTGGACCTGACCATCACGCCGTTGCCTCACAGGTATTAATGGGTGTGCAAGCGCTGGGATATGAGACCGACTTCGTTCACACCTTGTTGCATCAGACGGTTAGCCTCATTCGGGGTGGTCAGGCCGTGAAAATGAGCACGCGAAAAGGGGTCTACGTGACTCTGGACGAACTCATAGCAGAGGTTGGCGCCGATCCGATTCGCTACTTCATGCTGAATCGCTCCCAAGACAGTCCCATTGAGTTTGACCTTGATCTGGCGGTAGAGAAGTCGGATAAGAATCCTGTATACTATATCCAGAACGCTCATGTGCGTTGCGCAGGGATTCTGCGCAAATGGGTGGAAGCGGGATATGATGTGGATATGACCCAAAAGGGTGACCTGAGTTTGTTGACCCACGAAAACGAGCTTAATTTTTTGCGGAGAGCGCACAGATTGCCGGAGGTCCTGGAATTGGTTGTCACTCAGTTTGAGCCCCACCATCTTACTTTCTATACGTATGAATTGGCAACCGCTTTCCATTTGGTGTATGAAACTTGCCGCGTTCTTCACCCGGATGTACCAGACCCCCTCCGTCTGGCGCGTCTGCGGTTCTATCTGGCAGCGAAAACATTATTGGCCCGTCTGCTGGGTTTAATGGGGATGACCGCCCCAGAAGTTATGTAAGGATTGAGAATTTAATAACCGCCCTGCGCCATTGGCGCCTGGCCCACTGAAGTGTGAAACGTGAAGCGTGAAACGTAATCTAGGCAGGCCCCCCCGGCCCCCCATACCCCGGAGGGCATCTTCGAGAGGGGGGAGCGTAGAGGGCCTGGGGTGGAAAGGAGACTTATTTTTGCCCAGATCACCCTCGCACACCTGCTCCCTGGCACCCCTGCGCAGATCACGCTTCACATTTCACGGCGAAGCAGCTAAATGGATAAGTTATTTAGGTCACATTCCTAAACGGTCAGAACTTCCGCCATCTCTCCGCCACTTATCGGCTTGCTATCCTTGTGGAGATAACAGGCAACGGCCCGATCATTGTTGGTCCGATACAAGGGCGGATGTTTTTCGTGACATTCTGCCATCACGAAGGGGCAGCGATTTGCGAATTTGCACCCCTGGGTTTTCTGTGGAGAAGTGTGGGCTACGGAGGCCTTACGTTCAAGGTCAACCTCACCACCCCAAGGGCGGTCTGGATCTGGGAAGGGAATTGAACTGATCAGGAGACGAGTGTAGGGGTGTTGCGGATCTTTGATGACCTGCTCCACACTGCCCGCTTCAGCGACAGAACCGCGGTAGAGAATATAAATGTTTTCACTAATTTGGTAGGCTGTCGTCAGGTCGTGGGTAATGTAAATGAGCGAGATACCAAGCTCGCGCTTCAACTTCATCAGACTCTCCAGAATCGTCGCCCGCAGCGATGCGTCCACCATGGAGACTGGCTCGTCGGCCAGAATGACTTTGGGGTTGAGCAAGAGTGCCCGCGCCACCATGATGCGCTGTCGTTGCCCGCCACTCAGTTGGTGCGGATAGCGCCCCAGGGTCTCCTCTGGTCGTAGGCCAGCCAGTTGCAGGCTTTCCTCAATGCGCCGTTGTTCCTCTTCCCTGGAAGAGGCAAGCTGGAACTTACGCACGGGTGTCGTCAGAACCTGGTCAACTCTGTAGAAGGGGTTGTAGACCTCGAACGGATCCTGAAAGATGGCCTGCACCTGACGGCGGAATTTCTTGCGGTCATGCCGGTTCATGGTGGTGAGGTCTTGCCCCCGAAAGCGGATCGAGCCGGCGGTGGGTTGGATCATGCCCAGGAGCAGACGTGCCAGGGTCGTCTTGCCGCTGCCACTTTCGCCGGCGATGGCGGTGATGGTAGGCTTTTCTTCGTTGATGGCCAGGGAAATTTCATCTACGGCCACGATCTGCCGCTGATTGAGCAACCCTCCGCCAAAGACCTTCGAAACATTCTGTGCTTCCAAAAGATGCATCAAGCGTGCTTCCCATTATACAGGTGGCAGGAGACCCACCGTTCCGGTTTGATTTCGATAAGATCAGGGATCTCGTCCGAACAGTGTGCCATGACTTGGGGGCAGCGTGGATGAAACATGCAGCCGGGGGGCGGCACGAGCAAGGAAGGTGTCAGTCCGGGGATGCCTTTGAACATCTCTTTCGCGGCAAGGGTCGGCAGGCTGCCAATCAGCAACTGCGTATAGGGGTGGAGTGGGTCTTTGAAGATATCCCGTACCGGCCCCACTTCCATGAGTTTGCCGCCATACATCACACCGATACGGTCAACAAACTGGGCCATCAGCCCCATATCGTGCCCAGCCAGAATCACGGAGGCCCCAAGCTCGTTTTGCACTCTGCCGAGCGTTTCCATCACCTGCTTCTGCACCACCACATCCAACGCGCTGGTTGGCTCGTCCGCAATGATGACTTTGGGACTCAACAGGATGCTCATGGCGATACAGACCCGCTGTTTCATGCCGCCGCTCAGCTCGTGGGGGAACGCTTCCATCACCTCAGCATGCAGATCCACCGATTCGAGCACCGCTTGAATGCGGGTGTCGAGTGTGGACCTGGACTCGGTAATCATGTGGGCGCGGATCGTATCGCGGAGTTGTTCGCCGACCTTCATCACCGGGTTCAAGGAGTTCATGGCACCCTGGGGGATCAAGGCAATGTCCGCAAACCGTGTTTGGCGCATCTCTTCTTCAGAAAGACACAACAGATCTTTGCCGTCTAACAGGATCTCACCCCCTTCGATCACCCCCGGGGAGTGGATCAACCGCATGAGGCTGAGGGCTGTGGTACTCTTGCCAGAACCGGACTCGCCTACGAGACCAAGCCGTTCGCGTGGTTTGAGGAAAAAGCTCACGCCATTCACCGCGCGGACCGGCCCGCGGGGGGTGTAATAGCTGACCCGCAGGTCTCTCACATCCAGCACTCTGTCGGGGGTCGCCCCAGATTTGTCTTTGATTTTATTGGTTTGCGCTTCGGCTACCATCTCTCTCTTATCTTCTCAAAAATCAGCATCATAAATCTGCTTTGTAAGTTAGCCTCGCATTGCCCCTTTGAGCCTGGGGTTGGCGTATTTGTCCAACGAGATGCTCATCAAGAAAAGACCGGTGAAGACAATAGCCAGGGTCGCAATGGGTGGTCCCCACCACCACCACATCCCACGAAACATGGCCGAATATTGAAATGCGTGGAAGAGGGTGCGACCAATGGTAGGGACAAGCTGTGGGCCTAGCCCCAGCACTTCCAGACCAACCGCGGCCAGAATCCCAGTGCTGACCGCGCCGACAAAGGCTGCGGCCAGATACGCGGTCAGGTTGGGGAGGATTTGTAGAAAGATGATCTCAAGGTCGTTCTGCCCGTTGAGACGGGCGACTTCAATAAACAAGCGTTCGCGCAGGCTCAACGTCTGGGCACGGATCACCCGGGCGGGCAGAGGCCACGATAGCAATCCCACGATGATAGCCATGAGTTCAACCGTCATCACCCGGACGTACGCGGAGATAGTAATCAAGATGGCGAGGGCCGGAATGACCAGCATGACATCCGCGGCACTGCTAAAGAAGGTGTCGAGTAAGTCTTTACGGTATCCGGCTAAAAGGCCTATCAAAGCGCCGATGGCAACACCGACCCCGCCGGCCAGGAGGCCGATCTTGAAGGTGTTGGGTATACCCAGCACCATGAGGGTGAAGACATCCCGTCCGAAGCCTTCTGTCCCCAAAGGATAGTCCAAGGAGGGTTTCTGATTTAAGGGATTGGCCCCCATATTGGCACGGACAGGGTCGACCATTAGTGACCCAATGACACCAAAAAGGTAGAGGCCGAGCAGGAGCGAAAATCCCAGGGTGAAGAGCCAATTTTCACGCAGGAAGTTGAATACTTCCTTGATGGCGTTCCAGACCGTCAATCTGATATACTTTGTTCCAGTTTCAGAAGAGTAAGCTGTCATCGTTTGCTTTTCAGTCTTGTCTCCACCATGACGGGCAACTTAGCGTTGACGGTCATGTTCCAGGGGTTAGGGTAGGGGTGATTGCCCCATTATCCGGCGCTCTCGGCTACGTAGGTCACTCTAGGATCAAGTCGTGGATAGATCAGGTCGATAATTAGCACGGCCAGGCCAACAGAGACGGCCAGGATGAAGGTGATCCCCTGAATGACAGTGTAATCACTGTTGGTGATCGACTGGTACAGGAGGTAGCCAAGGCCCGGATAGGCGAAGATAATCTCCACCAGGATCGCGCCGGAGACAACGTGGCCCAGGGCAATGGCTAATTGAGTCAGTTGCGGCGGGATGGCATTGCGGACCGCATACCACCAGAGTATGCGCTGCTTTTGCAAGCCTTTCGCCTCGGCCAGGAGCATATAATCCTCGCCAATGGTGTTTACCATCAACCCCCGCATGGTGAGCGCCCACAGCCCCAGGCTTGATAGGATAATCGATAAGCCGGGCAACACTGAGTGATGGACAACATCTTTCCAGAACTCCCAGGTAAGTCCAGGCGTAATCCGGCTATCATACGCACCACCCATGGGGAAGAGGTCAGTGGTGAAGGCCAGCGCGTAGAGCAGCAACAAGGCCAACAGATAGTAAGGAAGCACCGCAAAGACCATGGTCACCGGTATCAACATCTTTACCATGGTCGGTGTGCCCTTCCAGGCCAACAAGGCGCCCGCCGCCACGCCTAGCACAAAGGTGATAAGCACACAGGTTGTGAGCAGGCCGATGGTCCACATGATGGAAGGCTTTATGATCTCCCAGACACCCGCGGGAAAGGCGGATAGGGAATAGCCAAAGTCCAGCCGAACGGTGTTCCACAGGTAGGTAAAATATTGTACGTACAATGGCTTGTTCAGCCCAAAGCGCTCGCGGTAGGCCTCGAACATCGCCTGGCCGTTCTCAATGCCGGCGCTAGCCTGCTGCATCCTGGAGGTGATCGCCCCGATGGGATTACCAGGAGCCAGGCGCGGGATCAGGAAGTTAATACTGGCGGCAACAAAAACGATAAACACGAACATCCCAATGCGTCGTAGAAAGTAGTCGAGGTCGATTCCTCTCATCTTACTGTGTCTTTCTCCTTCCCAATTAAGGCCGCCCACCGTTCATGGGGATGAACGGTGGGTGACATAAACGGTTCTGCTACTGCGCCGGTTCCAATTCCGTCAACACACGAAGGAAGTGATGCCAGTGTGAAGGCGGCTGGATATAGTTATTGTCCGCTGTGGGCCAGTTCGTCCAGTTTGCCTCATTGAACAAGATGATTGCCGGCTGCTGCGCCAACGGAATAGCAGGCAGCTCATCGGCCCAAATTTTCACGGCCTCCTGCATGAGTTCGGTGACCCGTGGGTCGCCAAGGGGCAGGCTGCCCATCTCGTCGACGATGGCAGAGTATTCGTCGTTGATCCAGCGGCCGGCGTTGTTGGTGTTGTCCACGTACTCGGTACCGGCCTCACCAATTGGGCGGGCCCAATCCTTGTGGTAGCGGTTCATGCCAAACCACGGCTCGATCACGCTGCCACAACCACTCCAGTCGGTGGCACCTTCAAACTGACCCCGCCCGGTCTGCTCGCGGAAGATGCCCCACTCCAAAATGCGAAGAACAGCGTCAATGCCGACCTCGTTCAGTTGCTGGACGACCAGTGTCGCAACCTGCTCCATAAACGGCGGGGCTACTACGTCAATGGAGAGGGTCTCGCCATCTGGGCCGACATACTTCCCTGTGCTCTCATCGAGGGTGTAGCCCTGCCCCTCGATAAGTTCCCGGGACTTGTCAGGATTATACTCGGCAATCGGCGCTACGATCTCCTCAATCGCCTCCAGGTATGGCATCATAGCCGGATAGTCTGGGAAGATAAATGCCGCTGGGACGCTTGCACCTTCCCAGATGACATCGACAAGCTGCTGGCGATTGAAGGCATGCGTCAAAGCCCAGCGCAATTCCTTCTTGTCCCAAGGCTCGACCGTGTGGTTGACCGTGAACATTCTGGGGCATGGGTCACGCCACGCGTAGGGAGGGTTCGGGTTATATGGCTTCAGGTTCGGGTTCCTGGCCTGAAGGGCCTGCATTTGGCTCAGGCTGGTGGCTCCTCCGATGTCCAACTGGTTGTCGACGAGCATCTGATTAATGGTTTCGGCAGAGGGGAGCCACACCCGGTGGATCTCCGTAGGCGCCGGCAACTTGAAGTGACCCGCCTTAGCGCCCCACCAGTTGTCGTTGCGCTTATAGATGAACTCGGTCGATGAGAAGCGCAACACGGTATAGGGACCACTGAAGACAGGCGCCCCAGTTTCCGCGTTGAACTCGTTGCGGAAGGTGACTGGGTCAACCCCTTCCCAGGCGTGCTTGGGCAATACGGCAATGGCCTGGGAGGTTGTACCCGCCAGGTTCTCCATGACAAACCGCGGGTTGGGTTCTGTCAACACAAACTTGACGGTGCGATCATCTACGGCCGCGACCGATTCCACCCATCTTTCCACTGCGCTGGACCAGTTGAGTTGGGGCGCGTACTCCTTTAACATTTCGATGGTAAAGACGATGTCCTCGGACGTCAGAGGCTGACCGTCGCTCCACTCGGTTCCCTCCCGGAGCGTGACCGTCCACTCGTCCAGGGTCTCATTGGCTTCATATCTCTCCGCCAACCAGCCATCGATTTCGCCCGTTTCATAGTTCAACATGAACAATGGCTCAATCATGTTCTGGTTCATCCCCTGGAGAATATACGTGCCGGGAATATATGGGTTCCAGATATCGGGAGCCGGGATGCGGGCAGCAACGTTAATCCGGAGAATCAGATCTTCGCCTGTTGGTTCTGGGGTTGTAGGTTCTACGCCTGTTAACGTTTCCTGTTGGGGTGGCGTTGTAACAGGCACACACGCCGCCAACACCAGCGCCAAGATGCCAATTAACAATACTATTCTACCAAAACCAAGTTTCACCACAGACATTTCAGTTCTCCTTTGATACTGATAGATGGTTTTGATGTTGTTATACAACTGTGATTTTCGCAATCGAGTACACTAATCTAAGGTACTACTGCACAGATGTAGACAAACAATGAGGTCACGATTGGGAAAGCGCTTAATCATTGCCGCCCATCATACTATTTATTTAAAATATGTCAAATCGTTCCAGGAACCAGAGCGTGGCCTGGTGACGACGATCAACTACTTTCAAGCAGATAAAAACCTGAAACACTACGTCTTGCGTGTACGAACCGGTGACGTTCTGACAAACCGCAAGATGTTTTTGTTGATTGGCCGCGTAGGGGTTTATAATTCCAATTTTATCGTATCCCTATGCAGTAATTTAATACCTATGGAGGGAGCTATGAAACATCATCGAACGGGGATCAAATCAGGCCACATTGTTAGAAGAGCAGGCTGGGTTTTCCTGCTCATGGTATGGGCCCTGCTTCTAATTCCGCCAGAAACGCAGGCCTAAACCACCATCATCTATGTCAAAGCGGATGCCACCGGCGCGAACGACGGCAGTTCCTGGGCCAACGCCTATACGGATTTACAAACGGCGCTGGCCGCGGCCAATCCAGGCGGCGGTGAGACAGTTGAAATCTGGGTCGCGGCCGGGACGTACAAACCGACGGCCGGCAGCGATCGGGATGCCTATTTCGAATTGAAAAACCGGGTCGCGCTCTATGGCGGCTTTGCTGGAACGGAGACTATGCGCAGTCAACGTGATGTCGCCACTAATCTGACTGTGCTAAGTGGCGATCTGCAAGGCAATGACAATAATAACCTCAAGTTGGACGAGCCCACCCGGCAAGATAACAGCTACAATGTCCTTTACAGCGGCGCCAATGACGCAACCGCCATTCTGGACGGCTTCACCATTACCGGCGGCCACGGCAACGGCGATAACAGCCAAACCGGCAGCGCCGGTGGGATGTATAGCATAGCCGGCAGCCCAACCCTGGCCAACCTGACCTTTAGCAAAAATGTGGCCAACAATAGGGGAGCCATGCAGGTTTTCATGGGAGACCCCAGCCTGGATCATATTGTATTTGACCAAAATTACGCCCGTAATTATGGCGCTTTGGGTCTGACAGACAGCAATGCCGTTCTGACCAACATTGTTTTCAGCAATAACGTCGCCGAAGGAGTACAGACGGGCAACCTGGTGGAAGGCGGCTCAGGTGGCGCGCTGGTGAATCTCAGCAGCAGCCCAACGCTAATCAATGTCATTTTTCGCGGCAATACAGCAAGTGGCTCTGGTGGCGCCCTGTATAACGCTGATAGTCACCCTACCTTGACCAATGTAGTCTTCAACAGCAACAAGGTCGAGGGGTTTTCGCTTGCTTATGGGGGCGCCATGTACAACGATGCCAGCAATCCGATTTTGACCAACGTGACTTTCAGTCAAAACTCGGCTAGCTCTGGCGGTGAGACTATGTACAACTCAAATAGCTCCCCGACCGTCTCGAACGGTATCATTTGGGATAATTCTGATAGCGCTATTCTTGACCAAGACGGCAGCTCGACCACAATTACCTACAGTCTGGTGCAGTACGGATATAGCGGCACAGGCAATGTTAGTGATGACCCTTTATTTGTCGATGCGGATGGTGCTGACAATATCCCTGGCACCGCCGATGACAACCTGCATGTGCTGGCCGGGTCAGCCGCTATCGACGCCGGTAACAATAACACCGTTCCCAAAGACTCGGCCGACCTGGATGGTGATTTGAATACAGACGAATCGATCCCGGTCGATTTGGATGGGAATTCGCGTTTCTTTGATCAGCCGCAAACAGATACCGGCACCGGTTCGCCCCCGATTGTCGATATGGGGGCTTATGAACTGAACGAACTTCCCCCCGAACCTAGTTCTGCCTCCGGACAGGTCGTTACCGACGAAAATGGTGATCCGCTGGCGGGGGTCACTGTCTCTATTCTCAATATCACCGATCTTGAAGTCACCCAGGTTGTTCAGGATCGCGATAATACGGTCCCCCTGGTCCAAGATAAAGCAACGCTGGTCCGCATCTACGCCCAAAATAATGGTCAAACGGCCCCACTTGCGGCCTTGCTTTTGCTCAAGGGGGTCCGCAATGGCTCACCGTTGCCAGGATCGCCCCTGACCATCGGGCCGCGTAATACCGTCGCTTTGGTATCACCCACGCCGGCTGATTTATCCAGCAGCTTCAATGTGCAACTGCCGGCGAGTTGGCTATCCGGTCAGGTCACGCTGACCGCCGAATTCGACCCGGCGGCCGGCTATGCTGATGTGACGGACAGCCAGGGTGAATACAGCCTGAATCTACCCCCTGGAACCTACACCATTCGACCAGAGAAGGCGGGGCATACCTTTACCCCGCCATCGCAGACGATCACGATCCCCACGAATCAAGCGATCGCCGATTTTGTGGCCAGCGAATTTAGCGGTGTCCAGGTTTACCTCCCCCTCCTGATGAAAAACCCCAACACGGTGACGACCTCTGAGGCCAGTGCTGGCCAGCAGGTGGTAACCGCTCAAGCATCAAACCCAGCCCAAAGCGAAGCAATCTTCGCAGCTAACTTTGTTGAAGTCTCGCCACTTAAGCTAATGATTGTCCCGGTCAACTATATCAGCGCCATATCGGGCCAGACCTATCCGGCGCCAACCGATTTCACAGCAATCACCGACGGTCTGCTGAAAACCTATCCGGTCAGTGATATTGAGGTTTCCATCCATGACTCAATTAATGTGTCGGGCCAGGCGGGTACACCAGCGGCTACTAAAATCGCCGACGAAATGGAAGCCCTCAAATCAGCGGAGGCCGCGCCCTACGGACAGGTATACTACGGGGTGGCTGGAGGCTTGCCAGAGGCCGATGCGGGCGGCATTGGCGGTGAAGGTGGTTATCCCCGCGTAGCGGGCGGCATTGGTGCAGGATCATTTGTTGCCATCCACGAAATCGCTCATACCTTTGGCCTCGGGCATTCCTGTGATGACCCAAACTTCCCCTATCCGGATGGCTCGATTGGTCAATACGGAGTCGATGTGGTAGGACAGCAGGTTTATGATCCCAACATCACGCAGGATTATATGAGTACAACCACTTGCACTGTGTCAAATCCGAACTTTGTTCAAAGCTGGTTTTCCGATTATCATTATCGCCTGCTTTATTCGGACCAACTGGAGAATGGTGATGCAGTTACGCCACCATTCTTGAACAACCGGCCTATACGGATGGAATAAGATCATGGGAGGATTACCTGTTCAGAAATGTCACTTTGAGGATGAACCAATTTATGGAAGAGAAGCATTTTATTCCCAAAGAGCAACACGCCTTTGCCCTGGATGCCAGTTTGCCGCCGGTCCTGGAAGTAACGCCGCCGGGCCGGGTCACCTTTGAAACCGGCGATATGACCTACGCCCGCCTGGCCCAGGGTGAGACGGTCGAAGAGATTGGCTTCCAAAACTTTAATGTGGTCACCGGCCCTGTCTTTATCAACGGGGCCGAGCCAGGGGATGTCCTCCGGGTCGAAGTGTTGGAGGTGACGGTGACCCGCGCCTGGTCCGCCTGGTTTCCCGGGATGGGCAGATGGGGGGATAAGACAGATCGCCTGCAAATACGCCAGATCGCCCTGGAAGGGACACAGGCGATCATTAATGAGCGGATCAAGGTCCCACTTGAGCCCATGATTGGGTGTATCGGCCTCGCGCCCGCCAGCGGCAGCAGTTCGACCATCACGCCAGCTTATCCCTGGGGGGGTAACCTGGATTTGCGTGAGCTAGGCCCTGGGGGGATCGTTTATCTACCGGTTCAGGTACCCGGCGCGCTGCTCTCCGTCGGCGATCTACACGCGGCCATGGGGACTGGCGAACCCACCGCGGTGAGTCTAGAGGCCGCCGGGCAGGCGACGGTGCGCATCACGGTCGAAAAAGGCATGGCGTTGAAGTTCCCACGTGTCCGGGCGGGAAATAACACGCTTTGTGTCGGGATCGCCGACAATTATCATCAAGCGAGGCAATTGGCGATGGATCAGGCGTACGAATTTCTGACTGAGGAGGTTGGCCTGGCGTCTTTCGATGCCTATGCCTATGCCAGTGCGCGCGTCGGTTTTCGCTTTGGCGGGCCGGCCAGCGCGATTGTGTTGGCGGTTGTCCCTGATCCGGAATCGTAAGCGAACTATAATCGTACATCAAGACGGAAATAAAAAATCTAATAACAACTGCATCACCGGCGAGGGTGGACGGTCCAGCCGTTGGGCGACGCTGTAGCGGCGTTCGGCGGGTGCGTCGAGGAGAGGGATGGTGTGCAAGATGCCCTGCCTAACCTCGCGCTGGACGGCGATCCCCTGCACCAGAGCGATGCCAAGCCCGGCTTCGACGCTGCGTTTGATGGCTTCTGTTTCGCCCAGGATGATGACTTTCGAGCTACTGAGATGATCTGCGCCTAATAGTTCCCGGACGGAGGCATGCAGGGCCGAGCCGCTTTCGCGGGTGATGAGAGTGCGCTCCTTCAGGTCAGCCAGGGAGACGCCGGGGCGGTCGCGCCAGGGATCGTCGGGATTGAGAATCACGACCAGTTTGTCCTCCATGAAAGGGGTAATTCGCAGTTGAGGATGTTTGGCCGGAGAGCCGACCAGGGCCAGATCAACCTGCCGGTCGGCGACGGCAAGCAGGAGATCGGAGGTGTTACCGACCTGGAGGCGGATTTCGATGTCGGGTTGGCCTTGGCGCAGTTGGCGGAGCAGGTCCGGCAGGAGGTAGATGGCCAGGGTGTGACCGACCCCTAAGCGTAAGGTGCGTTGGGCCAGCCCGGCGGCCTCCTGAGCGCTCTGAATAGCCTCCTCGCTCAAGGCCAGGATACGTTCGGCGTAGTCGAGGAGGGCGTGCCCGGCCTCGGTCAGGGTCAATTGCCGGGGCTGGCGGATGAAGAGGGGCGCACCGATTTGCCTCTCCAAGAGAGCCATCTGCTGGCTGACGGTCGGCTGGGTCAGGTTCAAGCGCTCGGCGGCCCTGGTGAAACTCCCTTCCTGGACAATGGTGATAAAGGTTTGGAGTTTGGCGGTATCTAACGGTTGCATGAGGATATTTTACCATAGAAATTTCCTATGGTAAAGATAAGGAATATCAGTTTGAATTATGGAGACTTAGGTGGTATACTGGAAGCAGAAAATAATATATTATATTTTTGCAAAGTTTAAGGTAAATATGGCAAGATAAATTGGTGGGGTTCATTCGCGAACGAAACGAGTTTATAATTTGCCTTATGCGCCAGCAACCTGCGTGAAACGTGAAACGTGCAAGTTGCTTGAACGCAGTCCTTAGATTTAGAATTCTCAACAAGGAAGGAGCGATAGCAATGACTAGATTGAAGGATCCATTTGGTGCGCGGGTCAAATTTGATACCGGCAGCGGCGAAGCCTATATGTATCGCCTGGCCAGGTTGGAGGAAAATGGCCTGGGGGAGATCAGCCGCCTCCCGTTCTCGATCAAAATATTATTGGAGGCGCTGTTGCGCGAGTGCGACGGCTACGTGGTGAGCGAGGAGGATGTGAAGAACCTGGCTAACTGGAACGCGGCCGCCCCGGCACCGAACGAGTTGCCGTTCAAGCCGGCCCGGGTGATCTTGCAAGACTTCACCGGCGTCCCGTCGGTGGTGGACCTGGCGGCCATGCGGTCGGCTATGCAACGCCTGGGAGGGGACCCCAAGAAGATCAACCCGGTCATCCCGGTCGATCTGGTCATCGACCACTCGGTGCAGGTCGACCAGTTCGGCTCGCAGATGGCCCTTTTCTTCAACGCCGAGCGGGAATTTGAGCGCAATTATGAGCGCTATGAATTCTTGCGCTGGGGCCAGCAGGCCTTCGACAATTTCCGGGTTGTCCCGCCGGCCACCGGTATCGTCCACCAGGTCAACCTGGAGTACCTGGCCCGAGGGGTTTGGACGCGCCCGGAAGATGACCTACAAGTCGCTTATCCCGATACGTTGGTGGGGACGGACAGCCACACGACTATGATCAACGGCCTGGGCGTCGTCGGCTGGGGGGTCGGCGGGATCGAGGCCGAGGCGGTGATGCTCGGCCAGCCGATCTAGATGCTCACCCCGGAGGTGATCGGCTTTAAACTGACCGGCCGGTTACAGGAGGGGGTGACCGCCACGGACCTCACCCTGACCGTGGTGCAAATGTTGCGGGAAAAGGGGGTAGTGGCCAAATTTGTCGAGTTCTACGGCCCCGGCCTGAGCCAGATGACCCTGCCCGACCGGGCGACCATCGCCAATATGGCCCCTGAATATGGGGCGACCATAGGCTTCTTCCCCACGGACGAAGAATCGCTGCGCTACCTGCGCCGCACCGGGCGCTCCGCGGAACAGGTAGCCCTGGTTGAAGGCTACGTTAAGGCACAGGGGCTCTTCCGCACCGACCAGACCCCCGACCCGGACTTCACCGACACCCTGGAGCTCGACCTGGGCACGGTCGAATCGAGCCTGGCCGGCCCCAAGCGGCCCCAGGACCGGGTTCGTCTGGGCGATATGAAAAAGGCTTTTAAGGAAGCCCTAACCGGCCCGGTGGGGGTCAAAGGATTTGGTTTAAGCGATGAGCAACTCGACAAGCGGGCTACTTATAAACACAATGGGGAAACCGTCGAATTGACCCACGGCGCAGTGACCATCGCGGCCATCACCAGTTGTACCAATACCAGCAACCCCTCGGTGATGATCGGGGCCGGCATTTTGGCCAAGAAGGCGGCGGAAAAAGGGCTAAAGGTTAAACCCTATGTTAAGACCAGCATGGCCCCCGGTTCTAAAGTGGTCACCGATTATCTGGATGAGGCGGGCTTGACCCCTTATCTGGAGGAGCTGGGCTTTCATACGGTCGGCTATGGCTGCACTACCTGCATCGGCAACAGCGGCCCCCTGCCAGAGCCGGTGGTCGAGGCGATCACTACGGGCGATTTGGTGGTCTCGGGTGTCCTCAGCGGCAATCGCAACTTTGAAGGCCGCATCCATCCCTACGTTAAAGCCAACTACCTGGCCAGCCCACCCCTGGTGGTGGCCTACGCCCTGGCCGGGTCAACCGACGTCGACCTGACCAGCGAACCCATCGGCCTGGGCAAAGACGGCCAGCCGGTTTACTTAAAAGAGATCTGGCCTACTCACGAAGAAATTGCCGCCGTCTACGATCAGGCGCTCAGGCCGGACCTGTTCCACAAAGAGTATAACGGGATTGAACAGAGCAATGAGCACTGGAACGAAATTCCGGTTCGTGGTGGCGATCTGTTTGAGTGGCAAGAATGGTCAACCTATATTCAGGAGCCGCCCTTCTTCATTGATATGCCGATCGATCCAGAATCAATAAAGCCCATCCAGGCGGCCCGCACGCTGGTCAAAGTGGGGGATAGTGTGACAACCGACCACATTTCGCCGGCCGGAGCCATTGCCGTCGAGAGCCCGGCCGGACAATACCTGGAAGAACATGATGTAGCGCCCCACGAATTCAACAGCTATGGCTCGCGGCGGGGCAACGACCGGGTGATGACGCGAGGAACCTTCGCCAATATTCGGCTGCGCAACCAACTGGCTCCGGGGACCGAAGGGGGCTGGACCACTTACCTGCCGACCGGCGAGGTCATGTCCATTTTCGAGGCCAGTTTAAAGTACAAAGAGAGCAATACGCCGTTGGTGGTTTTGGCCGGCAAGGAATACGGCACCGGCTCCAGCCGGGACTGGGCGGCCAAGGGGGTCAATCTGCTGGGGGTGAAAGCGGTCCTGGCCGAAAGTTACGAGCGCATTTACCGCAGCAACCTGATTGGCATGGGGGTTTTGCCCCTCCAGCTCAAGGCGGGGGAGACGCTTGAGAGCCTGGGGCTGACCGGCCATGAAACTTATAGCATCGCCATAGACGATAACCTGACCCCACGCCAGGAGGTGGTAGTGACCGTGACCGATGCTGACGGCAACAGCCGCCGGATTACCACGATCTGCCGCATTGATATCCCGGTTGAGGTGGAGTACTATCGCAACGGGGGTATTTTGCAGACGGTGTTGCGGAATTTTTTGAGGGATTAAACGCGATTGAAATCGCCCTTTGAGGGCTAAAGCCGTAATGTCCACCTTCGTGGACGGGCTGATTCCAGTCCGCGGCGGCGGGCGTTGTGGCTAAAAGCCCCTGAGAGGCGACTTTAGTTGCGCTTTGACAAATGTAGGGCGGTGAGTTTTGGCTCACTGCCCTACTTTATTTATAGGGAAGATGGCTGTTTTTGCCTCTTCTGCCTTTCGGCCGGTCAGCAATGCTCATTATTAGTCCGCGTACTCACCTTCCCGGAAGCTATGGAGTCTCTCGCTTGACAAAATCACCTTGACGCTCGGTCGTGTCGTCTTTGTGAAGGCGCTGCGCAGCCCTCACCAGGATCTTCGGCTTCCGGGAGGTCATATTCTCTACCTTTTCCTTCCGGCCGGTCTAGCTTGTTGACTGATTCAGGCTTCCCGATTAAAATCTCAGTGCGGTCAACGTATTGTGAGGTCTTATAAGTTATCGCCATCTATTTTCGGATAAGGAGTCCTGCTTATGCAGTTTTTGGTCCTGGCCCTGGTGTTGATGATTCTGGGGGCATTCGCCCAAAATGCGGTCATGTCAACGTTTAAGAAATATTCGGCAGCACAGCCTAAACGGGGATTGACCGGCAACCAGGCGGCCCGGGAAATTTTGGATCATCATGGTCTATATGAAGTGCGAATTGAAGAAGCCTCGTGGGGGCAACTGAGCGACCATTACGACCCCGAGGAGCGCGTGCTACGCCTCTCCCAGGAGGTAGGGCCGGTTGCTTCAATTGCCGCGGTGGGGATCGCGGCCCATGAGGCGGGCCATGCCCTACAACACGCCGAGGGGTATTCGCCGCTGATGATGCGCACTTCGATGGCCCGAACGATTGCTATGGGGACCCGGGTGATTCCGTTTATTTTTTGGGGGGGCTTTATCGCCAGCCTGGTGGGATTCAGACAGCTCGGCATTCCCCTGGCTGCGTTGGGGATGTTTTTAGCTATCGGCATTGCCGCCCTCTCGCTGGTCACCTTGCCGGTTGAATTTGATGCCAGTTACCGGGCTAAACGGCTGTTGTATGACCACAAAATCATAGATCGACAGGAGATGGAGGGGGTGAACGCGGTCTTGAACGCGGCGGCCTGGACGTATGTGGTGGGGGCGTTGGGGGCTATTTTNNCGTGAAGGTGGTTGACGGAATAGGGTTGGCGGATTACAATTTCCTCATTGGTTACCACTATCAGGAGATAGTAGCTTATGGAAGATACAACTCAATTAAAGCAATCATTAATCGAAAAACTAAATGATTTATCAGAAGAAAAACTGGTTCAAGTCCTGGACTTTATTGAGCTGATAACAACCTCTCGGCCTCGATTTGAGACGCGGCCAGATATGCTTCCCGCTCCAGATGCGTTTGTGGAATGTGCCGGTACCTGGGAGTTTGAACCGGGCGAGTTGGAAGAGATTCTGCAAGATATTGAACACTCGCGGTTGATGGAACTTGAAGAAGACCATGGCAACTTACTTGATTGACACCAACCACGCTTCCGCTTTTATGAACGATATCCAGCCATTGACTAATCGCATCACCCAGTCAGCAAGAGGTGGTGAACGATTTTACCTTTGCATGCCGATAGTAGGTGAGCTTTATTTTGCGGTTTATGCTAGTATTCGCCGTCGGTAGAATATGTTGAATTTGAGGCGCTTGCTGGAGCGGATTGCAATTTTGGACTTTGATCTGACAGCCGCCGAAGAATACGGACGTATTAAGGCCGAACTGAAAGCCAAAGGCCGTCCTATCCCCGGCACCGACGCGCAGATTGCGGCAGTGGCCCGGTTGCACGGGCTGATCGTCCTTTCTGCCGACCGCCATTTTGGGTATGTGGATGATTTGGCAGTCGAGAATTGGTTGTAGGTGATAACACCTTCCCCTCCTCCCTTTCTATTTTTAAACCTCGAACGCCCACTCCCCATTTCGCATTACCGGCTC
>JABAHQ010024845.1_pt9 | contig 19740 bp, 17 predicted proteins | sample 7062091 | NCBI WGS metagenome assembly JABAHQ01 (sample SAMN14534359, study PRJNA622989) | marine sediment metagenome | biome: marine biome [ENVO:00000428]; feature: marine pelagic biome [ENVO:01000023]; material: deep marine sediment [ENVO:00002113] | place: India: Gulf of Kutch | collected...
ATTTGACAACCGATAAAGACCATGATATAGTCGCTTTACTAAAATCGTTTAGTAAACATCCAGATAAACATTTTCTAAACAACTGTAAAGTAAATGTGAACCAAAGGTGGTAACGATTCGGCAGGTAGCTAAAAAAGCGGGCGTTTCTATTGGCACTGTCTCCCGGGTACTCAATAACAAACCAGGAGTCAGTAGAAAGACGCGTCAGCGTGTATCTGCGATAGCCTATGAATTAGGGTATACGATCCCCAAACGTACTCACGTCTCCGCCAGCAAGGTGACCCATCTCGGCTTATTAAGTCCACCTATGTCGGGAGGCGTAAAAACCAATCCTTTTTACCATAATGTTTTCCTCGGCGTCGAGCAAGTTTGCCAGGCGCATCACATCAATCTTTCCTTTAACACTTTAGATATCTATAACGGGTCTCTACGCTCCTTTCCACCCCTCTCGGTCGATGATAATGTGAGTGGATTGGTGATGGTCGGGGCCATTCCCTATGAAGTTTTGTTGTCTTTAACCCAAGCTTCTACTTTGTCCGTGGTCTTGGTGGACAATTATTTTCCAGATTGTCCTTGGGATAGTGTTATGATTGACAACGTTCAAGGTATCCGCCTGGCGACAGAATATTTAATTGACAGAGGTCACCATCATATCACCTTCATCAATGGTCCTGATCATCCCAGTATTGTCGAGCGCTGCCTGGGCTATGAGCAGGTTCTGCGACACCATAATCTGATCCCGACGATTTTTACCTCGGCCGGGCTGGAGCCTACCGACGGTGCCTGGGGCGTCACCCAAACGTTGCGCCAGGCGCCGGAAACAACAGCCTTCGTATGCGCAAACGACTCTCAGGCTATTGGTGCTGTTAAAAAACTTCAAGAATTAGGCTACAAAGTCCCAGAAGATTTTTCTGTGGTTGGCTTTGACGATATTGATCTGACCCAATTCATTTCACCGCCCATAACCACGATCCATGTGGACCGGGTAACCCTGGGTCAAATTGCTACCGAGATGTTGTTGGCCCGAATCACCCACCCCGACCGGCCGATCTTTAAAACGGTAGTAGCCGTTGCCCTGGTTGAACGGGCTTCTGTTTGCGGGCCTCGGGCGGCGCAGCCCGCTTTTGAGGCTTTAGGGGTGCGTCCTAAATTTTAGGTAATAAAGGACTCCAAAATACATTTTGGAGTCCTAAAATCTGGGACACACCCGGCTTTAGCGTGTCGTTGACGAGACCTTAGCCCCGTGCTATAATGGGGCAACTTGATCATTACTTGGGATTAAAATTAGATAGATGTGGTTTAAGAACAGAGGAGTTCAAGTTTATATTTATCTGCTGCTCTTGGCTTTGACCCTAAGCGGTTGCTCCAACCGCTTTCAACCTTCAGCGGCAGACAAGGCGGAGGCCAAAGGAAAAATACCCTCTGCTGTTGAAGCCGCCCCTGACGTAGATACACCGAGCACATCCGTTTCGCGACAGGGTGAGTGGGTTATGGAGGGCTATAATCCTCAACGATCCCGGGCGACGACAGAGATTATCTTGCCGCCTTTGGTCGAAGCTCAAGAGTTTGCCACTGGTCTTAACACTCAATTTGGTAGCCCAGCCGGGGTGGCTGGTGGGTTATTATTTATGGAAGGGGATCACAGTCTCCACGCCTTCGCCCTTGACAGCGGCCAGGAACTATGGTTCTTTAATCTGCCTGGTTCCTATATTTCCCCGGCTATTGCGGGCGAGCATGTTTTTGTCCGGGCTGAGGCAGGTTCAGAAGGCTATATTGTCGCCTTGACGGTCAACTCAGGTTTGAGATTGTGGCAATTTAAGTTTCCGATTGTAGGTAGCGCCTATGGTGATTTTGGGGGCCATGTTACCTCTCCGGTGGTGGTTGATGATTTAGTGCTGGTCGGAGCCAGTAAGGTGTTTCGAGCCCTTGATGCTAAAAAAGGCCAAGAGGTTTGGACTTTTAAGACGGAAGAACCCATTACTTCATCTGCTACCGTGGCCGGCGGCACCGTCTTTTTTACCGATTTTAACAACCTTTATGCCATTGACCTGAAAACTGGCCTTGAGCGCTGGCACTTTGCCCAGGGCGAAGCAGCCTTAACCTTCTCACCGGTCGTTATCGACGATCAAATCATTGTCACTAACGAAGATACGATCCATGCCCTGAATCGCCATACGGGTGAAGTTTTGTGGCGTAAAACTATCGCAGCCAGAAAATTAATCCCGGCCGGCGCAGCCGGTGACATGGTTTACGTCAAGTCAACTAATCGCTTGTATGCCCTGGACCGCGCCAGTGGCGAGACTCTCTGGGAGTTTACGGCCACCGATTTTGTCTCTTTACCCGCCATCGCCGGAGATCTCATTTACTTAATCACCCGTGCGGGGGGAATGGGCCAACTGCGCGCGATTAGTCTGGTTGATGGAGTCGAAGTTTGGCAGGCCAATAATGAGCGGTTGGCCAACGCAGCCCCTATTGTAGCGGGGCGTCAGGTTTATGTTCGCACGGTTGATGGGAGCATCTTGATATATACAGAAGGCTAAAGGAGAAGGTCTCACAACCTAACAGATTTGGAGAAGAAAAGCGAGGATTAGCATGACTTCATTCGGTGATTTTTCGTCTCTGTTAATTGGTATGGTGGCTATATATGCCATTGGCGCAGTTATTGTCGCCATATTGGTTGGCTTACTCACGCTGATAGGCATAAAATTTGGGTTTTGGCCAAAGACCAAGTTACTGCGTAAAGAAGCATGGTGGTTTTATTTCTTCATCGCTCCCTTCCTCATTGGTTTTCTGGCCTTCAGAGGTGGACCCATTTTTGCTTCTATGTATCTGAGCTTTACCAAGTATAACGTCGCCAGCTCCCCTCAGTGGCTGGGCCTGACCCAATATGCACGGTTGTTTGACGACCGCATCTTTTTTAAGTCCTTGCAAGTTTCAGCCTATTACACTTTCTTGAGCGTACCCGTCGGTTTAACGGCCTCACTGGGGTTGGCCATCTTGCTCAACCAAAAGCGAATGCCCTTTATGGGTACTTTCCGCACCCTCTACTATATCCCCTCGCTGGTTGCCAGTAGTGTGGCTGTAGCCTTGTTATTCCAATGGTTATTAAATCCCAGCTTTGGGGTGGTTAATTATTTAATCGCCCGGGTTATCGGCCCCAATGGCTTGATCCCATTGGGTATCAGCGGGCCCAAATGGTTTTACGACCCCAATTGGGTGGTGCCCTCGTTTGTCTTGATCAGTTTGTGGGCCTTTGGCGGTCCTATGCTGATCTATCTGGCCGGTTTACAGGGCGTGCCGACGGCCCTTTACGAAGCGGCCACCATCGACGGGGCCACTGCTATCCGGCGCTTCTGGCACGTCACCCTGCCCATGATCTCACCGGTGATTCTCTTCACCTTTATCACCGGTATCATTGGCTCCTTCCAGGTCTTCACCCCGGCTTACGTTATTTCTAATGGTGTTGCCGGCACGTTTGGCGGGCCGGCCTATGCCTCTATGTTCTACGTCCTCTACTTGTATTTGAACGCTTTCCGTCGTTTCCGTTTCGGCTACGCCGCGGCCCAAGCCTGGATCTTGTTCGTAGTCATTTTTGTACTGACCGTTCTGGCCTTGCGCGTCTCCCGTGAGGCCGTTTATTATGAATCGCCCGGTGAGGAGGGTGGTTTTTAAAGACGAAAGAAATCATCATTAGATTATGCTCATCAGTTCCCTTGCAGAGGAGTAAATTATGGCCGAACAAACCTTAAAACCCCAAGTTCCAACCGCTGCTGAGTATGCCGGTCCACGGTGGTTCAAAAGCAAACAGTTTCAAGAAAATTTCACCGTTGGCTTAGCCACTCTCATCGCTATCCTGGGCCTTCTGCTAGTTCTCTTTCCCTTAGCCTGGATGCTATCAACCTCGTTGAAGGGAGAACTAGAGGCGCTGAAAATGCCCCCCACCTGGATTCCAGCCGAAATTCAGTGGCGCAACTATTATGATGCCCTGACTTTCAACCCTTTTGGGCTTTATTTCTGGAACACCTTCGTGTTCGCGGGTCTGGTCATGCTGGGCGAGCTGCTATCCTGTTCTTTCATCGCTTATGGGTTTGCTCGCCTGCGTGCACCCGGTCGAAATATTCTCTTTTTGCTGGTTTTAGCCACCCTCATGATCCCCGCCGAGGTGACGCTTATTCCGCAGTATATCCTCTTCTCTAAGCTGGAGTGGCTCAACTCGTACAAGCCTTTAATCGCGCCGGCCTGGTTCGGCAGCGCTTACCTGATCTTCTTGATGCGACAATTTTTTATGACCCTTCCCAAGGAATATGACGAAGCGGCCATCATCGAAGGGGCTTCCCACCTGGCTATCTGGTGGCGGATCATCCTGCCCCTCTCCAAGCCAGCTTTGGGAGCCCTGGGCATCATGTCCTTTATCTTCCACTGGAACACCTTCCAGGGGCCGCTGATTTATCTGAACGACAACGCCTTGTTCCCTGTTTCGCTGGGGCTGGCCATGTTCCGCACCCCCTTCGGCGGGACACCCTGGCACTGGTATATGGCCGCTTCGCTGGTCGTCATCCTGCCTTGTGTCCTGGTCTTCTACGTCGCGCAGCGTTTCTTCATTCAGGGCATTGTGGTTAGTGGCGTGAAAGGGTAATTGATATGGGTGTGATTCGTTATCAGTCGTAGTATAGGGCCTTGTGCCCGTTTTAGGCCAGGTAGAACGCCCACAAGGAGCTAGGCTACGTCCAACGACTCATTTGAACCACACCCAATTGAGGTAAAGCAGGTTTAAAGCCAGTTGCTCACTTGAGTTCACCGCAAAGAGGCTAAGGAGGCAAAGATTTATCAATTAGCGGTTAATCTTTAGTTCTTTCAGCGGTAGCAAAAATCGTGATAAGGGGGTGATAAACCGCACAAAAGTAAAAATTATGCCAGTCTTCTAGATAATGTCCATAAGCTATCCGAAACTTCGTCGTGATAGCCAGTCAAATTAAGTATAAACCTCAATTTAAGGAGAAGTTAAGGAGGCACTTAAGATGGTAAAAAAGCTTTTAAGCTATAAATTTCAGTTTTTGAGCATCTTGCTCATCGTTCTGTTGGCTTTAGCGGCCTGCCAAGGGCAACAGGCCGCCCCATCTGGGGCAGCGGAGGAAGAGGCAGCCCCTGCCGCCGCAGAAGAAGAAGCCATGGCTGAAGAAGAGGAAGCGCCGGCTGAACAACGCGAAATCGTGTGGATGGTTCGCACCAACGTCCAAGAGAATCCCTGGGAGCAGGACGTGGTCATTCCGGCCTTCGAGGAAGAAAACCCCGACATCAACGTTAACCTGCTGATCATTGACCAGCCGGATATCGCCGTGAAACGAGAGGCCATGATCGCCGCCGGTGAGCCGCTGCACGTCTGGTCCACCAACTGGGGGGGCGATGGCTTCGCCAGTGACCGCCACCGCGGCCTGATCACCGACTTAACCCCGCTCATCGAGCGCGATAACGTAGATCTGAGCGTCTTCATCCCTGAAGTGCTGGCCATCTATGAATCTGAAGGCAAGCAGTGGGGCCTCCCCTTCCTGACCACCGGCAGCTATGTTTTCTACAACATGGACCTGTTTGATGAAGCGGGTCTCGAATACCCCACCACCGACTGGGAAGATCAAAGCTGGACCTGGGACGCCTATGTCGAGCTGGGCAAACAGTTGACCAAGAATTTTGACGATCCAACGACCGCTCAATATGGCATTGTTCAGGGGCGCCAGAACGTTGAAGGGCCGGCCATGCTCTTCGGCCAGTTCCCCTGGGAGTCTGATGCCTATGAGACCGGCTTCTCTGAAAAGATTACTCTGACCACCCCCGAAGTCATCAACGCCTATCAAGAACATCACGACCTGATCTATGTGGATCAAGTCTCACCGGACGGGGCGGCTATGGAGGCCCTGGGCGCTCTGGGTGGCGCTTTTGAAAGTGGCCGCGTGGCTATGTATCAGAACGGCGGCTGGGGCTGGTGGATTTACTCCCGGGTTACCCCCGATGTTGAAGGTGGCTTCTGCTGGGGCGTAGCCCCGGTCCCCTGGGGATCACCGGACGCCGAGCAGCGCGCCGTCATCTACACCGACCCCTGGGTCATCACCCGCGGTCTGGAAGGCCAGGACTTAGAAGATGCCTGGACCTTCGTCAAATTCTTGATTCGCGAAGATAATGCCCGCTCTTACATGCAAACAACCAACACCCCGCCGACGCAGTCGAAGTTACAAGAAGAGTGGTTCCAGCAATTTGAATGTATGGATCCTGAGGCCGTCAAAGAGGTGTACCAGGGCGCCTTCCCCCATGGCTTGGAATCGAGCAACCACTTGCTGGTCCGCTGGGATGAGCTGAACCAAACCTGGGGTAACATCTTGAACCCCTTCTTCGATGACCCGAATGGTGATGCGGCCGCCGTACTGGAGTTGACGGAGCAAGACCTGAATGATGCCTTGCAACGTATCGCCGAGGAAGAAGGTTATACCTTCCAATAAACTTTACGGTTGAGGGGTCGTCTCAAGCGAGACGTTTCTCTGCTATCGCCTGAGATAGGGCGGGTGGACGGTTCTATGGTATCACCGTTCTGCCTGCCCTTTCTTGTGCAATCAAGAATAATATGCAGCGACGTTATCTCTTATTCCTCTTTTTTCTGTCAGGCATCAGCGGTCTGATTTACGAAATCGCCTGGGTTCGGCAGGCCTCGCTGACGTTTGGGGTGAGTGTCTATGCCTTTAGCGCGGTGCTGACGGCCTACCTGGGCGGCCTGGCTTTAGGCAGTTATCTGTTTGGGCGACATATAGACCAGAGCCTACGGCCACTCCGCACCTATGCGCTGCTTGAAATCGGCATTGGGCTGTCGGCTGTGGCGGTTTCTTTCCTTCTCATTTGGCTGAACCAGTTTTATGCAGCCGTCACCCACGCCCTACAACCGGACCTGGGGATCCTGACCTTTTTACGCCTGACCCTTTCCATTGTAGCCATTGCCCCGGCGACAATCCTCATCGGCGCTACGCTGCCGGTTATGAGCCGTATCTATGCCACTAGAAGGGGGCAAGTCGGTGGCGATGTGGGCCGTTTGTTCGCCGTCAATACCGCAGGAGCTGTCCTGGGATGTCTGTTAACGGCCCTTTTCCTGATCCGCTTGTTGGGCCTGCGAGAAGCAATCTTGATTGGGGTCGGCTTGAATCTCCTGGTCGCGGCCGGCGTTCTTTGGCTGGAACGATCCGAGCAGGTAGGAACAAAGGGGGCAACTTCTACCCTCAAGCCTACACGCCGCCGAGCCATCAGCCGTCCGGCGAATCTAGAGGCTGAACTGTTATCCCCAAAGGTACTTTATTATGTAGCCGCTGGTTACGCCCTTTCGGGCTTCGCTGCGCTCGGTTACGAGGTTATTTGGGCGCGTATCTTGTCCATTCATACGCTTAACGCGGTTTATTCTTTCGCGCTGATGTTGACCGTCTTTCTGACCGGGCTGGCCGTTGGGGGGACCCTGGGAAGCTGGTGGCTCCGCCGGCGTGGGGCGACACTACTCCAGTTTGGTCTGCTCCAGTTAGGTATCGGCTTGCTGGCCATCCTGGCTTTGTTCATCTTTGGCCGTCTACCCTCTCTCCCTCTCGAAGCTGTTTTTGGTCAGTATACAATTAGTCGTGAAATCTTTTATGAAATACTTTTAGCTTTTATCACCCTTTTCCCACCGACCCTCTTGATGGGTATCACTTTCCCTGTAGTTGGTAGTCTTTACACCCGCGAGCAACCTGACCATGTTGGGTTACATATCGGCCAGGTCAGCGCCCTCAATACCCTGGGGTCGATTTTGGGTGCGCTCGCCACCGGCTTTATTCTCATTCCCTGGCTAGGGCTGCGCAATGCTTCGCTGACCTTATCCGGGCTCAATCTGGTGGTTGGGATGGGGAGCATATGGCTATTGCATCAAACGAAACCTCAGGTACAGTGGGTTCCCCCCTCGGTCATCGCCCTGGCCGTAGTGGCCACCCTGGCTATGCCGCCGGGACTTTACCTCGGCTTTCGCGAAGGCCCCTCCGAGCATTTGGTCTTTTATAAAGAGGGGGTCGAGACCACCGTCGCGGTTTTCGATGTAGCCGAGCAAAATTTCAAAGTCTCCTTCGTCAATGGACGTAACGAAGTTCCGACCGATGAGACCAGCATGCGGGCCTTCCGCCTGCTGGGGCACCTGCCGGCCTTGCTACATCCCAACGCTGATAATGCCCTCATGCTCAGCTTTGGCAATGGCATTACGACCGGTACGTTAGATACGCACTTCATCCCCACCATTGACGCGGTTGACCTCTCAAAGGAGATGATCGAGGCGGCTAGTATTTACTGGGAGGAGAACTACAACGTACTGCGGAGCGCCCATCTCAATCTGTACATTGAGGATGCCCGTAACTTTCTTCTCCAAACCGACCAACAGTACGACATTATTACCGCCGATGCCACCCACCCAACCAACGCCAGCAGTTGGGCGCTTTTCACCCAAGAGTTCTACACCTTGGTTGACCAACGTCTGACCCCTGACGGCGTTTTTGTGCAATGGCTCCCCTTCCATAGCCTGTTAGAGGAAGACTATAAAGCCATCATTCGTACAGCCCATAGTGTCTTCCCCCATCTCACCTTATGGTACACCGGTGGTTCACACACCTTCCTGGTCGCCACCTCCGAGCCGCTCACTGAGGAAACGCTTGCGGTGATTCTGGCTCGCGCTAACGAAAACCCGACTGTATTGGATGACTTGGGTTCCGCCGCTGTTATTCGCAGCTACCTGGCCATGGATGAGGCAACCCTGGCAGATTACGCCGGTTCTGGTCCATTGGTGACCGACAATAACGCCTTTTTCTTCTCCACTAACGCTGAAACAGAAAAAATTATGAGCTTTATGCAAAGGCTGGTTAGAAGATAAAAAATTACATACTGCAAAAGTCACTTTAACCTCCAAATGTGCCGACCGGAAGGCGTGAAACGTGAAACGTGAAGTTTTAATTCTGAATTTTCACGTTTCACGTTTCACGCTTCACTGTCTATTTTTAGGTGACGTGTGAAACGCCAAAAAACACCAAACTTTTAAGGAGAAATCCCACATGGATATCAGCATTTGTTCTTACAGTTTTCATCGGCTATTGGCAGCCGGAAAGCAAGATATATTTCAATATATCACGACCTGTAAAGAATTAGGGGCGACTTATCTTGAACCCTGGAGTGGCCACTTTCGCGACAGACCCGATGCGGAACGAAATGAGCCACCTCAGGAAGCCACCTATATCACCAAAATCAAAAACGCCGCCGAGGAAGTCGGGATGCCCATGGGCTGCGTTGCAGTGGACGGTGCGCATATCTACGAACCTGAGCCTGAAGCTCGTCAAGCCAATCGTAAGCGGGCCTATCGCTGGCTTGACATCGCCGCAGAGTTGGGGGCAAAACAAATCCGCATCGACTCTGGTCATCGGGCCGACGATTGGCCGGATGACGTTTTCCAAATCATCGTCGAAGGCTATAATGATCTGATCGCCCGGGGTCGTGACAAAGGGGTGGAGGTTATCATCGAAAACCATTGGGGACCTTCCAAACATCCTGAGAATTTGGTCAAACTACTAGAGACGGTTGATGGCCTGGGCTTACTCTTTGATACTAATAACTGGGCCGAAGGTAAACAGGAAAAAGCCTGGGAGATGTGCGCTAAATACGCCACGGCCACGCATGTCAAAACCTTTTCCTTTGACGAGAAAGGCAATGACCCCTCCGTTGATCTGGCGAAAGCAATGAATATCCTGCGTGACGCGGGTTATAATGGCATCTGGGGTATTGAAAGCGTACCAAGGGATGGGGATGAATACGAAGGGGCCAGAAAAACAATTGCCCTGATTAAGCGTGTCTTGGGCGAATAATTGCGGTGTAAGAGGTTAGAGATTGGAGATTAGGGAAGAGATTTATCAATTTCCTAATCTCCAGCCTTGAAAACGGTAATTAACTTTCAAATAAACTGGAATAATGGAGCTAACTATGAGTGACACAAATCGAACCATTCGGGTCGGGGTCATCGGTGTGGGCCAGATTGGCAAGCACCACCTGAATAACTACCAAAGTATTGATGGCGCTGATGTTGTGGCCATTGCCGACATCGATGAAGCTGAGGCCAATCGTGTCTCTGAGAGGTATAATATCCCCAACGTCTATACGAACTTTCGCGATCTGCTCAAACGAGATGATATTGAAGCAGTAGATGTCTGCTTGCATAATAACTTCCACAGCCCGGTCACGGTAGCTGCTCTGCAAGCCGGGAAGCATGTTTTTTGTGAGAAACCGATGGCCGGCGCTTACCGCGACGCTGAATCGATGTACCAAGCTGCTCAGGAGACGGGGAAAAAATTGAGCGTTCAGCTCAGGAACATCTTCAGCAAAGAAACGAAGGCGGCCAAAGAACTGATTGACGCAGGCGAATTAGGCCGTATCTACCATGCCCGTTCAACCGGCTTCCGCCGGCGCGGTCGTCCCTTCGTGGATGGGTACGGATCGCCGACGTTTGTCCAGAAGCAAAACTCCGGGGGCGGGGCGCTTTACGATATGGGCGTTTACCACATCACTACCATGCTCTATCTCTTGGGCAACCCAGAGATTGTACGAATTTCGGGCAAAACCTACCAGGAAACTGACATGGACCCGGCGCGTCAAGAAGTAAGCGGTTATAGCGTTGAGGAGTTAGGGCTCGGCTTCGTTCGCTTTCGAGAGGGGCTGACTCTGGACCTCATTGAAGCCTGGGCCATCCATCTGGATGGGTTTGAAGGTTCCAGCGTTGTCGGCTCGAAAGGGGGCCTCAGGCTGGAGCCATTCGGTTTCTACCGCAGCATAGGCGATATGGATGTAAACAGCACTGTTGACCTTGACCGCTTCAACTGGCGGCTGCACACAGTCCGCGAAGTTGGCGATGCTTATGATGGCCCACAGGAACACTGGATTGCTGCCCTACAAGGCCGGGTTGAACTGCTCCCAATTGCCGAACTGGCCCTCAACACAATGCTCATTTCTGAAGGAATTTACCTTTCCAATGAGCTCGACCGGGAAGTGACGGCCGAAGAAATCAGAGAAAAGTCCAAGTCAACGGCGATTAAAGTTTAAGAGAATCTGATTAAAAGCTTTCAAGTCAACCTTCCCGGAAGCTACACCCTTCACACTTCCGGGAAGGTTCATTCGAAGACACCTCTGAACTTACCCAAGGTTAAAGCCAACGCCACAACTAAAATTTTGCTGTGAAACGAGGTGAGATCAAAGTTGGCTCAAACTTTGTCCCGGTCAAAACGAAATATACTTGACCGCCTGGCCCCCTTGATCTTGTTTGCCACTATGATCTTAGGTGCTATTCTCCGGCTGTATGATATTGGCAGTAAGGGCCTATGGATTGACGAGGCCTTTAGTGTCTGGATGGGCTGGCAATCCCTTGAGGAGATGCTCCACTGGCTGGTCAAGATAGACCAACATCCGCCACTCTACTACGCCCTACTTCATTTCTGGCTGAATCTGGGGGATAATGCGGCCATGGTGCGGGCCTTCTCAGCCCTTATTGGTGTCGTAACGATTCCCATTGTCTATCGATTGGGATACCGTCTGGGCGGGCGAAATATGGCGCTGTTAGCCGCTACGATTTTGGCTATCTCTCCGTTTCACGTTCGCTTCGCCCAAGAAACACGCATGTATACCCTGTTGTCGTTCAATGCTTCCCTGGCTATGTTGGCCTTAGTCTATCTTCTAACCGATCCTCGTTCGGCTAACGTCCCGCTTGGACGACAACTGAGCCGTTTCAACCAAATATGGGCTGAAGCCCCTTCAGTTACCAAACGACTTCGCCGCTTCAGCCAGGCTATTAGCACCGACCTGGCCTGGCTTGGCTATATTTTTTTTACCGTAGCCACCCTTCTAACCCACAATACAGCCATCTTCTTTCCGGTTGCTATTAATCTATTCGTCTTCGGCCTTATCTTCTTACGCCGACGCTGGCCCGGAAGCGCAGATAGTTTACATCCGCCGGCGTTAAAAAATTGGCTAGTAGCTCAGGTTGCCGTATTCCTGTTGTGGAGCCCATGGCTAGTTTCTTTTGTCATTCAATCCATCGGCGTCTACCAGGAGTTTTGGATAGCGGATCCCACTGTGGCAGCCGTGTTCTGGACGCTCAAGAACTTTGTGAGCCCGCTCCTCCCGGGGCAAGTCACCCGGGGCAACCTCATTTGGGGTTTGTATGGTCTGATCATAGGGCTCGGTATATGGCACTTGCGAGGACAACCGGGGAGATTACTGCTGCTTCTGACCCTTTTCATCACACCTATCATCGGCGAGTTGTTAGTGAGCATTCGCCGCCCTATCTTCTACGACCGTACGCTTATCTGGGCTACTATTCCTCTTTACTTGCTCCTGGCCGCTGGAATCAATCAATTACGCTACCGGCCCTATATCCTTGTGGCCGTCATTATACTGGCTACGATTAACGGCCTTTCGTTACGTGAATATTACTTTAAATTCGAGAAAGAGCAATGGGATGATGCGGCTCAATATGTAGCCCAGCATGCCGGGCATGATGATCTGATTCTCTTTAATGCCACCTGGACTCAAATCCCATTCGATTATTACTTCCGCCACTTCAACCACCCGGCCACCGAACATGGGGTGCCGGTTGACATGTTCGAGCGGGACGTTTTGGAACCGAAAATGACGCCGGCGGATTTGCCCCGGATGTGGTCACTGGTTGGCCAACACGAACGCGTCTGGTTGATTTACAGTCATGACTGGTACACCGACCCAACAAAAATTATTCCGACTGAACTTAGCCAGGAACTGGAATTGCTGGATAAGCAAAGTTTTCAAGGGCTAGAGGTTCATCTTTATAGCAAATCCAACGATTGATTTATGGCTGCCAATCAAGACCTGTATAATACGCAAGCTGATCGGTACGACCTTTTAATTGCACATGAGGATTATCAACAAAATATTCTGCCTGCCTTAAATCAAATCCATCCGCTGGCAGGACTCAATGTGGTTGAATTGGGGGCTGGCACCGGGAGATTGACCTGCTTGCTAGCGCCAATTGTAAAAAGTATTCGGGCCTTCGACGCAGCACAGGCCATGTTGGAGGTGGCCATGGCTAAATTACGAAGGATGCCTTTGCAAAACTGGACCATTGGCGTCGCCGATCATCGAAATTTACCTATTAAAGCTCAATCGGCCGATCTGGTTATTTCGGGCTGGAGCATCTGTTATACCGTTGTTTATCATCCAGAGCATTGGCGCGAGGAACTGGGTAAAGTCTTGGCTGAGATGAAACGGGTTTTACGTCCCCGGGGAACCATTATCCTTTTGGAAACCCAGGGAACCGGTCATGAAACGCCCCATCCGCCAGAGAAGTTAGCTAAATATTACCGCTACCTTGAAGCGAAGGAGGGCTTCTCATCCACCTGGATTCGGACTGATTACCAATTCCCCTCCTTGGCAGAGGCAGAATCGCTGGTTCGTTTTTTCTTTGGGGATACATTGGCCGATCAGACGGTACAAGAAAAGTGGGTCATTTTGCCTGAATGTACGGGTATTTGGTGGTTGACGCTGTGAATCTGCAACAGAAGGAGGCAGAATATGAACTTAAAAGAATTGTTTAACTTACGGGGGCTCAACTTTTGGCTGTTAGCCAGTGGCATCGGCCTGAACGGCATCTGGACGTTCCTTATCTTTCTCTTTTCGTTACAGATGCTGGAAAACGTGGCGAGTAGTCCAGCTATTATACAACTGGTTATGATGATCGCCATATTTCTCGGCACCTTTTTCACCGGCTGGCTGATTGGGAAATGGGCCGGTGATCTGCGCGGGCCGACCTATGGCGTGGTCGGTAGCTTAGGTAGTGTGGGTATCATTCTCTTTGTACTCCTTCCTGCTGGTGGCGTGACGGGCATCCTGACAGCACTGGTTGCTGTAGCCGGTGGATTTAATGGGGGATTGCTTACATTACCCCGTCCTCCCCGTCAGTGAAAGCTTTACCCATAAAGCTAGAGTTGTCTGCCTGCTATGTCTATGTTTTGACGCCCTTTTTGGGTCTGGTATAATTTCTATTTAAGTATCCGCCAGGTCAGTTAGCTAATCAACAAATTCAATCAGGGCCCAATTGGCTACTTTACACGGCATCTATTATTTATAACACTTTTGTACGGAGAAGACCTTGACGAATTCTGTGCCACAATTTGTATCTCTAATCCCCATGGTCTTGAGCCCAGGACGGGTATCACTTCATTTAAAAACGACCAATTTTCCCGGCAAATCTAATGTTTCCCTTGATTTTGATCTGGGCGATACGGCACCGCAACAAAATCCAACTAACCAGGAACTTGAGGATCCCGAAGCTATGCTTCGCAACAGTCCTTATCCCAACGTTGAATTAAGTATTTTAGATGATAAGCATAACGAGGTTGCCCAGGCAATCATTGTCGAGCATAAGGAAGAAAATATTTCACTCACCCTACACATTCGCCGTCCACAGCCCGGCAAAACTTATATTGCTCGGGCCGATATGATTCATAATCAGCAGCTTATTCAAACGCTGACCGTACCATTTAAGCTACAACCTTCTGATACAGAAGTGGAATCATGAACTGGCATTGGCTTAACCTATTGCTGATCCCCGGTTTAATTATTGGCTTCACTGTTCATGAATTGGGGCATTCATTAATGGCCTATTACTTGGGAGATTATTCCCAAGCCAAAGATGGCAAAATAACAGCTAATCCCTTCAGACATATCTCTTGGTTTGGAGGAGCTTTATTTGTATTATTTGGCATTGGCTGGCCTAAACCCGTTGGCTTTAATGCAAAAAACTTCAAAAACCGTTACCTGGATTCGTTTTTAGTAGCGACCGCAGGGCCCTTCGCCAATTTTGTCTTATGTTTAATTATCTTTTTCAGCACGCTGTTGATTATGGGACTTTTAAATATAACCCAACAAATTGATAAGCAACAGGTTTCAGAAATTATCTTCTTCAATCGAACCACCAGCCCTTTAGTCTCAGTTCCGTTTTCGGAAGCGGCGAAAGATATATTACTTTGGATCATTACCTTCAGTAACCGCATATGGGTGGCCAATTTTGTGTTGGCTTTTGTCAGCCTCCTCCCCCTGCCCCCCTTCGACGGTTTCACGGCTCTACTCAGCTTAATCGGCTTGATGCGAGAAAAACGCATTAACGAATTAACAAATGGCGATCCCTTGCCAACCATATCCTTTAATAATACGCACTCCGTTTCTAACTCGGACAAAAAGCAAAGTATGGCCGATATTCATTTCAAAGTGGGAACGGAATACCATGAGCAGAAAAAATTCGATGATGCTATTGCGCGCTATCATCAAGCTGTTAAGGTGGACGCAACGTATGGGCCTGCTTACGTCAATATGGGGTTGGCTTACAAGGCGAAAAACCAACGTACCGAGGCGATTAGTGCTTTTCGAGCCGCCACTCGGTACGCCGCTGACGAGAAATCTAAAAATCAGGCTTGGGCCGAGCTCCACGACTTAAGTGCCTTGCCTGGTATACGCTCTGATGTTTATACAAAAAATGAAAATTCGGGATCGACCCCATGGACAGATACTAAGCCCTCGCCAGATTGGCTGACTTTTGGGGTTGGCATTCTTGTGCTGTTATTGTCATTTGTTTGCATCTTTGGCCTATTACTGATTACACTTATCGGCTAAATTTTTGTCCGTTGCGTATCTAAGTATGCAAGTTGGTGTTTTAATCGATAATGATGCCGTAATGATACGAAAAGTTCAGGTTGATGTATGACGGCATTTGAAAATGAAGACGAGCTAATAGAAGCAGCGAAAACAGATCCAGAAGTGTTTGGTCTTCTATATGAGCGTTATGTAAATAAGATATATAACTATATTTATTACCGGACCAGTAACCATGAAGATGCAGAAGATCTGACTGCTAAGGTTTTCCATAAAGCTCTAAGTCATATTGGCAACTATAAAAATAAAGGCCGGCCTTTTTCTGCCTGGCTATACCGTATCGCTCATAATCTTGTCGCTAATTGGCATCGAGATCAAAAGAAACGAACAACCGTTTCTTTGGACGACGTAAACTTGACGGGCAAAAAGAAAGACCATCCTTTTCACTCTACTGCTAAAAGTGAAGAGATGATTCTTCTTTTAGAAGCTATTCAAAAGCTACCCCCAGTGCGTCAACAACTGCTTATTCTTAAATTTGTCGAGGGAGAATCAAATGCAGAAATCGGTCGTATTCTAAAGCGTAGTGAAGGGGCTGTTAAATCACTCTATCACCGCACTTTGCTCAGTTTAAAAGAGCTTTTGATTGAGCACCCGGAAATTTTTGAGCCTCTGGAAACTATCCATGACCATTAAACTCGTTACCGACAGCACCTGCGATTTGCCTCCCACATTACTCAACGATTTACAGATTCAGGTGGTACCGATTAATATTCAATTCGGCGCTCAAACTTATAAAGAAAACCTGACTATTACGCCGGATATTTTTTATCAAAAGATTGTTGAAAATGAGCTTTTGCCAAAAACGTCTCAACCGGCAGTAGGCGAATTTGTTGAAATGTATAGTGCTCTGGCTGAAACGGCTGACGAGATTTTGTCAATCCATCTCACTTCGAAATTAAGTGGCACTTACCAAAGTGCTAAGTTAGCGGCTTCCATAGTCGCTAATAAGGTGAAGGTTTCGGTTATTGATAGTTTAGCTGGGTCAGCAGGGCTGGGTTGGATGGTTTATGAAGCAGCCCACCTAATTGACCAGGGAAAATCAACCGGGGAAATAAAACAGCATCTTGAAGCTAAACGAGAGTCGATCAGCATTTTTTTCGTCATTGATACCTTGAAATATGCCCAAATGAGCGGTCGTGTTGGAAAATTGGGGAGTGTCCTGGGGGCAATACTCAATATTAAACCGATCATCGGCCTGGAGAAGGGATTGATTGATGTGAGTGATAAAACCAGAAGTCATAAGAATGCTATGCAACGTATTGTGGCTTTAACGAGGGGGAAAGTTCGGGATCGACCGGTTAATGTTGCGGTTGTTCATGCTCAAGCAGCTGCGCGTGCTGAAACTCTACTGGACCTGGCCCAATCAAACCTCAATGTGCGGGAAACTTTCATCGAAGATGTGGCCATTTCTCTAGCCACCCATTTTGGGCCTGGTACGCTAGGTCTGGTCGCTTATCCGATCCAGTAGGAAAATGTTTTGCAGGAATGGTTAGAATGTCCTACAAAAATTTAATTGCTGAAGTTTTAGCTGAACACGCCGATCAACTTCTCAAAAAACAGAAAAACAGCCAAGATTACGTTAATCTTTTTCCAAATCATAAAGATTTGCCCCCGTTATTGACCTTAGCCGATCACATCAATGCCGCCTTACAACCTGTCAATCCGCCTCAAACTTTCAAAGACCAATTACAACGTGATTTAATCGCAGCCGCCCGGGTTAAACAAAGCGAAGGGGAACAAGCAACGCAGAAACAGGTCATGCCACTGTCACCCACTGTAACCATTGCTCTGACCATGCTTATTACCTTAATCATTGGCTTATTTTTCTTTCGCTGGAAACGAAACCATCGTGATCTACTACGGCCTAACATTAGCAAATTGATATGACATGGGGTGCGCTTTAATGTTTGAGGGAGATGCTTCATTTTCCGGATTGCAAGGCACCTTTAGTAAATGGTAAAATTGTATATAATCAGGTACTTGATTTGCGGAGGATGAATATGACTTTAAGGTATAGTAGAATTTCGGGCTGGGGAAAATATGTTCCAGAAAAGATTTTAACTAATACAGACTTGGAAAAAATAGTTGATACCAACGATGAATGGATTGTGCAGCGTACCGGGATTAAAGAACGTCGCATTGCGGCCGAAAACGAATCTTGTTCAACTTTGGCTATTAAAGCTGCTGAACAAGCCCTTGAGGTGGCCGGTCTCAGGGCTGACGATCTTGATTTGATCATTGTCTCGACTTCTTCTCCAGATTATCTGGTACCGATTGTCTCCAGCACTATTCAGCACAAAATGGGGGCTACTTGTCCCGCCTTCACCCTGGTTACTGGGTGTACTGGCTTTGTCTACGGTCTGGCCACAGCGCATCAATTCATTGCTACAGGCACATACAATCACATTTTGGTTATCGGCGTTGAGCTTATTTCTCGTTTCCTGGACTGGACCGACAGAAATACCTGCGTCCTTTTTGGAGATGGGGCCGGAGCCGTTGTTCTCTCCCCCAGCAGCACACCGACCGGTATCAAGGCTTTCGATCTGGGTTCCGATGGCGAGAAGGGCCGGGAACTTATCCTGCCCGGCATTGGCTCAGCTTCTAAAATAGACTATGCCACGCTGGATCGGGGGGAGCACTATCTGAGAATGAATGGACGAGAGATTTTCAAATTTGCTACCCGCATTCTTCCGAAATCGACTATGCAAGTCCTTGAGAATGCTGGTATGACTCTGGATGATATTGACCTTTTGATTCCACACCAGGCTAACGCCCGGATCATTGACCTATCAATCCGCCGATTGGGTATCCCTTCAGAGAAAGTTTATATCAACGTTCACAAATATGGTAATACTTCTGCCGCTTCTATTCCCTTGGCCTTAGTCGAAGCTTTAGAAGAAGGAAAAATAAAAGAGGGTGATCATCTGTGTCTGGTGAGTTTTGGAGCTGGTTTAACCTGGGCCAGTGCCATCGTCCAGTGGGGTCAGCCCCTGGGTGAAGAAGAGGCTGCTATTGATGAAAGCTTGATTTGGGACCTAACTTCAATTCGCAAAAAGGTGGCCCTTACCTCAACCAAAGTCCGGGTTAAAGCTCGGACCATTGCCGAAGAGACAGCTTATAAAGCTAGCACATTACTCCTCCCGCTTTACACTTTTGGGGGAGGCAAATCAGCCAAACGCTCTAAAAATTCCAAGACAAAATAGTACTACTACGAGACTTTGTCATTCTGAGGAGCGAAGCGACGAAGAATCTCTCATCGGCGTTGAAAATTTTCGGTTCTCATCACCATCAATCCAGTCAGCCGCGAGACGAGGTAAATCAGCCGCCGCCCCTTGTTGCAATGTGGCTTCAGGCAAGGAATCTAAAAAAGCACGGCCATAGGCTTTAGAGAGGACTCGCCGGTCCATGATGACCACCACCCCCCGATCTGAACGGGTACGAATGAGGCGACCAAAGCCTTGTCGAAACTGAAGAATCGCTCCGGGAACTGAATACTCGGAGAATGGATCATCAAATGTTTCACTACGAGCCTGGAAGATCGGATCGCTGGGAACAGAAAAGGGGATCTTAGCGATGACAACACAACTAAGAGTCTTACCGGGTATATCGACCCCTTCCCAAAAGCTTTTGGTCCCCATCAAAACTGACCGGTCAGCATTTTTAAAGTTTTCCAATAATTGACGCCGCCCCATTCCTTGCCCCTGTTGGTAAAGCACAATATCGTGTTCAGCTAGAATTTTGCGCGTATTAGAGCCAGTCATTTTGAGATGGCTGTAAGAGGTGAATAATACCAACATGCGTCCTCGAGTGGCGATGGCTAAGTTTACAAGCGTCTTTTCAAAAGCTCTTTGAAAGCCCGATGCGCCGGGTTCTGGAATATCGGTAGGAACATAAACCAAGGTGGTATTAGCAAGGTCAAAGGGGGAACCAACAGCCAGTTCATCAGTATCCCAGGCGCTGAGACGTTCTTTGACATAAGCAAAG
>JABAHQ010000205.1_pt1 | contig 19729 bp, 20 predicted proteins | sample 7062091 | NCBI WGS metagenome assembly JABAHQ01 (sample SAMN14534359, study PRJNA622989) | marine sediment metagenome | biome: marine biome [ENVO:00000428]; feature: marine pelagic biome [ENVO:01000023]; material: deep marine sediment [ENVO:00002113] | place: India: Gulf of Kutch | collected...
CGGATGCCGAGCTGGGTCATGCCGGTGACATGCGCCATCTCGGAGGCGCGGCGCAGCGGGTTGCCGTGGCCGTAGCGCACGCCGTGGCGTTCGTCGACGAAATCGAGATGCGCGTCGACATGGACGATATGGACCGGCGGCGCCGCGTCGAACGCCTTGATGATCGGGGCATGCACCGAATGGTCGCCGCCCAGCACCACCGGCAGGGCGCCGGCGGCGAGGATCTTCCGCACGCCGAACTCGATATTGGCGTGGCTCTTGACCGTGTCGGTATGGACGATGTCGGCGTCGCCGATATCGACGATCGCCACCTCGTCCTTCGGCAGGTAGACGACGTCGTCCTCGAAATCATAGGCGCCGCCATGGCCGAAGGAGAACAGCGTCGAGGCCTCGCGGATCGCCCGCGGGCCGAAACGCGCGCCGGGCCGGTACTGGGTGCCGCAATCGAAGGGCGCGCCGAGCACCGCGACATCCGCCGCGATCGCGTCCCAGTCGGTGACCGGCGGCGATTTCGCAAAGGTGCTGTGCCCGACGAAGGGCAGGTTCAGCCGCCCGCCTTCGTACCCGTGTCCCGTCATGACCCGTCTCCCTGTGGTATGGATGCAGCGGTCCAGCTTACGCGACGGCGCGGCCCCGCTCCAGCCGCAAACGCTGTCGCGAGGCCGAGGCGTCAACGCATGCAGGAATCGAGGCGGCCGTATTTGTTGAGGCGAAAGATCGCCGAACTGGCCCGCCCGCGGATGTAGCTCGTCGGGTTGACGGGCGACCAGCGTCGCGGGTTGGGCAGCACCGCGGCCAGCAGGCTGGCCTGGTGGGCCGACAGATAGGGCGCGCCGGTACCGAAGTGATGCTGCGCCGCCGCCTGCGCACCGAAGATGCCGTCGCCCCATTCGACGCTGTTGAGGTAGACCTCGAGAATGCGTTGCTTGGGCCACAGCAATTCGATCAGCGCGGTGAACCAGGCCTCCAGTCCCTTGCGCGGCCAGCTGCGGCCGGACCAGAGAAACAGGTTCTTGGCCACCTGCTGGCTCAGCGTGCTGGCGCCGCGCAGAGATCCGCCTCGCTCATTGTGGCTGAGGGCAGCGCGGATTGCAGCGACGTCGAAGCCCCAGTGGTCGGCGAATTTCTGGTCCTCGGCGGCAATCACGGCCATTTTCAGGTCGTCGGGCAGCTCGCGCCATGGCCGCCACTCGCGGGTCAGGTCGATCGCCTCGCCGGTGCGCCAGGATTCGATCTTGCGCTCGATCATCAACGCGGTGAAGGGCGGCGGCACCCAGCGCAGCAGCAGGACCAGCAGCACCGAAAGGGCGATCAGCCAGAGCAGCAGTTTGGACAGGCGCAGCAGCAGGTTTCGCAACATGGCACGTGGTCGTGGGCGAAAAGAGCGGGCATTATAGCGGCCGCTCAGGCCATCGACCGGAAAAGCAATGATTCGTAGCTATCTCGTGCTTGCCGCCCTGTTCGGTTTGACCGGCGTCGCCCTCGGCGCCTTCGCCTCCCACGGCTTGCGCAGCCAACTGAGCGCCGCCCATCTCGCGGTATTCCAGACCGGCGTGCAGTACCAGCTGATCCATGCCCTGGCGCTGCTCGGCGTCGCGCTGCTCGCGCTGCAACGCCCCGGTCGCCTGCTGAGCGCGGCGGGCGGCCTGTTCGTGGCCGGCATCCTGCTGTTCTCCGGCAGCCTCTACCTGCTCACGCTGACCGGGGTCGGCAAGCTCGGCATGATCACGCCCATAGGCGGCACCGCCTTTCTCGCCGGCTGGCTGTGTCTGGCGCTGGCGGGCTGGCGCATCCGCGGCTGAGCGGGACGAACGGCCGCGGGGTGCGCCTTGGTGCACCGGGTGGTTCGGGCTAGAATGCCGTCCCCTTTCGCAATGGCAGCGAACAGCATGCAGATTCAACTCAACGGCGAACCCTACGAGCTGCCAGCCGGCCAGACGGTGGCCGACCTGCTGGCGCGCCTGGAACTGACCGGTCGCCGCCTGGCCGTCGAGCTCAATCGCGATATCGTGCCGCGCAGCGCGCACGCCAGCACCGCGCTCAGCGAAGGTGACCAGGTCGAAGTGGTGCACGCCATCGGCGGCGGTTAACCGCACCCGCTCATCCGAATGACGCCGCCTCTGCGGCGCCCACAGCCCGCAGCAACACGTCCGAACGAGGATTTCCCATGCGCCCAGTTCCGAACGACAAGCCTTTCACCCTGGCCGGTCGCACCTATCAATCGCGCCTGCTGGTCGGCACCGGCAAGTACAAGGACCTCGAAGAGACGCGCGCGGCCATCGAGGCCTCCGGTGCCGAGATCGTCACCGTCGCGGTGCGCCGCACCAACATCGGCCAGAACCCGGGCGAGCCGAACCTGCTCGACGTGATCAGCCCGGAGCGTTACACCATCCTGCCGAACACCGCCGGCTGCTTTACCGCCGAGGATGCGGTACGCACCTGCCGCCTGGCCAGGGAGCTGCTCGACGGCCATAAGCTGGTCAAGCTGGAAGTGCTGGCCGACCAGAAGACCCTGTTCCCGAACGTGATCGAGACCCTCAAGGCCGCCGACGTGCTGGTCAAGGACGGCTTCGACGTGATGGTCTACACCAGCGACGACCCGATCATCGCGCGCCAGCTGGCCGAGATGGGCTGCATCGCGGTGATGCCGCTGGCCGGCCTGATCGGCACCGGTCTGGGCATCTGCAACCCATACAACCTGCGCATCATCCTCGAGGAGGCGACCGTTCCCGTGCTGGTCGACGCCGGTGTCGGCACCGCTTCCGACGCCACCATCGCCATGGAGCTCGGCTGCGAGGCGGTGCTGATGAACACCGCCATCGCCCATGCGCAGAATCCGGTGCTGATGGCCGAGGCGATGAAATACGCCATCGAGGCCGGGCGCCTGGCCTACCTGGCCGGTCGCATGCCGAAGAAGCTCTATGCCAGTGCCTCCTCGCCGCTGGAAGGGCTGATTCGCTGACACCTTTCGTGGCCGGCCTCGACGCTTCGTCGGGGCCGGCTTTTTTATACCTTGCAGGCAGACCATGACTGAGCAGAACCCCGCGGCCGAAGAGCAGCAAACCGAGCACCGCCGCACCATCAAGAGTTTCGTGATGCGCGCCGGGCGCATGACCGAAGGCCAGCAGCGCGGCCTGGAGCAGGGCTGGCCGAAGTATGGCCTGGAGCTTGCCGATGGCCTGCGCGATTTCGATGAGGTGTTCGGCCGCAGCGCGCCGCGGACCTTCGAGATCGGCTTCGGCATGGGCCACTCGACGCTGGAAATGGCCGCCGCGGCGCCGGAGCAGGATTTCATCGGCGTGGAAGTGCATAAACCGGGCGTCGGCGCGTTGCTGAGCGGACTTGTGTCACAGAAACTGACTAACGTCCGGGTCTACAGTTGCGACGCCCTGGAGGTGCTGCGTGACTGCGTGGCCGACGCCAGCCTGGACCGCGTGCTGCTGTTCTTCCCGGACCCCTGGCACAAGAGCCGTCACCACAAGCGCCGCATCGTGCAGCCGGCCTTCGCCGAGCTGGTGCGGCGCAAGCTGAAGGTCGGCGGCGTGCTGCACATGGCCACCGACTGGGAACCCTATGCCGAACACATGCTCGAGGTGATGAATGTCGCCCCGGGCTACCGCAACCTGGCGCAAGACGGACGCTGCGTGCCACGCCCGACGGAGCGCCCGGTGACCAAGTTCGAACGCCGCGGCGAGCGGCTCGGCCATGGCGTCTGGGACCTGAAGTTCCAGCGCATCGACTGAGCGAGGCCAGACAAGCGACACCCGAGACGCCGCGCCGCCGCCTGGCCTGCCTGCCAGCCTACGCGATCGCTCGCCGGATCCAATCGAAGAGCCGCAACAGCGGCCAGGGAAGAGTGCCTGCCAGGACGGCATGCCTGCCCATACCAGACAACAAATGCAATGCCGTCAGCCGGGCATGGCCATGCCCTGCGTCGCGCATAATTGGGGGAGTAGACGATGTACGGAAAGATTGGAATTCTGTTGTTGGCGGCCTGTGCCGCTGTGCAGGCACAGGCCAAGGTGGACAGCACCCAGGCCGCGCGGTTGGGACAGGACCTGACGCCGCTGGGCGCGGAGCGGGCGGGCAATGCCGCCGGCACCATTCCGGCCTGGACCGGTGGCGTCCAGGCACCGGCCGGCTACGAGCCGGGCATGCATCATCCCGACCCGTTCGCCGGAGATTCGCTGCTGTACCGGGTCGATCGCAACAATCTGAAGGAACATGAAAACCAGCTTCCCGAAGGCATGAAGGCGCTGCTGGAGCGCTATCCGGACTACCACCTACGCGTATTCCCGACCCGCCGCAGCGCTGCGGTACCGCAGCGGATCTACGATGCCACTCGTTTCAATGCCGTCAGCGCCGAGCTGATCGCCAACGGCAACGGCATCCAGGGTGCGGCGGCCGGGATTCCCTTCCCGATCCCGCAGAGCGGCATCGAGGTCATCTGGAACCACATCCTGCATTACAAGGGTGACCAGAGCCACATGATCAACAACCAGGCGGTGGTGATCGGTGGTCGGGCCAACTACATCAAGCGCGACCGGCACGTGTACTACGTCTACAACCGCGAGGGGATGACCTACGCCGATCTGGACAACACCGTGCTGTACTACAAGTACCGCGTCACCGCGCCGGCCAAGCTCTCCGGCACCGCGCTGGTCGTGCAGGACCCGATTGACCAGGTACTGACCACCCGCAAGGCGTGGCGCTACAGCCCGGACGATCGTCGTGTGCGCCGCCTGCCTTCGCTGGCCTACGACTCCCTGCAGCCTGACACCAGTGGCCTGGCCACGGCCGATGTGGTGGACTCGTTCAACGGCGCCCCGGATCGCTACGACTGGGAACTGCTCGGCAAGCGCGAAATGCTCATGCCCTACAACAGCTACGCCGTGCACCAGAAGGGCATTTCCTACGACACCATCGTCCAGCCGCGCACCCTCAACCCCGACCTGCTGCGCTACGAGCTGCACCGCGTCTGGGTGGTCGAAGCCACGCTGCGCAAGGGCTTCAGCCATCTCTACGACAAGCGCCGCTTCTATATCGACGAGGACAGCTGGGCGATCCTGGCAGTCGATCTGTATGACGAGAAGGGGCAGCTGATCGGCCTGCAGGAAAGCCATCCGATCAGCTATTACGACGTGCCGATGTTCAACAGCACGCTGGAGACGCTCTACCATCTCAAGGATGGCAACTACTTCGTCGACGGCCTGGACAACAACGAGCCGATGTACGATTTCAACGTGAAGCTCGGCCCACGCGATTTCTCGCCGCAGGCGCTGCGTCGCGGCAACTGAGGATCACCGGGATAAAAGAAGGGCGCCACTGGCGCCCTTTGTTTTTTCACGCCTGGCACAGGCCTGCGGCCGCCAGGCTGACGCGTGTACCGGCTGCGCCGCGGACAATGGCCTCGATCTGTTCGAGCGAGCCGATCACCGCGACCTTGCCGGTATTACGTGCGAACTGGCAGGCCGCTTCGATCTTCGGTCCCATGGAGCCAGCAGCGAAACCCAGGCCTTGCAGTCGGTCTGGGTGGGCTTCGGCGATCCGCCGCTGCTGCGGGGTGCCCCAGTCCAGGTAGGCGCCGTCGACATCGGTCGCGATCACCAGCAGGTCAGCGGCGAGCTGCTCGGCCAGCAGCGCTGAACACAGGTCCTTGTCGATCACCGCCTCGACCCCTTGCAGCCGTCCGTGCTGGTCGTAGACGGTCGGAATGCCACCGCCGCCGGCACAGATCACCACGCTGCCCTTCTCCAGCAGCCAGCTGATCGGCCTGATCTCGAAGATCCGCTTCGGCCGCGGGCTGGGCACCACGCGGCGGAAATGGTCGCCGTCCGGCGCAATGCTCCAGCCCCGTTGTTCGGCCAGACGCTGTGCCTCTTCGCGGCCGTAGACCGGGCCGATCGGTTTGCTTGGCGCCTGGAAGGCCGGATCCTGTGGATCCACTTCGACCTGTGTCAGCAGGGTGGCGAAGGGCACCTCGAATGGCAGCACATTACCCAGCTCCTGCTCGATGATGTAGCCGATCATGCCCTCGGTTTCGGCCCCCAAGACGTCCAGCGGATAGCTGGGTACGTCCTTGTAGGCGGCCCCTTGCAGGGCCAGTAGCCCGACCTGCGGGCCGTTGCCGTGGGCCACCACCAGTTCGTTGCCCGGTGCGATCCGCGCGATCTGTGCGCAGGCCCGGCGGATGTTCTCTCGCTGATTCTCGGCGCTCAGCGGCTCCCCTCGGCGAAGCAGGGCATTGCCGCCCAGCGCAATGACGATGCGCATGTCGGTTCCTCCAGAGCGCCCATCACGGACGCCGGTCACATCAGATGTCGGCGAGGGTGGAGACCAGGATCGCCTTGATGGTGTGCATGCGGTTCTCCGCCTGCTCGAAGGCAATGCAGGCCGGGGATTCGAACACCTCCTCGGTGACCTCGATACCGTTGGCCAGGTGCGGATAGCGCGTGGCGATCTCCTTGCCGACCTTGGTCTCGCTGTTGTGGAACGCCGGCAGGCAATGCATGAACTTCACCCGCGGGTTGTTGCTCGCCTGCATCAGCGCCGCGTTCACCTGGTAGGGCAGCAGCTGCTGGATGCGCTCGGCCCAGGCGTCCATCGGCTCGCCCATCGAGACCCAGACGTCGGTGTGGATGAAGTCGACGCCTTGCACCGCCGCCTGCGTATCCTCGGTGAGCAGCAGGCGCGCACCGCTCTGCGCGGCGAATTCCTCGCAGGCCTTGACGTGTTGCTCGCTGGGCCAGAGGGCGCGCGGCGCGGCGATGCGTACATCCATGCCCAGCTTGGCGCCGATCAGCAGCAGGGAGTTGCCCATGTTGTTGCGCGCATCGCCCAGATAGGCGTAGCTGATCTGGTGCAGCGGCTTGTCGCTGTGCTCGCGCATGGTCATGACGTCGGCGATCATCTGCGTCGGATGGTATTCGTCGGTCAGGCCGTTGTAGACCGGCACGCCGGCGTAGCGCGCCAGCTCCTCGACGATCTCCTGCTTGAAGCCACGGTATTCGATGGCGTCGTACAGCCGTCCGAGCACCCGCGCGGTGTCCTTCATGCTTTCCTTGTGGCCGATCTGCGAGGAGTTGGGGTCGATGTAGGTGACGTTGGCGCCCTGATCGTAGGCGGCCACCTCGAAGGCGCAGCGGGTCCGCGTGGAGGTCTTCTCGAAGATCAGCGCGATGTTCTTGCCCTTGAGATGCTGGCGCTCGGTACCGCTGTACTTGGCGCGCTTGAGGTCGCGGGAGAGATCGAGCAGGTACTGCAGTTCGCGCTCGCTGTGGTGCATCAGGCTGAGCAGGCTGCGGTTGTGAATGTTGAAGGCCATGGGGTGAGTCCTCCGCAATGTCGGTTTGCCGGGGTGGGACCGGCGCAGTGATCAGTAGTCGAGCGCGTCGCGCGCGATCGGGCAGGTCATGCAGTGGCCGCCGCCGCGACCACGGCCCAGTTCGCTGGCGCTGATGGTGATGACTTCCACCCCGGCCTTGCGCAGCTGTGTGTTGGTGAAGGTGTTGCGGTCGTAGCCGATGACCACCCCGGGTTCAAGGGCGACCACGTTATTGCCGTCGTCCCACTGCTCACGCTCCACCTCGTAGCTGTCGCCGCCGGTTTCCACCACCCGCAGGGCGGGCAGGCCGAGGGCTTCGGCGACCACCTGGAGGAAGCTGGCCTTTTCCCGGCGCAGGTCGATGCCGCCGGGTTTGCTTTCGTCGGGGCGCAGGCTGAACGCGACGATGCCGTGCACCACGTCGGGGTAGATGGTCACCAGGTCGCGATCGCAGAAGCTGAACACCGTATCCAGGTGCATCGCCGAGCGGGAACGCGGCAGGCCGGCGACGATCACGCGCTCGGCCGCGCCGTGGCGGAACAGCGACTGCGCCAACTGGCCGATGGCCTGCCGCGAGCTGCGTTCGCCCATGCCGACCAGCACCACGCCCTTGCCGATCGGCATCACGTCGCCGCCTTCGAGCGTGGCCAGACCGTGGTCGAGCTCGGGGTCGCCGTACCAGACCTTGAAGTCCTGGCCGGCGAACTGCGGATGGAAGCGGTAGATCGCGGCCGCGAGCAGGGTTTCCTGGCGGCGCGCGGTCCAGTGCATCGGGTTGAGCGATACACCGCCGTAGATCCAGCAGCTGGTGTCGCGGGTGAACAGGGTGTTGGGCAGCGGCGGCAGGATGAAGCTCGAGTGGCCCAGATAGTCGCGGAACAGGCTGACGATTTCGCCGCTGCGGGTGCCCGGAATGTCGCTGCCGGACACCCCGCCGATCAGGAATTCGGCAAGTTGCCGGGGTTGCTGTTCTTCGAGCCAGCTACGCACCTCGTCCTGCAGGCCGATGCCGACCTGGTTGGCGGTGATCTTGCGGTCGAGAATCCACTTCAGCGCCACCGGATTGCTCACCGTCTCGGTCAGCAGGTTGTGCATTTCCAGCACCTCGACGCCGCGCTCGCGCATCTTGGTGACGAAGTCGAAATGATCACGCTTGGCCTGGTTGACCCAGAGCACGTCGTCGAACAGCAGCTCGTCGCAGTTGCTCGGCGTCAGGCGCTGGTGGGCGAGGCCGGGCGAGCAGACCATCACCTTGCGCAGCTTGCCCGCCTCGGAATGGACGCCCAGTTTCGTTGGTTGCTGAGTCATGGCATTTGCCTCCGTCAGTCATTGCACCGGTAGGTGCAGAGTGGCTCGCCGCCGCTTGTGGCCTTGGCGAGAGAGGGCGCCGGGGCGCCGGTCAGAGGGACAGGAAACCGTCGTAGAGGCCGTAGGCCGCGATCGCCGCCCCGATAAGCACGGCGGCGAAGATCAGCTTCTCGACGCCGCTGAATACCGGCTGCCCCAGTTCGCGCTTGGCCTTGGCGAAGAACAGTGCCCCCGGCGCATAGAGCAGCGCCGACAACAGCAGGTACTGGATGCCACCGGCATAGACCAGCCACACGGCATACAGCGTAGCGACGGCGGCGATCAGCGTGTCCTTGCGCCGTTCACCCGCGGCGTTCGCGTATCCCTCGCCGCGAACCCCGAGCAGCAATGCATAGGCCGCCGACCAGAAGTACGGCACCAGGATCATCGAGGTGGCGAGGTAGAGCAGGCTGAGATAGGTGGAGGCGTTGAACAGGGTGATGATCAGGAACAGCTGGATCAGCCCGTTGGACAGCCACAGCGCATTGACCGGAACGTGGCGGGCATTTTCCTTGCGCAGGAAGCTCGGCATGGTGTGGTCACGGGCGGCGGCGAAGAGAATCTCGGCACACAGAAGGGTCCAAGACAACAGGGCACCGGCCAGCGAAACCACCAGGCCGACGCTGATCAGCACCGCGCCCCAGCGACCGACCACCTGCTCCAGCACGCCCGCCATGGAAGGGTTCTTCAGGCCCGCCAGCTCGGCCTGGCTCATGATGCCCATCGACAGGATGTTCACCAGCACCAGCAGCGCGAGCACGCTATAGAAGCCGATGACCGTGGCGCGGCCGACGTCGCTACGGCGCTCGGCGCGCGCCGAGAACACGTTGGCGCCCTCGATACCGATGAACACCCACACCGTCACCAGCATCATGTTGCGTACCTGCTGCATCACGCTGCCCAGCTCCGGGTTGCCACGGCCCCAGAAGTCGGCAGTGAACACGTCCAGGCGGAAGGCCACCGCGGTGATCACGATGAACAGGATCAACGGCACGATCTTGGCGATGGTGGTGACCAGGTTGACGAACGCCGCCTCGCGGATACCGCGCAGAACGAGGAAATGCACGCCCCAGAGCACCAGCGAGGCGCCGATCACCGCCGGCAGGGTATTGCCCTCGCCGAACATCGGAACGAAGTAGCCCAGCGTGCTGAACAGCAGTACGAAGTAGCTGACGTTGCCGATCCAGGCGCTGATCCAGTAGCCCCAGGCGGAGGAGAAGCCCATGTAGTCGCCGAAACCGGCCTTGGCATAGGCGTAGACACCGGCGTCGAGTTCCGGCTTGCGGTTGGCCAGGCTCTGGAACACGAAGGCCAGAGTCAGCATGCCCACGGCAGTGATTGCCCAGCCGATCAGGATGGCGCCGGCGCTGGCACTGGCCGCCATGTTCTGCGGCAGGGAAAAGATTCCGCCGCCTATCATCGAACCCATCACCAGCGCCACCAGCGCGCTGAGTTTCAGTTGCTTCGAGGTCGTGGCCATTACCCTGTCTCCTTTCAAGACCGTGCGTAGCGGGACCATTGAATGCCTGCCAGTGCGTTGCGGTCATGACAGACGTCAAGAAAGTGTGGGAGTGATGGTGCAAGGATGCCTTTGGCCGGTTGCGGTGCGATGAACGCAGCCGGACCGGCACAGCCATTGCGCAGTCAGCTTCGAGCGAGGGGGAAGCGGTGTTCAGACCCGGACATGTGGAAATCAGCCGGCTGCCGACCGAGGCGCGCCCCGGCTATCACCTGACCCTCGACTATCACGTCGAAGGTGCCGAACCGAGGCCGGAGTGGGCGTGCTTTCACCTGCGCGTCGAGGCACCTCAGGTGCATATCGACGAGCAGTTCCGGATGCATCGGGATGTCGCCTACAACTTCCTGCAGCGCATTCGCCGGTGCCTGCGTGACCATGGCGTACAGGTCAGGCAGGACATCCTGTTCGGCTTTCACGCGTTGTATGACCCGTTGTATGCGGATCTGCGGCAGCAGTTGCACCTGCAGCCCGGCGAGGCGGTCGATCTCGACCGCTTCCTGCGCGAAGGCTGAGTGGCGTCAGTTGCGGTCGGCGATCACGCCGATGAGGAAGAAGATCAGCAGCAGCACCGGCGCCAGGCTGTAGTTGTTCAGGTGCGCCAGGCCCTGGGTCATCCAAGGTGTGAGAAAGACGATGGCCAGGCCGTAGCCCACCGCGCAGACGAGCACGAAGATCAGCGTACGCAGGAAGAAGTTGAGGCTGCTCACCGTGTTCTTGACCCAGGCGTTCAACGCCGGGCCGAACAGCACGAAGAGCGTTGCCATCAGCGCCAGGGAGATATCGGACAGGTGACTGCGGCTCCAGCGCGACAGCGTGACGATCAGGTCGAGTAGCAAATCCATGCAGGGTCCTTAAGGCAGGAAGCTCTGTAGCAGGTCGTTGAGAAACAGCTGGCCCTTGGGCGTCGCCACCAGCCGGGCGGGATCGTTGGACAGCAGACCCCGAGCCTCGGCGTCGCGCCGTGGCTTGGCGATCGCATCCAGCGACAGCCCTGTGCGTTGAGTGAACAGCACGGCCGGCACGCCGTCGGTGAGGCGCAGCACATTCATCAGGAATTCGAAGGGCAGCTCGTCCGCGGTCAGCTGCTTCTCGCCTGCGCGGAAGGCCTTGGCCGGATCGAGATAGTCCTTCGGCAGGCGGGTCTTCCAGCTACGCAGGATGCGGCCGTCGGCATGGCTGAGCTTGGCATGGGCGCCGGCACCGATGCCGAGGAAGTCGCCGAAGGTCCAGTAGTTCAGGTTGTGCCTCGCCTGTCGGCCCGGCTGGGCATAGGCGGAGGTCTCGTACTGGCGATAGCCGTGCTCGCCGAGCAGTGCCTGGCCGGCTTCCTGGATGTCCCAGAGGATGTCGTCTTCCGGCAGCTGCGGTGGCTGGCTCCAGAACAGGGTGTTCGGTTCCAGGGTCAGCTGGTACCAGGACAGGTGCGTCGGCTGCTGGGCGATGGCGGTGCGCAGGTCGCTCAGCGCATCCTCCAGGCTCTGGTCCGGCAGGCCATGCATGAGGTCGAGGTTGAAGTTTTCGAAGCCTGCGGCACGGGCCATGTCCGCTGCGCGGATGGCTTCGTCGCCGTCGTGGATGCGCCCGAGTGCCTTGAGCTTGGCGGCCTGGAAACTCTGCACGCCGATGGACAACCGATTGATGCCGAGCTGGCGGTAATCGCGGAACTTGGCCTGCTCGAAGGTCCCGGGGTTGGCTTCCAGGGTGATCTCGATGTCGTCGGCGAACCCGACCAGATGCTCCAGGCCCTCGACGATGGCGGCCAGCGCCCGGGCAGAGAACAGGCTTGGCGTGCCGCCACCGAAGAAAATCGAGCTCAGCCGGCGGCCCTGGACGTGCTCGAGGTCGGCCCGCAGATCCGCCAGCAGCGCGGCCACATAGGCCTCTTCCGGCAGCTCAGGGCCGGCCGTGTGGGAGTTGAAGTCACAGTACGGGCACTTGCGCACGCACCAGGGGATATGGACGTACGCCGCCAGAGGCGGCAGTTCGAAGCGGCCCTGGCCGGTTGCCGGCGCGGGGCTTGCGGCGATCATATCCCCAGCCGCTGCTTGAGCAGGGCCATGGCGCGTGCGCGGTGGCTGAGCTGGTTCTTCTGCGCGGCGGGCAGCTCGGCGCTGGAGCAGTCGCACTCCGGTACCCAGAACAGCGGGTCGTAGCCGAAGCCGTGCTCGCCGCGCGGCGCATGCAGGATGCGCCCATGCCAGAGGCCTTCGCAGATGATCGGCAGCGGATCGTCGGCGTGCCGCACCAAGGCCAGCGCACAGACGAACTGCGCGCCGCGCTCGGCGTCCGGCACGTCGCGCAGCACCTGCAGCAGCTTGGCATTGTTGGCTGCGTCGCCCTGGCCATCGGCGTAGCGCGCCGAGTACACGCCGGGGGCGCCGCCCAGGGCGTCGACCTCCAGGCCCGAGTCATCGGCCAAGGCCGGCAGGCCGGAGATCCGTGCCGCATTGCGCGCCTTGAGAATGGCGTTCTCGATGAAGGACAGGCCGGTTTCTTCCGGCTCCACGGTGCTGAACTCGGCCACCGAGCGGACGCGCACGGCGTCGCCGAGCATGGCCTGGAGTTCCTTGAGTTTGCCGGCGTTGTGACTGGCCAGCACCAGTTCGGAAAAAGGCATCATCGGTCGGGGAAGAATTCCTGGTTGAACTCGAAACTGAACGGCTGCGCGCCGGTCGGCTGCACGGTGAGGCGGAAGCGCAGGGTTTCCTGGGAGTCGAAGGGGAACTGCGCCAGGTAGTAGATCGCCTCGTCGCCTTCCTTGAGCTGCTTGAAGGTGAGCTGGCGATCCTGGCCGAGCAGGTTCTTCACCTGGCCGCTGACCTGGGCGGCGACCGGCTTGCCATCCTTGACCACCGACACGTTGACCACGCCCTGGGTCTTGCTGCGCACCAGGCCGGCGGCTGCGGCGATGTCCGGCTGCAGGAAGCCGGAATTGAAGGCGATGTAATGGATGTCGTACTCGCCGACGCTGTGCTTGCGCTCGGCCAGTGCCGGCAAGGTGAGCAGTGCGGCCAGCAGGCCGATCAGCATGCGTTTCATGGGTCTACTCCTGCGTTGGTGGGTCAGCGGGACGGCCCGGTGACACGATAGATGCCGATTTCGCCCAGCAGATTGGGCCAGAGACGGCTCGCCCAGCCGTGCTTGTGGTCGCGGTCCACGGCCAGACGCTCGCGCACCCTGGCACCGCTTTCCTGGCACAGTCGCTCGAAATCCTCGAAGGTACAGAAGTGGATGTTCGGCGTGTTGTACCAAGTGTAGGGGAGGAACTCCGATACCGGCATGCGGCCCTTGCTCGCCAGGTACCAGCGGCAGCGCCAGTGGCCGAAGTTGGGGAAGGTGATGATGCACTCGCGGCCGACTCGCAGCATTTCCTTGAGCAGCTTGTCGGGGTAGTGCACCGCCTGCAGCGCCTGGGTCATCACCACCATGTCGAAGCTGTCGCTGGCGAAGTTGCCAAGGCCCTGGTCGAGGTTCTGCTCGATGACGTTGACGCCCTTGGCGAGGCAGGCGGTGATGTTGTCCGGGTCGATCTCCAGGCCGTAGCCGCTGACCTGCTTGTGGTCGCGCAGCCAGGCGAGCAGCTCGCCATTGCCGCAGCCGAGGTCGAGGACTCGGCTGCCGGCCGGGATCCAGTCTTGGATGATGTCCAGATCGGCGCGCATCTTCGTTCCTTATACGGCTATGCGGTTCATGTAACCGCGGAAGGCTTGCAGGTAGCGGGGGTTGGGAATCAGGAAGGCGTCGTGACCCTGCGGCGCGTCGATCTCCAGGTAGCAGACGTTCTTGCGTGCCGCGAGCAGGGCGTCGACGATTTCCCGCGAGCGTTCCGGCGAGAAGCGCCAGTCGGTGGTGAAGGACATCACGCAGAAGTCCGCCTGAGCGACCTCGAAGGTCCGGGCCAGGTCGTCATCGTTGGCCGCGGCCGGGTCGAAGTAGTCCAGCGCCTTGGTCATCAGCAGATAGGTGTTGGCGTCGAAGCGCCCGGAGAACTCCTCGCCCTGGTAGCGCAGGTAGCTCTCGACCTGGAACTCGACGCTGTTGAAGTCGTAGTTGAGCTTTTCGCTCTTCAACCCGCGGCCGAACTTGGTGCCCATGGCATCATCGGACAGGTAGGTGATGTGGCCGACCATGCGTGCCAGCATCAGGCCGCGCTTGGGGATGACCCCCATTTCCTGGAAATGCCCGCCGTGGAACTCGGGATCGGAGAGGATCGCCTGGCGTGCCACCTCGTTGAAGGCGATGTTCTGCGCCGACAGCTTGGGCGCCGAGGCAATCACCAGGCAGTGACGCACCCGCTCGGGATAGCTGATGGTCCACTGCAGGGCCTGCATGCCGCCCAGGCTGCCGCCGACCACTGCGGCCCACTGGTTGATGCCGAGCCGATCGGCCAGGCGTGCCTGGCTGTGCACCCAGTCCTCCACGGTGACGACCGGGAAGTCCGCGCCGTAGGGTTTGCCGGTGGCCGGGTTGGTGCTGCTGGGGCCGGTGGAGCCGTTGCAGCCGCCGAGGTTGTTCAGGCTGACGACAAAGAAACGATCGGTATCGATGGCCTTGCCCGGGCCGATGCAGGAATCCCACCAGCCGGGCTTGCGATCGTCCTCGCTGTGGTAGCCGGCAGCATGGTGATGGCCGGACAGGGCATGGCAGATCAGCACGGCATTGCTGCGCGCGGCGTTGAGTTCGCCGTAGGTTTCGTAGATCAGCTGGTAATCGGCCAGCGTGCGGCCGCAGGCGAGTGTCAGTGGTTCGGCAAAATGCGCGACCTGCGGACTCACCAGGCCAACGGAATCGGCGGGAATTGCAGTGGGCATCGACCCTGGCTCTTGCTTGGAGAAGGCGGCAAAGTCTAAAGGTAAGCGCGCTGCAATTCATCCTGAAATACAGCGGCGGCGGGCGCGTTGCCATTTCGCCATCCACGATGGCGGCAAATGGCAGCGAAGCTAGCTGATCTGGACGCTGCTCAGGCTGACCACCTTGCTCTGGCGGCGAAGCGGTGCAGGGCGGCGCAGCGCGCGCAGCATCTCCGCGGCCTGCGTCAGTTGCTGTTCCAGTTCGCCGCTGTAGCGGGTCAGCAGCTGGCCGCGCTGGCTGTTCTGCTGGCTTTCCTTGGCCAGGCTCTTCAGGCGCAGCATGTGGGTTTCCAGCTGCTGCTTGTGCTCCAGCGAAAACTGCAGCAGCGGCGTCAGGGCATCGCCGGACCAGCGCTCGGCTTCCTGGCGCAGGCGCTGATGCAGGCCGATGACCTCCTGCACCAGGGTGGCGAAGAAGCGCCGGGTCAGCGTGCGCTGCTCGGTCAGCAGCGTCTTGAGCTGCAGGCGGAACTGGTCGGCCTTGCTCTGCAGGGCACGCAGTTCGCGCTGGTAGGGCTGCAGCTGGAACAATGGCGGGTCGATGCCGTGCAGCGGGTTCTCTTCGCTATGCCGGCGATAGATCGCCGACACCATCTTGTTGGCCCGTTCGGCTTCCTGTTCGAGGATGCCCAGGTCCTGCTCAACCGAGCGGAAGAAATGCAGGATCGCCAGGTTGATCCCCAGCGTGGTCAGGCTGCCGGTCAGGCTGCGGCGCAGGCGGGTCAGGTGCTCTTCCAGCCGCTCCGCGCGGATCGCCGCGCGCAGCAGCTCGCCTTGGCGCTGCAGCAGGCGCTGGTTGGTCTTCAGGTCGAGCAGACGCTTGTGGTGGCGGTTGTGCTCGTGGCGCGTGCGCGCAGTGAGCTCAAGCAGCATCTGGCCGCTGCCCTGCTGGTGACTGGCGAGCAGGTCGCGTTGCTCAATGACCTTTTCCAGGCGCAACCGCAGGGCGTGCTGGCTGTTCTGGATCAACCCCATTACCTGAAGCACCACCTGATCTTCGAGCAGGCGCTCCTTCTGCGCCAGGATGCGCTGGCTGAGCAGCTGCTCCAGCTCGGCCAGCTGACTGCGTTCGAGCAGCGCCTGGTCGCCACGGATCTTCGCCATCAGCGCCTGTTTGGCCGAAAGCGGCAGGACGTCGGCCGCATCGATGCCCAGCTGTTGCGCGGTGGTCTCGCGGATCTGCTCGATGGCGTTCTGCACGAATGCCTCGCCGGCGACATCGTCCCAGAGCACGTCGATCTTGTTCAGCACGGCGAACAGGCTGTTCTGGGTGTCCTCGTCGAGCTGGCGGATGTGTTGCTGCCAGATCTGCATGTCGCTGGCGGTGACGCCGGTGTCGGCGGACAGCAGGAAGACGATGGCCTGGGCGTTGGGCAGCATCGACAGGGTCAGTTCGGGTTCGCTGCCCAGCGCGTTCAGACCGGGCGTGTCGAGGATGCGCAGACCCTGCCGCAGCAGCGGATGGTCGAAGTTGACCATGGCGTGACGCCAGGCGGGCACCAGTACATCGTCGCCGCCGCCCACGCTCTCTAGCGTGGCGGGATCGAAGCCGAGGGCGATCGCCTGTTCCACCGGCACGGTCTTGGTTTGCGCGACCTGGGCGAAGGCCTCGGCCATGCTCTGCGGGTCGCGTGGGTCCAGCGGCAGGTTCAGCCACAGTCGCGAGGTGCGCTTGAGCTGGGCGATGCTGGTGTCTTCCAGGCGCGACTCGATGGGCAGCAGGCGAATATAGGATCGTTCCGAACGCGGGTCGAAGAGCAGCTCGGTGGGGCACATGGTGGTGCGACCGGCGCGGGACGGCAGGATGCGCTGGCCATAGCTGGAGAAGAACAGGCTGTTGATCAGCTCGGTCTTGCCGCGGGAGTATTCGCCGACGAACGCCAGGGTGATGTGATCGGTGCGCAGCACCCGTAGCGCACGTTCCAGGCGCGCGTCGACGGCCTCGCTGCTCAATCGGTTGTGCGCCAGCCAGCTGCGATAGCGGGTGATCTCACGAATCAGATCGCGCTTCCAGGTGACGTAGGCGTCCACGTGTCGATCGAGTCGTTCCATGCTCATCCAGCTCCCGGTGTGATTCGGCGAATTATCGGACCCGCCGATGCGCGGTCAATTCAGTCCAGGCCTGACGCGACCGAACGGGCCTGCCGGTGGCATAGACGGTCATCGCCGGCTCGGGTCGAGTCGATGTCCTCGTTCACATCCCCGCGGTCATGCCGCGAGGTAGGATGGAAACAGCCGAGAAAATGCAGTCTACGTGCTGCCAGGCGGCAAGCCGAGGCGCTTTTCGCGTCGGCCCGCCGCTTTGACTGCAAAGCATGAACGGCGTCTCAGATAAGCATGCGCAGGATGTTCGGCATGTGGGTCATGGTGGCCAGGTTGTTCACCACCAGCATGTCCAGCAGCTTGATCGCGAGGAAGGCGAAGATCGGCGAGATATCCAGCCCGCCGAGGTTCGGCAGCAGGCGGCGGAAGGGCATCAGCACCGGCTCGCAGATCTGGCTGACCAGCTGAGCGCCCGGGTTGTGGCTGCCCGGTGCGACCCAGGAGAGGATCACGCTGATGATCAGCGCCCAGAAGAAGATGTTGAGGAACAGACCGGTGATGCCGACCAGCGCCCAGACAAGGAGCAGCAGCGGATTGCCGGTGGTGCCGTAGGCGATCAGCAGGATCAGCGCCATCAGCACCATCTGCACGATGATCGCGAGTACCAGCGAGGACAGGTCCAGCGAGCCCATGCTCGGGATGACGCGGCGCATCGGGCGTAGCAGCGGGTGGGTGGCCTTGACGATGAACTGGCTGAGCGGGTTGTAGAAGTCGGCACGTACCAGCTGGAGGATGAAGCGCAGCAGCACGATCAGCAGGTAAAGGCTGCCCAGGGTCTGGATGACGAGGATCAGGGCTTGCGAGAGTTGGGACATGAATGCTCCTTATTGGCCCAGTTGTTCGGCCAGTTCGGCCGAGCGTTGTGCAGCGGCGTTCAATGCCTGCTGCACCAGCTGCTCGAAGCCGCCAGCCTGGAAGGCTTTGATCGCCGCTTCGGTGGTTCCGTTCGGCGAGGTGACGCGGCGTCGCAGTTCGGCCGCCTCGACATCGCTCTCGCAGGCCATGCGGGCTGCTCCCAGTGCGGTCTGCAGGGTCAGCTGGGCGGCGGTTTCGCGAGGCAGGCCGAGCTGCTCGCCGGCAGCGGTCATCGCCTCGATGAGCAGGAAGAAATAGGCCGGACCACTGCCGGAAACGGCAGTCACCGCATCGATCAGGTGCTCCTCGTCGAGCCACAGCGCCATGCCGACGGCTGACAGCAGCTGTTCGGCCTGGGCCTTCTGCTCGGCACTGACCTGGGCGTTGGCAAACAAGCCGCTGACGCCCTGGCGCAGCAGCGCCGGTGTGTTGGGCATGCAGCGCACGATCGCCTGCGGCCGCGGGCCGAGCCAGCGCTGCAGGCTGTCGCAGCTGATGCCGGCAGCGATGGAAACAATCAGCGGCCCATGTTCGAGGTGGGCGGCCAGGTCGCGGCAGACGGCCTGCATCACCTGCGGCTTAACCGACAGCACCACCACATCGGCGTCAGCCAGTGCTTCGGCATTCTGCGCGAAGGTTTGGATGCCGTGCTCGGCGCTGATTTTCGCGCGCTGTTCGGCACCCGGATCGCTGGCGCGGATGGCATCAGCGGCGATGCCCTGGGCACGCAGCCCGCCGATCAGGCTGGCGGCCATGTTGCCGGCGCCGATGAAGGCGATGCGGGGAGAGGTCATAGCGATTCCTTTATTGAGGGCGGCCGTAGTCACGGGCGCCGAAGAGAGCAGTGCCGATGCGAACCCAGGTCGCACCTTCGGCAATGGCAGCTTCCAGATCCTGACTCATGCCCATGGACAGCGTATCCAGATCAAGTGCCAGCTCGTCGCGAAGCTGCCGCACACGGGCGAAGGCGGCGTGTTGCTCGGCCGGATCCTCGCTGGGGGCCGGGATGCACATCAGACCGCGCAGGCGCAGTCGTGGCAGTGCGGTGATCGCACGCGCCAGCTGCTGCACCTCCTGCGGTGCACAGCCGGACTTGCTGGTCTCGCCACTGACATTCACCTGCAGGCAGATGTTCAACGGCGGCAGCGCCTCAGGGCGCTGATCGGAGAGGCGCTGGGCGATCTTCAGGCGATCCACCGAGTGCACCCAGTCGAAGTGTTCTGCGATGGCCTGGGTCTTGTTCGACTGGATGGGGCCGATGAAATGCCAGGTCAGCGGCAGGTCGTCCAGCTCGGCCTGCTTGTCCAGCGCCTCCTGCAGATAGTTCTCGCCGAAATCGCGCAGGCCGGCGGCGAATGCGTCGCGAATGGCAGCGGCTGGCTGGGTCTTGCTGACGGCCAGCAGGCCCACCGTGGCGGGCTCACGACCCACAGCTTGCGCCGCCTCACGGATGCGTGCTCCGACCTTTGCAATATTCTTCTCTATCGTGGACATTACTTGCGCCCGCCGCCTTGGGGTCTGCGCGGCATTCTACCTGCTCGCTTGTAATTGGGGAGTCCCATGGATATCACTGAACTGCTGGCCTTCAGCGCCAAGCAGGGTGCGTCGGATTTGCACCTTTCCGCCGGCCTGCCGCCGATGATCCGCGTCGATGGTGACGTGCGCCGCATCAATATGCCGGCCATGGACCACAAGCAGGTGCATGCGCTGATCTACGACATCATGAACGAC
>JABAHQ010003681.1_pt3 | contig 19722 bp, 19 predicted proteins | sample 7062091 | NCBI WGS metagenome assembly JABAHQ01 (sample SAMN14534359, study PRJNA622989) | marine sediment metagenome | biome: marine biome [ENVO:00000428]; feature: marine pelagic biome [ENVO:01000023]; material: deep marine sediment [ENVO:00002113] | place: India: Gulf of Kutch | collected...
GGGTTCATCTTCCTGCTGACGATGATGAGTTGCGGGGCCTGTGCCTTGAGCCAATGGTTTTAGGATGTTAGCTGGGTGAAAAAAGTGGTGAGGGAAGCAGATACCCTCACCACTTTTTTTGTAATGGCCAATTGACTTGATGCCTGGTTGGCAGTACAGTATAATCATCGTAAATTGAAGCTGGGAGTAATTTTATGGCTACGTTGACTATTGAGTTGCCGGATGAGTTGATGCAGCAAGTGGAGAGACGCGGTATTTCCCAACAGCGGTTGGAGAAAATAGTTCTTCATGTGGTTCAGTTCTACTTGCATGAATGGGATGAAATACTGCCGGATGATAATGAGCCAGAATGGACTGATGGCGAGGCGTTCGCTCGTCGGATGATTGCCAATAATCGTGAACTATTTGAAGAATTGGCTCGGCTCTGAACCAGAGTGCCTAATTTGTTGCTTTCCGACGGCAGGGCATCATTTCGCCCTTATATTGGCGTGTGCTATAATGTCTGCAAAGGCGATTTTATGTGTAAAGGACTAATTTTTATGAGCGAAGAAACAGATATAACCTCTACTAACCGATCTGTGTTGATCAGAACAATAAATCTTATGACTGAAGTCTTGCCTGACCGCGAAGTACGGATTACCCTTCCCTCTGATGTACCGCTGGGCCCAGCGGAAATTGTCGTTGTTGTGGCTTCACGGGCCGGCGCTACAGCCCCCTCCTTGGGGAATTTGCTCCACTCTGAATTCTTCGGAATGTGGCGAGACCGCACTGATATCGACGACAGTGTAGAATTCGCCCGTCGTTTACGGACGGAGGCTTGGAGTCGGTCGTCGTGATTGTATTGCTTGACACAGATGTGTTAGTGGACTGTCTGCGTGGCACTCCCTCTGCTCAAGCCTGGTTGGCTAGCGTGGAAGCAGAGCCTTTTCAGGTACCCGGTATTGTGGCAATGGAATTGTTGATGGGCTGTCATAATCAAGCTGAGCTTCGACGTATTCAGAAATTTCTCCATACCTTTGCTGTTGTTTGGCCCGAGGCCACCGAATTTGCTCGAGCATATGACCTCCTTGCTGCTCACCGGCTGGCAAGTGGGTTAAGCATTCCCGACTGTCTGATTGCTGCTATGACACTCTCTCGCTCGGCCCGATTGTATACGTTCAACCTGAAGCATTTTCGGATAATAGACGGGCTAGATGTTCAAGAACCCTACGCACGCACCTGATACAGAAGTTATAGTCCTAACGATCAACGTAAAATCAAGAGAGGAGCCTTGATGGCTCCTCTCTTTTTCTTTCCCTAGGCTGGTGGCCGGCCACTCATTTTCACTTCATAGCCGGCTTCTTCCAGAATCTGCTTGATTTCATCCAGGTCACCCCGGCCAGACCAGCGATTACTGCGACGGTCCCACCAGAGTTTGTCTTTTAATAGTTCTCTCAGTTGATCCCGTTCGCTGACGGGGAAAACAATGGTGCGATCTTTACGTCTGATGGTCACTTGTACAGCCATTACTTATGAATCCTTTCTTCCTTATAAACTCAACCCAAACTCAACCTTAGATGACACCCGCCTCACGCAGTTGATCTATTTCTGCTTCAGTATAATTCAAATCCTTAATGATGTCAGTCGTATGCTCGCCTAACAAGGGGGGCGGGAGCCGGTATGAGACAGGAGTGTCCGAAAAATTAATTGGATTCCCCAAAGATTTTACTATTCCAAGTAAAGGATGTTCTAATTCGACGATAAAATTGCGGGCACGATGTTGTGGGTGGTTTAACGTTTCGGGCAGGCGGTTGATGGGACCGCTGGGAACGCCAATTTGATACAACTTCTCCAACCAATAATCGGCCGGTTGGGCAGCGAACATCTCTTCCAGGATGACCAGCAACTCGTCGCGATGCTTGATACGATCTGCGTTGGTGCGATATTTCGGGTCATCCTTTAAATGGCCCAGGTTAAAGGCGTCACAAAAAGCCTGCCACAGCTTCTCTGTGCCGACGGCGATAATCATATATTTGTCCTGAGCGCGAAAGACCTGATAGGGCACAATGTTGGGGTGGGCGTTGCTCATCCGCTCAGGGACGACATTGGCGTTAAGATAGCCGCTGGCCAACATCGTATTCCAGGCGGTCTGTCCTTCAACCAGGCTCATATCGAGGACCTGGCCGCGGCCCGTTCTTCCTCGGACGTAAAGCGCCCCGACGATGCCGATGGTGGCATACATGCCCGTGGTGATGTCGGCGATGGGGATAGGATAACGGTAAGGCTCACCCTCCGGATCAGCAGCCCCGGTCAGGCTCATGAGACCTGCTTCGCCCTGGGCGATGAGATCGTAGCCGGGACGTTCGGCGTAGGGGCCGGTGTTCCCGTAGCCGGTGATGCTGCAATAAATCAAACGTAGGTTGAGGCTTTGCAAGGTCTCGGCATCCACCCCGGCCCGCTGGCGGGAGGCCTGCCTGGGGATATTGCAGATGAAAACATCGGCTTTGGCGATGAGTTGGTGCAAAATCTTCTGTCCGGCCGGTTTGCTGAGATCAAGGGTCAAACTTTTTTTGTTGCGATTGATGCTCAAAAAGTAAGTGCTTTCACCCTCGACGAAAGGCGGCCCCCAACCCCGACTTTGATCGCCGCCCCCGGGCCGCTCAATTTTGATCACTTCGGCCCCTAAGTCACCGAGCAGCATACTGCAATAAGGCCCGGCCAGCGCCTGGGTTAAATCGATTACGGTGATTTTTTCCAATACTTGAGTCATAGTAACTATCTACCTGTGGATAAAATAGACCCGCATGATACTTGAGGTTAAAATGTGTGTCAAAACGTTTTTATATTAGCGACTGATACCGCGGCGCAGCTCAGTGAGACGGGCCTCTAAGACAGCATGATCGGCCTCCAACTCGGCGCGACGGGTCGAATCGGTTTCCTGGTGGAAAGCCAGGACAATCGCGACGCTAGATGCCTCCAGGGCTGAACCGAGCGTTTCTTCCAGGGCTGTACGGTGAACTCCCTCGGTTTCTTGCTGGAGCAAGGTCTCTAAATTGGCCACTACCTCGGCCAATTCAGCCCGATGGGCCCCCAACTCTGCCTTAAAGGCTTCGAGGTCAATTTGCTCCCCTTTTAAGGCTGTGTTGAGGTCTTCCAACGCCGTTTCGCGGGCTTCCAGCGCGGTACGCAGGGTGGTCAAGACCGTATTGACTTCCTGTGATTGAGGGTTGTTTTGCTCCGGTAATTGTTCGGCTTGCGTGGTCGGCATTTTTCGCTCCCTAACATGTTTGATACATTAAGGATACGTTAGGCGGGGACAAATGCAAAATAGTGCACCCTCATTTTCCCGTTGCTGTTGCTAAATGATAGTCTTATGCCCTATAATGAAAGTACATCGTCTCTGGTCCAGAGATAGCCGCATAGGCGGAAAAAATTCCGTGTAATACTTTGAACTTGGCCTTATACAGAAGAAGGGCTATCATCGTATTTTTGCATATTATCCAGACAAGTTTCTGGATAAGCACAAATTTAGTTGTAATACCGGGCTAATTATGGGAGAATTTTCAACTGTATTTTTTGTTGTGGATGAGGTGAATAAGTTACTCTTTACCTCCCAACCACCTTTGATAATTGCTGTTTTCATAGTATTCCTAAGCTTTATTGTATTAATTTTCGCCATTAAGGGAAAGCTCCTTTCGCTTAGAAATGGAATAGTAGTTTTTGGCGTGAGTTTAATGCTTTTCGTCATGTCCTTCGCAGATTATCTTGAAAGAAAACTAGCCTATCAAGAATTAGCAAAGATTTATTATAATGAGCAATATAATGTTGTAGAAGGTATTGTGGATGTTTATCATGTTCAACCACATTCAGGACATGATAAAGGGGATATTATAAATATCGGCGATGTTGCATTTGAAGTAAATTGTTATAGCAGTACGTTTGGATATAATCAAACCATTACTCATGGTGGAGTGTTAAGAGAGAGAGAATATGCTAAAGTCTATTACTACGACGAAATCATACTAAGAGTAGACATAAGAGATTTCGATGAACAAAAAAGTATCAATCGGGACTGCTATTAGTATTATGTGTTGTAACTTCTAGATTGGAGAGCTAGTGAAATTTTTTGCATCCAGCTATAACGAAGCGGGAAGAGAGCTGCTTGATAAAGGTGAATACCGGAAAGCTGAGGAACAGTTTCTTAAAGCCACCAGTTCTGCGCCGAATTGGCCTGTCCCCTGGTACAACCTTGGCCTGCTATACAAAAGACAAAAGCAGTGGGCAAAATCTCTGACATGTAACCAACGGGCGACGCAATTAGACCCTGATGATCAGGACGCGTGGTGGAATTTGGGGATTGCGGCTACGGCACTTGGTGATTGGGGTGAAGCCCGCCGGGCATGGACAGCGTTTGGGATACAGTTACCCTTTGGAGAGGGATCAATTGAAATGAATCTTGGCCCTACTCCCATACGCCTTAACCCTACGGGCGACGGGGAAGTCGTTTGGTGTTTACGGATTGATCCCGCGCGGGCCATCGTCCAAAATATCCCCCTTCCAGACTCGGGCCGTTGCTTTGGGGATGTTCTGCTTCACGATGGAGCGCCGAATGGATACCGGATGTTTCAAGGTCAAGAAGTTCCAGTCTTTGATGAGCTCGAAATACTTAAACCTTCTGAGTACCGGACATATGAAGTTAAAGTATTGTTCAGGTCGTTGGAAGATGTAGAGGTGCTGGTAGACCTGGCCGATCGACACGAGTTAGCGGTAGAAGATTGGGCAACTATCAGAAAGCTCTGCAAGTTGTGCAGCGAGGGAAAGCCCCACGAACACCACCATATAGAATCTCCGTCAACTGATAAGCCGATCCAATTAGGTGTTGCGGCCCGGAATGAACTAGAGGCGCGCCAGTTGTTTGACATGTGGGGTGCCGAACGGTCAGGTTGTAGGCTGTTAAATATAGAATGTACTTTTTCGCATTAAAACCCATAAAATGGTCAATGGCTCACTTTTACATTTTTTCAGAGGGATACTGCCATGAAGGGCAAGCTGCTTTTTTACAGTTTTACCGGACTTTTCTTTTTCCCTTTATTGGCTGGGCTGGCTTGTGGCGAAACAGTAACAGGAAAAGATCAAGATTTACATGTTAACATTCAACCATCCGTTCAACCATCAAGGACTTCCAATTTCATCACCATGTTCATGGCCGGTGACGTAATGACAGGAAGAGGCATTGATCAAGTGCTACCTCATCCTAGCGATCCTCTTATCCACGAGCCATACATGAAAAGTGCCAGAGGATATGTCGAACTTGCTGAGAAGGCCAACGGTCCGATTCAGAAACCTGTCAACTTTTCTTACATCTGGGGAGACGCTCTGGAGGAATTAGAACGAGTGCAGCCGGATTTGAGGATCATTAATTTAGAGACAAGTGTCACAACGAGTAACGATTATTGGCAAGGTAAGCGGATACATTATAGAATGCATCCGGAGAATATCCACTGTCTGACAGCGGCCAAAATAGATTATTGTTCGCTCGCGAATAACCACGTGCTGGATTGGGGGTCTGCCGGCCTTACAGAGACATTGGAAACGTTGAAGAAAGTAAATATCAATAGTGCAGGAGCGGGTCAGAATCTTCAGGAGGCAGAAACGCCGGCAGTGATGGCAGTTGAGGGGAAAGGCAGAGTGATTGTGTTCTCATATGGCTCGAAAACAAGTGGCATACCTTTCAGTTGGGCCGCTTCAGAAGACAAGCCTGGGGTAAATCTGTTAAAAGACTTGTCTGATCAAACCGTCCGGCAAATCAAAGCAAAAGTCGAGGCAGTAAAACAACAGGGGGATATTGTCGTGGCTTCTATTCATTGGGGCAGTAATTGGGGATATGAGGTTCCTCCTGAACAAACAGAATTTGCTCATAAACTAATTGATGAGGCAGGTGTAGACGTAGTTCATGGACATTCGTCTCACCACGTCAAGGGCATAGAAGTTTATAAAGAAAATCTTATTATCTACGGCGCTGGTGACTTTCTCAATGACTATGAAGGAATCAGCGGTTATGAGGATTTTAGAGATGATTTAGCCTTGATGTACTTTGTGAGTGTGGATCCATCGACTGGAAAGCTGGTTAACTTGCAAATGACGCCCATCCAGATTAAACATTTTAAAGCGAATCGAGCATCAAGAGCAGATGCCCTGTGGTTAAGAGATATCTTAAATAGAGAAGGCAAAATGTTTGGGACGCGAGTAGAAATGAACCAGGACAATTTGTTAACGTTGAGATGGGATTAATTCCTCGCCTGGGAAAGGAGGGAAGGGGACAGCTTGCCTTTTGAGCCTCCCCAATTACGGTTGGGTGCGAGTGTTTGTTGAATGGTTGGGACACGTGGCCCGGTAGGGGAGAGCCTGGGGCAGATACCGTTTCCATTCTGTTGGCGTCAAGTTGCGGGAAACCAGTTGGCAGGGTGGTCGAATAAACCTTGTTTTCAGTAACAGGATAGTCCTATCCGAGGAACTGGAGGCAAGCTGGTCCCCATCCGGGCTCCAGGCAACACGCCAAACGGTATCCGTATGACCGCGCAAGGTGGTCATGGCTTGGCCGCTGGCCACATCCCAGATGATCACGGTTTGGTCATCCGAGCCAGAAGCCAATTGGCTCCCATCAGGGCTCCAGGCGACGCTCCAAACGCTGGCGGTATGCCCTTGCAGAGTTGTCAGAGCCTGGCCGTTGGCCACATCCCAGATGATTACGGTCTGATCCGATGAAGTGGAGGCAAGTTGGCCCCCATCGGGGCTCCAGGCCACGCTCCAGACGCTATCTGTGTGGCCACGCAAGGTGCTTAGGGCCTGACCACTGGCCACATCCCAAACCATGACTGTCCGATCAACGGAGCCGGAGGCGAGTTGGCTCCCATCGGGGCTCCAGGCCACGCTCGAGACACTGGCCGTGTGGCCGCGCAAAGTGGTCAAGGCCTGGCCCGTGGCAACGTTCCAGATAATCACTGTTCCATCGACCGAGCTAGAAGCGAGCCGGGTTCCGTCGGGGCTCCAGGCCACGCTCAAGACCCAGTCTGTATGGCCGCGCAAAGTGGTCAGGGTCTGACCGGTCGAGACATTCCAGATGATCACCGTCCCATCCAGGGAGCCGGAGACGAGCCGGCTTCCATCAGGGCTCCAGGCCACACTCCAGACGCTGTCTGTATGGCCGCGCAAGGTGGCCAGGGCCTGACCCGTGAAGACATTCCAGACGACCGCTGTTCGGTCGGCTGAGCCAGAAGCCAATCGACCCCCATCGGGGCTCCAGGCCACGCTGGCGATACTGTCGGTGTGCCCTTGTAAGGTAGTCGATGCCCCCCCATCTGAAATATCCCAAACGATCACTGTTCGATCAACGGAGCCGGAGGCGAGTTGGCCCCCATCGGGGCTCCAGGCCACGCTCCAGACGCTGTCCGTATGACCCCGTAAGGTGCTTAGGGCCTGGCCACTTGAAACATCCCACAAGATTACCGTTTGATCTAATGAAGCAGAAGCCAGTTGACCACCGTCGGGGCTCCAGGCGATGCTTCTGACCCAATCCGTATGGCCGCGCAAAGTAACCAGAGCTTGTCCAGTGGCGACATTCCAGATGATCGCGGTTCGATCTGATGAGCCGGAGGCGAGTTGGCTCCCATCGGGGCTCCAGGCCACGCTGGCGACGCTAGCTGAGTGCCCGCGTAAGGTGGTTAAAGCCCCACCACTGGGGATATCCCAGATCACTACCGTCTGGTCAACGGAACCGGAGGCGAGCCGGGTTCCATCGGGGCTCCAGGCCACACTCCAAACGCTGGCCGTATGGCCTTGCAAGGTGGTCAGGGCCTGGCCGCTGGCCACATCCCAAACCATCACTTTCTGGTCCAGCGAGCCGGAGGCGAGTTGGCTCCCATCGGGGCTCCAGGCCACGCTCAAGACGCTGGCCGTATGGCCTTGCAAGGTAGTCAGGGCCTGGCTATTTGAAACGTCCCAGATTGTTATCGTCTGATCAACGGAACTGGAAGCCAATCGATCCCCATTGGGGCTCCAGGCGATGCTCAAAACACCGTCATCGTGCCCCATTAAAGTGGTCTTTAGGGGCGGATAATTATAGGGCACAACCCCAATAATTTTAGCGGTTTCATCTGTTGGGGCTATTGCTTGCCCCTCCAAGGCCAGAAGCATGGCTAGTTGGGGGTTCTGGTTTAGCAGACTCTGTGCTTGAGCGGCTAACTGGCGCGAGAGGGCGATGTTCGTTTGTTGTTCGGCGATGGTTTTCTGTTGGATGGCGTTAGCCTCAGCCGTGGCGGCCCGATCCCGTTCAACCTGGGCGGTTGCCGCCTGTCCCGCAGCTTCTCCCAGCGCATAGGTGGCTGTAGCAGCTTGCTGCTGAACTTTAATCGCTTCCTCTGCCACAGCTCCCAAGGCATAGGTCGCTGTGGCGGCCTGTTGCTCGGCCTGCCCCAGCGCATGCGTGGCGGTAGCGGCTTGTTTTTGAGCTTCCCCGAGGGCGTGGGTGGCTGTGCCGGCTTTTTTAACCAATTGTTGAGTTTGGGTAACACTGAAAATGCTTAGGAAGGCGATGATGATCGCCACTGCGACAACCCCCGCCAAGGTGAGATTTCGCAGGCGTTGACCTCGTTGACGTTGGGCCAGCCCGGCCCGAATAAAATTGCGTTCGGCCTGGCTCAGATTATTTTCACGTTCAGCCAACCACCCTTCTGCCTCGGCCAACGGTCCACCGCGCAACAACCCATCTGGATCTCGATTGTTGGCTTCCCATTGGCGCAAAATAACCCGCAACCGCTCTTGCCAGGCCCGAAAGGCGCGGTCTTCGGCCATCCAGGTCTTCAGTTTGCCCCAGCCCCAAATCAGGGCTTCGTGCACTACTTCAACCGTTTCTTCACCATTCACATCCCGGTTGGTGACAACCAGACGAGCATCGGCCAGCTTTTGCACCAAAGCCCAATCATCTGGCCCTAATTCAGCCTGAGTGGTCAGGCGGCGCGTATCCTCAGCCCCAGCTCCCGGATGGACCAACTGGGTAAAGATCCGCCTCGCCTGGGCCTGCCTGGTCTCACTCAAGTCGTCGAAAACCTGGTCCGCATAGTGCGTCAGGGCACCGGATACCTGCCCAATGGCTTCATAAGCAGCGTGCGTGAGTTGGCCCCGGGTCCGTTGCTGCCAAAGCTCCGTCAAGGCAAACTCAAGGAGAGGTAAATGACCTGGCTCATCTCCCACATCACTTAATATTCGCTCCACCAGCCCAGCCTCAAAGATCACCCCCTGGGTCAGCGCAGGCTTCTCGATGGCCGCTTTTAGTTCTGCCTGGGTCATCGGCCCTAATTTCATATCGGCATCCTGTAACCCATCAGCAAAGGGGCGATGGCTCAACGCCTCACCTAAAAAGTCGGCCCGCAGGCTGAGGACCAGCGTAAAAAAGGGGTCTTTCTCATCTTCCGTTAGATTAATGATGGTGAGCAAGAGATCGAGAAAACGACGGCGTGTTTCCAGATCAGGGCAGAGCGTATAGAGTTCCTCGAACTGGTCGGCAATCAAAAGAAAGTGGTTCTGGGGTGGCTGATTTTGTTGAATCTGGTCGATGACGTCGCGGAGGGGCAAAGTTTGCCCCCTGAGGGCCTCGGTTAGCTTGCGGGTTTCGATCAACCGATCAATGTCAGTTAAGTTGTAAGTGACCAGAGGTAAGAGCGCAGCCGCCAGGGTCTGAAAGGGGTTACGACCCGGTCGAAACTCGGCAATGGTCCAGTCGCCTTGCCGGCGTAGATGGGGAACCAACCCCGCAAAAATGACCGATGATTTGCCACTGCCTGAGGGACCCATGATGGCGACCAGATCGCGCTTTCGGACTGCTTTGGTCAGCTTTTGGGTAAAAGTATCGCGGCCAAAAAAGAAAGGGGCGTGTTCTTCGCGGAAGACAGCCAAGCCCCGGTAGGGCTCTTGGCGTAAGAGGTCGCTATCGTCATCTACCTCAAAAGTATAAGGTTGATGGTCTTCAAAAGGAATGGGATACGTTTTTTTCGCCCAGGTGAGAAGTGAGTCGACCTTCGAAGTGTCTTGCGCGGTTTGTACCACCCAGTCAATCAAGTCTGTTTTGTTAATGGTCTCGGGCAGATGGTCGTAGACGTTTTCAAAACCTGGCTGGCTATCGCAAAAAATACGGAGATCCTTGTTGGAGGTTGCTTGAGCTAAGAGGGTATGGATGTTGTGCCAATAATAGCCCCTGGCCATGGCGATCTCTTCTCTATCAGTTGGTAGATTAAATAATTCACCCCCACAAGTCAGATTGTGGGGGTGAATAGTTTTGACTCAATTAATGCCCCCGACGGGACTCGAACCCGTGTCACGGCCTTGAAAGGGCCGTGTCCTAACCACTAGACGACGGGGACGTATTGTGGATGGCCAAAAAGATTGTACCACCTCCAGTTGATTTGGGCAAATCTGGGCTTCTATCTGGGTGGGCTTAGTTACCATCTAGAGGGCGATAAGATCAGCGAAGACATCGGTTGGGCTACTCCAGCAGCTTCTTCGACAGACGAGCGAGGGCAGCGACAGCCGGCGATTTTGGATTGCGCAGAACGAGCGGCTGACCGGCGTTGGTGGCAGCTATCATATCAGCCTCAAAAGGAATTTCTGCTCTCAAAGGATGACGAAGGGTCTTATGGATGGCTTCAGTTGTCAGGCTGGCCGTTGGGGTATTTTGATTGAGGACCAGGATGATATTTTCAGGAGCCATGCCATGCTGAGGTAGATACTTCATCGCCGCTACAGCCGATTGTAATGATGGTAGATCAGGTGAAAGAATTAAAATTAATTTGTTCAAGTTAGCTAATAATTCAAGCTCAGGTGAAGTCAAAATATGGGGCAAGTCAATGAGATTGAAGCGAAAATCCGCCCGGAGTGCCTCAACCACATTTTTAATCGTATGGCTTGCAACCTGATTGGAGGGCATCAGTGGCGAAGCCAGTAATTGGACGCCAGTTCGATGACCTGCCAGATGTCGTTTAATGATTTGTGCTAAAGGGACTTCATCATTCGCGGTTAAAACATGAGAGAGATGGGTCTGCGGGCGTAAACCCAACATCAGGCCGGCATGACCGGCGATGGGATTCAGGTCGGTCAGACTGACAGGTTTTTTGTGGCTCATAGCCAAGATCACGGCTATATTTACGGTCAGCGCGGTTACACCCACTCCGCCGCGCAAGCTAAAAAAAGCAAATGTTTTCCCCGGTACAGTTTGCTTTTGGGGGCTCAGATCTCCTAAAAGCTCGTTAACTTTTTGAATAAGTTCGGGCAGGGTTGTGCTTTTGGGCACGTATTCGGTTGCCCCTGCCTCTAAAGCAGTCTGTCGATCAATGGGTTGGAAACGAGCTGAATAGATAAGGATAGGGAGTGCAGCGTTAGCTGCTTCGCTTCTCACCTGACGGGTAAAATCGAAGCCGGTTATCTCCGGCATCATGATATCGACAATAATCAATTGAGGCGGATTAGAGCGGACAATTTTCAAGCCTTCCAAACCACTGGTCGTCGTAATTGGTTGATGCCCAGCTCGCTTGAAGGCGAATTCTAGCATCCGCAAAATATCCTTATCATCATCTATGATCAGAATATTGGCCACTTTAAGGTTCTCGAATGTAGTTGGCTTATTTATGTTTTAAAGCGCTGAAAAACTCAACTGCTACTTTGTTAACCAAAATCACCGGTCCGCTGAAGCTAACATCAGGATGATTGGCATTGACCGCCGTGCCCTGAAAAATGGGTATAAAAGTAGTTGTACCGATGGTTAAGATCGCTTTTAAATCGAATTTGCCGATAATTTCCAGTTTTCCGGTAATTTCAAAAGGCGGAACGGAGAGAAATACATCTTCGCTGCTTCGGGTTAAGGGATTATATTTGTATTCTTGAGAGAGCATATCAGCCTCCGTGGCGATGACGATGAAGGTGATATGTTTTTTGGTTAAAGCGGCCAGTTTATAGGCGCCCAGAATTTCGCCTGGTTTGTGAAGGCGGGAAACATAGATATCCTTGACTTCCAAAAAATCAGTCATCCGGTCGTTCAAGACGTCCGCCAGACGACGATTACCAACAACTACGTTGGCCGAAAAACGATGTGTATTCGTAAAGAAGTCAGCCGTTAATATATGAGAACGTGACTGGGAACCTAATGACATTTTACTTGCTCTTTTAAATCATTATTACCGCTAATCACACTATTATACGCGTTTTTGTTAATTTTGCGTCTGGGAAGATTGTCCTGTTTCCTTCCCTAAATTAATCCTGAAGATTCTTTTGAATTTCCGCTAAAAGCTCTTGAATTTGAACCGGTTTCGGGATGTGACACGTAGCGCCAGCCTCAATGGCTGCCTCGGCGTCCGACTGGCGAACAAAAGCGGTCAGGGCAATGATGGGCAGATCAGTATATTCTTCTCGAGTTCGGATCTGTTTCATGACTGCTAAGCCACTTATATCTGGTAGAGAGATATCCATCAGGATCAAGTCGACGGGGTGTTCTTCTAAAACTTTCAGGGCACGATGACCGCTTTCAGCCTCAATAACCTGATAACTTTGAAAGCTTAATAACTCTTTGATTAATTGTCGACTACCATCGTCGTCTTCGACGACTAGGATAAGTTTTTGGGTTGCGTTCATGAACTACTTTCTATTTTTTGCTTGATTCGCCGTTGATTTCAGTTTTTAATTTTGATATCCTGGACCAACAGCCAGTCTGAACCTAACAGCCCGAAGGCAAAAAGGCCAGGAGGTCAAGCGTAACAGGAGTAATGGCCGTTTTTAGATTGTCCATCTGGCCAGTGGGCAATACTTTTATAACGTTGTTTCCCTTTTACGTTATCAGTAGGGGGAGACCTGGTTTAGTTGCCCTGTGTGACATTCACCGAGCCGACGACGAAGGCCTGACCATTGACCATCGCCGATATTCCAGAACCAGGTTATCATGAGCGCGGTGATGGGGCTTGATCACCTGGATTTGACCAGAGTAAACGGTGCAGATTTTCCAGGGCTTGCATATCATATGATTTTTCACCACAGTTATCACACACTAAGGCTGGAATGTGATCAACGATGAGTAAGCCTGCCTCGTACCACTGAATATATGGAACTTTTCGCAATACAATTTTGCCTGTATGACACTCGGGACAGATTTGCATCGGTTAATTAACCTCGTGCTTCTTGAATAATTTTGACACCCGCACTGGCTCCGATCCGGGTCGCTCCGGCAGTGATCATCTCACGGGCATCAGCAAACGTTCTAATGCCGCCAGAGGCTTTAACACCCAGGTTGGGACCAACAGTCTGGCGCATCAAGGCCACATCGTGAACTGTGGCCCCACCCCCACCGAATCCAGTAGAGGTTTTAACAAAATCTGCACCCGCTTTTTTGGCCAGGAGACAGGCCTGGACTTTTTCGTCATCGGTGAGAAGTGCGGTTTCCAAAATGACTTTGCAGATAGCCCCACCACTATGAGCAACTTGACAGACCTCAGCAATATCTTTCTCCACCAAGACAGCGTCCCCACTTTTCAGGGCACCGATGTTGATGACCATATCAACTTCTGTGGCTCCCTCAGCCAGGGCTTGCTGGGTTTCATAGCGTTTGACTGCGGTCGTATTGGCGCCCAAGGGAAAGCCAATGACTGTGCAAACTTTAACCGGCGAATCTCGCAATAATTGAGCCGCCAACTTGACGTGAGTTGGATTAACGCAAACCGAAGCGAAATTGTACTCCCGCGCCTCGGCGCATAAATCAACGATTTGTTTAACCGTAGCCTCTGGTTTGAGCAAGGTGTGGTCAATGTATTTGGCAAAGTCGTCAGTTTCGGTTACTTTCATGGTGACGCCTCGGCGTTATCAAACAAACTGAACAAAGTGGCCGCTGAAGTCGGTTCGTCATTGGGAATAGCCCCCCAGCTTGTGGGCGGCCAATAGGAAATCCAGGCTCGACCTACCACCTTGTCAAAACTGAGGGTGCCCCAGTTACGGGAGTCATTCGAGTTACCCCGATTGTCTCCCATCACAAAGTATTCCCCCTCAGGAATAGTGCGTGGTCCCATGGAAAAACGATCTTTTCTGGCCCCGTAAGGCTCATCTAAAAGCTGACCATTGATGAAAACTTGTCCTTGTTTAATTTCAACGGTTTCGCCGGGCAGGCCAATAATCCGCTTGACAAAATCTTTGCCCGGTTGGGTTGGGGCTTCAAAGACAATCACATCACCGCGTTGGGGTGGTCGCCAGTCAACGGGAAGTCTGTACGAAATTTTATCAACGATGAGATACTCCCCATGGTGTAAGTTGGGATCCATGCTATGTCCATCAACCCGAAAGTTGCGGATGAAACTTTGGATCAAAAAGAAGATAATTAGGGTCAGAACAACTGTTTCGACAATCTCTCTGATGACCGCCTTGGTAATCTCCCAACCATTCGGACCTTCGTCTTCTGTTGCTTCAGCGGATTGATCTTCGGATTGGATCTCGGCTTGTAAGTACTCCTCGGTCAGCGAGGCTAGGTGTTCGTGATCGTCTATGCTCGACGGTGGGTCCTCCGTCTCCTGTATTTGATTGTCAGGTATCACCGGCTGATGATCGTAGGGTAGGACAGGACTTGGGAGATCATCGTTCGCTGGGGATGCATTTTCAGCTTGGCTGGTTGTATTTTCAGACTGGAACGTTGGGAAGGTGGATGGTTTTGGTGATACCTGGTCATCCTCCGGTTTAAAATTCAAGAACTAGCTCCTAATTAAATTTTACTTTTGCATTATAATCCAGATACGCATAAACGCAATAAAAGCGCCTTTTTTCTCGCGTTATAAAGTAACGCCCTCATTTTACCATTATTTTAAGCAGAGATGCAACACCCGCCTTTTTTACCGCTGGTTTCACTGGCAGGTCTGGAAACGTGTCTAAAATCCTGGCCTGGGTTCATCCCTGGTTTCAGTGGCAATTGACAATCTCACCCCCTCGTGCTAAACTTTCTTTGTTTTACTAAAAGGAAATATCGGCTGGTTAAGCGTAACGAGAGAGACTCCATAGGCGGAGCGCCGAAGGTGCAAGTTTATAAGGAATGCCAGCCTTGTAAGTGACCCTCTCAGGCAAAAGAATCGTTACGATACAGCACCTCTGGAGAGTTCTTTGGTTATCGGTGTTTTCCCATAACCAGGGACACCGAAGGGGCAACCTTTACCCCAAGTGAAGTTTCGTCCGAAGCGAAACGTCCGCTCAAAGTAAAGGGTAATCTCTCAGGTTCAGGACAGAGGCGACGGGCGTTATACACGCTCGTTTTTTATTTTGTTGGGAGGGTGTTTAGGTAAGATACGCTGTTCGTTTGTCGCCAGATAAGATAAGCTATAGCTCGGTTTGAGGTGATATTTTTCATCACGATCTCTGGAAAATATTCCTTACTGTAGCCATAAGGGGAGAGAAGTTTAATGAGCGAAGCACTGAAACGCACCAATTTATACGATTGGCATGTAGCTAATGATGGCCGAATGATACCTTTTGCTGGTTGGGAAATGCCACTTCAATACGCAACCGGCTCCAAAGCAGAACATCATATCACTCGTGAAGCAGCCGGCCTGTTTGATATTGATCATATGGGTCAGTTTGCCATTAGTGGGCCCGACGCAGAAGTTTATTTGGACAGGGTCGTGACCTGGAATATCAGCCAAATGCAAGAAAACGACGCTCACTACGCCTTGATGTGTTACGAGGATGGTGGGATTGTGGACGATGTCTATGTTTATCGTTTGCCACATCGTTGGTTTGTGGTCGTCAACGCCATCAATCGGGAAAAAGATCTGGCCTGGATGCAGGCGCAGATATTAGACGATGAGGTTACTGTGGTCGATGTTTCTGACGAGACGTACATGCTTGCCTTGCAAGGCCCCCAAGCCATACGTATCTTACAAACCCTTACAGATATTGATATGCAAGGTCTGTCCCGTTTCACCGTTGCGGAAGGTCGCGTTGGGGGGATAAACGCCTTAATCAGCCGCACCGGTTACACCGGCGAGGATGGGGTTGAACTCTTCTTCGCTGCCGATAGTGCTCTGGATATGTGGCAAGCCATCTTACAGACGGGAGACCCGTTTGGTCTCAAGCCAATTGGTCTGGCAGCCCGTGACAGTCTTCGTTTCGAGCCTGGCTTCGCCTTGTATGGGCATGAAATTGATGCGCACACGACGCCTCTTGAGGCGCGCCTGGGCTGGGTGGTTCGTTACAACGTAGATTTTATTGGGCGAAATGCACTTCTCAAACAAAAGCTTGAAGGCGGCCCCAGTCGTTTATTGGCTGCCTTTGAAATGCTTGAGAAAGGGGTTCCCCGCCAGGGTTACGAGGTGATCTACCAGGAGGAAGTCATCGGTCGCGTTGTGACCGGGCTTTACGCCCCGACACTTGACAAATTTGCCGGCCATGCTTTTGTCCCCGCCGATTTAGCTAAACCGGGCACAGAGATTCAGATCAGCATTCGGGATAAGCTCAAAGAGGCACGTATCGTGCGACGCCCGTTATACAAGCCGGCTTACAAGACATGAAGGGTAGCGGTAACGGGCTTCGCTTTTTCAGCACCGGGCTTCTAGTCCTATGCGATCGGGCGGCAAGGTATTATCTTTATTTAGTTTAGAAAGGAGAAACATCGAATGAAACTTGACTCAAATGCTAGATATCAGGAAAGCCATGAATGGGCTCGGAAGGAAGGGGATCTAATCGTCGTTGGTATCACTGATTATGCTCAAGATAGCCTCAATGATGTCGTTTACGTGGAGCATCCTGAAGTTGGCACTACCCTGAGCAAAGGTGAAATTTTTGGCGTGGTTGAATCGGTGAAAGCGGCCAGCGACTTGTACATGCCTGTCTCCGGCGAAATCGTTGAAGTCAACGAAGCTTTGGAAGATACACCTGAGTTGGTAAATGATGGTCCTTACGGGGATGGTTGGTTCATCAAAATTGCCCCCAGTAACTCTGCTGAATGGGATGAGCTACTCACCCCCCAGGCTTATGAAGCCCTGGATAAAGAATAGAATTCGATTAATTGATGGAGAGATTTTTATGGTTCATGTGCTTAACAAAGAGGGCGATCGTCAAGTCGCCGAAGAGTCCGACGATTTACAAATATCTCGAAATTCTGCTGAATTAGCAGCAAATCTGCACCTTTTGCAACTCAGTGACATCTTTGCCCCCCGTCATATTGGCCCCCGTGAAGATGACGTCGAACACATGCTGAGCGTCTTAGGGCTTCCTTCACTGGAGGCCCTAATCGACGAAGCAGTTCCCCAAACGATTCGGATGAGGGGGGAGCTGAGCCTGGAGAGCCCGCACAGCGAATCAGAAGTCATCGCAGAGCTGCGGAAATTGGCTCAGCAAAATAAAATTTTTCGCTCCTTCATTGGCATGGGCTACTATGATTGTTTCACGCCGCCGGTGATTTTGCGAAATATTTTAGAAAACCCGGGCTGGTATACGCAGTATACCCCTTATCAGCCTGAAATTGCCCAAGGTCGCCTGGAGGCGCTGCTGAACTTTCAGACTATGGTCAGCGACCTGACCGGCCTGGAAATAGCCAACGCCTCCCTGCTTGACGAGGCGACGGCTGCGGCCGAGGCAATGACCCTTTGTCGACGCGCCCAGGGGCGTAAATCGACGGCGGAGATCTTTTTCGTGTCGGAGCGCTGCCACCCTCAAACGATTGAGGTGGTACGCACGCGAGCAGAGCCGCTGGGTATTGAGGTGATCGTTGGCGATCACACGACTTATGATTTTGCCGAACCCACTTTTGGGGGTTTATTACAATATCCCACCACCGACGGGGCTATTCTGGATTATGAAAGCTTTTGCCATCGGGCCCATCAGGCAGGGGCTCTGGTGGTGGTAGCGACCGATTTACTGGCGCTGACTCTGTTACGCCCTCCGGCTGAATTCGGGGCCGATGTGGCCATCGGCAATAGCCAGCGTTTCGGCGTGCCGATGGGATATGGTGGACCCCATGCCGCTTTTATGGCCACCAAAGAAGCCTACCAGCGACAGTTGCCCGGGCGCCTGGTCGGCGTTTCTAAAGACGCCACCGGCCAGCCAGCCATCCGCCTGGCTTTACAGACGCGCGAGCAACACATCCGACGTGAGCGCGCCACCAGCAATATTTGCACCGCCCAGGTGCTTTTAGCGGTGATGGCCTCGATGTACGCCGTCTACCATGGCCCGGCTGGACTGAAACAAATCGCCCAACGGATTCGATTGCTCACCGCCGTGCTGGCCAAAGGCTTAAGCCAATTAGGGTATACTCTCGACCATATAGCGGACAATACGCCCGTTTTTGATACCTTGAAAGTTGTCCCCGGACCGCATAACCAACAGCAGTTGATCGCGGAAGCGTTGAAGCGGGAGGTCAACCTCCGTATATACGACGATGGTGCGGTGGGGATTTCCCTGGATGAAACGACCACCCTGGCGGATATCCGACACCTCTTTGAGATTTTCGGGGCTGAACCCAACGAGCTAGACATCGAGGCCCTGGCCGCCAGGGTAGGGCTGGATTACCCTAACCCTCATCAGCGCGCCAGTGCTTACCTGACCCACCCCGTTTTCAACAGCTACCACTCCGAAACAGAGATGCTGCGCTACATCTACCGCCTGCAAAACCGCGATTTATCGTTGGCGCATTCGATGATCCCCCTCGGTTCCTGCACCATGAAGTTGAATGCGACAACGGAGATGCTGCCGGTCACCTGGCCTGAGTTTGGGCACTTGCATCCTTTTATCCCGCTGGATCAAGCTGAGGGCTATCAAACCCTGTTCGAGCGATTGGAGGCCTGGCTGGTTGAGATAACCGGTTTCGCGGCCTTTTCCTTCCAGCCCAATGCCGGCTCTCAAGGAGAGTACAGCGGCCTGTTAACGATTCGGGCCTACCATCATGCCCGAGGTGAAGGGCATCGCCATGTGTGCCTCATCCCAAGCTCGGCGCATGGGACCAACCCGGCCAGCGCAGTCATGGCGGGGATGGAGGTGGTGGTCGTGGCTTGTGATGACGATGGTAATATTGATCTGGATGACCTGCGCCGCAAAGCCGAGGCGCATCGGGATGAGTTGGCCGCTTTGATGGTCACTTATCCCTCCACCCACGGCGTCTTTGAAGAGGCTATTCGGGACATTTGTCAGATTGTCCACGATAACGGCGGCCAGGTTTACCTGGACGGGGCTAATCTGAACGCCCTGGTCGGTTTATGTCGCCCCGCCGAATTTGGGGCCGACGTCGGCCACCTCAACCTGCATAAGACTTTCTGTATTCCGCACGGCGGGGGTGGTCCCGGGATGGGGCCCATTGGCGTGGCAGCGCATCTGGTACCCTTTCTGCCGGGTCATTCCGTTGTCCCCGGCGTCGGTGGCGAAAAAGGAATTAGTGCGGTTTCGGCCGCGCCGTGGGGGAGCCCCAGTATTCTGCCCATCTCTTACGCCTATATTGCCATGATGGGGGCGGCGGGCCTGACGCAAGCGACGAAAATCGCTATCTTGAACGCCAATTACATTGCCGCCCGCCTGGATCCTCACTATCCCGTCCTCTACAAGGGAGCTAATGGGCGCGTCGCCCACGAGTGCATCATCGACCTGCGCCCCTTAAAGCATGCAATCGATATTGAGGCCGAAGATGTGGCCAAACGGCTCATGGATTACGGCTTCCATGCCCCTACGATGTCCTTCCCTGTACCTGGT
>JABAHQ010039542.1_pt1 | contig 19707 bp, 19 predicted proteins | sample 7062091 | NCBI WGS metagenome assembly JABAHQ01 (sample SAMN14534359, study PRJNA622989) | marine sediment metagenome | biome: marine biome [ENVO:00000428]; feature: marine pelagic biome [ENVO:01000023]; material: deep marine sediment [ENVO:00002113] | place: India: Gulf of Kutch | collected...
CTGATCCACGCCGCCACCATGGTGACGGCCGGCATCTTCATGGTCGCGCGCATGAGCCCGCTGTACGAGCTGTCCGACACAGCGCTCAACTTCGTCATGATCATCGGCGCCATCACCGCGCTGTTCATGGGCCTGCTCGGCATCGTGCAGAACGACATCAAGCGCGTGGTGGCCTACTCGACGCTGTCGCAGCTCGGCTACATGACCGTGGCGCTCGGCGCCTCGGCCTACTCGGCCGCGATCTTCCACCTGATGACGCACGCCTTCTTCAAGGCCCTGCTGTTCCTCGCGGCCGGCTCGGTCATCATGGGCCTGCACCACAACCAGGACATCCGCTGGATGGGCGGCGTGCGCAAGTACATGCCCATCACCTGGATCACTTCGCTGCTGGGCACGCTCGCGCTGATCGGCACGCCGCTGTTCGCCGGCTTCTATTCCAAGGACTCGATCATCGAGGCGGTGCATTTCAGCAACCTGCCGGCCGCGCATTTCGCGTACTTCGCGGTGCTGGCCGGCGTGTTCGTCACCTCGTTCTATTCGTTCCGCCTCTACTTCCTGGTCTTCCACGGCAAGGAGCGCTACGACCAGAACCCCGACGCGCACCACCACGACGATCACCACGATGACCACGGGCACGGCCATGGCGACGGCAAACCGCACGAGTCACCCTGGGTCGTCACGCTGCCCCTGGTGCTGCTGGCCATCCCCTCGGTGATCATCGGCTACCTCACGATCGAGCCCATGGTGTTCGGCGACTTCTTCCGCGACGCCATCACCATCAACGGCGCAGCGCATCCCGCGCTGACGAAGTTCGCCGACATCTTCCACGGCCCGCTGTCCATGGCTGGTCACGCCTTCAGCACGCCGCCGCTCTATCTGGCCCTGGCCGGCTTCGTGAGCGCCTGGTACTGCTACCTGGTCAATCCGTCCGTGCCGGCCGCCATCGCGCGCGCGCTGCGCCCCATCGTCGTCATCCTCGAGAACAAGTACTACATGGACTGGTTCAACGAGAACGTGCTGGCCCGCGCCGCGCGTGGCCTGGGCACCGGGCTCTGGAAGGGCGGTGACCGCGGTGTCATCGAGGGAGGCGTCGTGAACGCGAGCTGGAAGATCGTCGGCGCCATTGCCGCGGTGGTGCGCCGCGCGCAGACCGGCTACCTCTACCACTACGCGCTGATGATGCTCGTGGGGGTGCTGCTGTTCATGACGTACTTCGTCTGGCTCGCGAAATAAGACAAGAAAGAGAAAGCCATCATGGGTTTGCTGAGCCTTGCCATCTGGACGCCGATCGTTGTGGGCGTCGTGCTGCTCGCGCTGGGGCGTGACGAGCAGGCGGGCATGGTCCGCTGGATCGCGCTTGCCGGCGCGCTCGCCGGCCTGGCCGTCACCGTGCCGCTCTACACCGGCTTCGAGGTCGGCAGCGCGGCCATGCAGTTCGTCGAGAAAAGCCTCTGGATCGAACGATTCAACGTCAACTACCACCTTGGTGTGGACGGCATTTCGCTGTGGCTCGTGCTGCTCACCGCCTTCACCACCGTCATCGTGGTGATCGCGGGCTGGGAGGTGATCACCGAGCGCGTGAACCAGTACATGGCCGCGTTCCTGATCCTCGAGGGCATCATGATCGGCGTGTTCGCGGCGCTGGACGCGATGCTGTTCTACGTGTTCTTCGAGGCCACGCTGATCCCCATGTACCTGATCATCGGCATCTGGGGCGGCCCCAACCGGATCTACGCGGCCTTCAAGTTCTTCCTGTACACGCTGCTGGGCTCGCTGCTGATGCTGGTGGCGATGATCTACCTGTACGTGCAATCGGGCGGCAGCTTCGCCTTCACCGACTGGTACGCGCTGCCCCTGGGAGGCACCGCGCAGACCCTGCTGTTCCTCGCCTTCTTCGCCGCCTTCGCGGTGAAGATGCCGATGTGGCCGGTGCACACCTGGCTGCCCGACGCCCACGTGGAGGCGCCGACGGCCGGCTCGGTCGTGCTGGCGGCCATCATGCTCAAGCTGGGCGCCTACGGTTTTCTGCGCTTTTCGCTGCCCATCCTGCCCGACGCTTCGCACGAATGGGCCTGGCTCATGATCGCGCTGTCGCTCATCGCCGTGATCTACGTGGGCCTGGTGGCCATGGTCCAGCAGGACATGAAGAAGCTCGTCGCCTATTCGTCGGTGGCGCACATGGGCTTCGTCACCCTGGGCTTCTTCATCTTCAGTGACTTGGGGCTCAGTGGTGGCCTGGTGCAGATGGTCTCGCACGGCTTCGTGTCGGCAGCCATGTTCCTGGCCATCGGCGTGCTGTACGACCGCGTGCACTCGCGAGAGATCGCCGACTACGGCGGCGTCATCAACACCATGCCGCGCTTCGCCGCCTTTGCGCTGCTGTTCACCATGGCCAACGCCGGCCTGCCCGGCACCGCCGGTTTCGTGGGCGAGTGGATGGTGATCATCGCTGCCGTCAAGGCCAACTTCTGGATCGGCCTGCTCGCCGCCACCGCGCTGATCTTCGGCGCCGCCTACTCGCTGTGGATGTTCAAGCGCGTCTACCTGGGCGAGCCCGGCAACGACCACGTGCGTGCGCTCAATGACATCAATGCGCGCGAATTCCTGGTGATGGCCCTGCTGGCGATCGCCGTGCTCGCCATGGGCGTGTACCCCAAGCCCTTCACCGACGTGATGGACCCGGCCGTGGCCGAGCTGCTGCGCCACGTCGCGAATTCCAAGCTGAACTGACAAGACCGAGAACAGCCCCATGATCGACAACCTCAGCTGGATCGCGGCCTACCCGGAAATCATGCTCGCGGTGATGGCCTGCGTCATCGCCCTGGCCGATCTCGCCGTGAAGACGCCGCTGCGTGGTGCCACCTATGCGCTCACCTTGCTTACCCTGGCGGTGGTGGCGGGCCTGCTGGCCATGGCCGGTGCCTCCGGCCGCACCATCGAAGGCTTTGGCGGCATGATCGTGAGCGACCCGATGGGTAACTGGCTCAAGTGCTTCGCCACCATTGCCTTGATGGTCACCCTGATCTACGGCCGCGCCTACGCCGGCGCGCGCGACATGCTGCGCGGCGGTGAGCTGTTCAGCCTCAGCCTGTTCGCGCTGCTGGGCATGTTCGTGATGATCTCGGGGCACAACTTCCTGGTCATCTACCTCGGCCTGGAGCTGCTCACGCTGTCCAGCTACGCCCTCGTGGCCTTGCGCCGCGACGACATCGCCGCGACCGAGGCCGCCATGAAGTACTTCGTGCTGGGCGCGCTGGCCAGCGGTTTCCTGCTCTACGGGCTGTCCCTGGTGTATGGCGCGACCGGCTCGCTCGACATCGGCGAGGTGATGGCCACGATTGCGGGCGGCGAAGCCTCGCTCAAGGGTTCGTCGCAGGTGCTGGTGCTCGGTCTGGTGTTCGTGGTCGCCGGCCTGGCCTTCAAGCTCGGCGTCGCGCCGTTCCACATGTGGGTGCCCGACGTCTACCACGGCGCGCCCACGGCGGTCACGCTGCTCATCGGAGGCGCCCCCGAACTGGCGGCATTCGCCATCGTGATCCGTCTCCTGGTCGAAGGCCTCCTGCCCCTGGCGGTGGACTGGCAGCAGATGCTGGCGGTGCTGGCTGTGCTGTCGCTGGTGGTGGGCAATCTGGCCGCCATCGCACAGACCAACCTCAAGCGCATGCTGGCTTTCTCCACCATCGCCCAGATGGGCTTCCTGCTGCTGGGCCTGCTGGCGGGCGTGGTTCAGGGGGACGGCGCCAACATGGTCAACGCCTACGGTTCCTCGATGTTCTACATCGTGACCTATGTGCTGACCACGCTGGCCACGTTCGGGGTGATCCTGCTGCTCTCGCGCGCGGGCTTCGAGTCCGACACCATCCAGGACCTGGCCGGCCTGAACCAGCGCAGCCCGCTGTACGCCGGCGTCATGGCCATCTGCATGTTCTCGCTCGCGGGCGTGCCGCCGCTGGTGNNTCGACGACTTCCGCGGCCTCAACGAGCGCAGCCCGTGGTTCGCGTTCATGATGCTGCTGCTGATGTTCTCGATGGCCGGCGTGCCGCCGACGGTCGGCTTCTACGCCAAGCTGTCGGTGCTGCAGGCGTTGCTGGCTTCGCCCAGCGGCTTCCATGTGGGCCTGGCCGTGTTCGCGGTGGTGATGTCGCTGATCGGCGCGTTCTACTACCTGCGTCTCGTCAAGGTGATGTACTTCGACGCCCCCAGCCAGACCGCGCCCATCGAGGCCGGCCTGGACGTGCGCTCCGTGCTGTCGGTCAACGGCGCGCTGGTGCTGGTGCTGGGCATCGTGCCGGGCGGCCTGATGGCGCTGTGCGCGCAGGCGGTGGCGTCGCTGTTCGCCTGAGCCCGGGCCCCGCGGAACCCCCGCGCTGGCGCCAGCTCCCACCGTCACCATGAACCAAACCGCCTTCGTCTGGCTGGTGCTGTTGGCGGCCCTGGTGGCCGCCAACCTGCCCTTCGTCAACAACCGCTGGCTTGCGCTGATTCCGCGCACCCAGCCAAAGACGCTGTGGATGCGCCTGCTCGAACTCGTGCTGCTGTACTTCGCGGTCGGTGGCCTGGGCCTGGCTTTGGAGCAGCNNCAGCGCGTCGGTCAGATCTATTCGCAGGGTTGGGAGTTCTACGCCACCACGGCGAGCCTGTTCGTCACGCTGGCCTTTCCCGGCTTCGTGTACCGCTACCTCTTCAAGCGCCGCAGTGGATGACCCGCACCTGACCGAAGTACCGCTCGCGCGCACCGAGTTGCTGCGCGGCAACTTCCTGCACGTCGTTCGCGACACCGTGCGCCTGCCCACGGGGGCCGAAGCCACGCGCGAGTTCGTCCTGCATCCCGGCGCGGTCATGGTAATTCCCCTGCTCGAGGACGGCCGCCTGGTGCTGGAGCGCCAGTACCGCCACCCCATGCGCTCGGTCATCGTCGAATTCCCCGCTGGCAAGCTCGATGCGGGCGAGGGCAGCCTGGCCTGCGCCGTGCGCGAGTTGCGCGAGGAGACCGGCTACGCGGCCCGGCAATGGGCCTTCGCGGGCCGTCTGGCGCCCACCATCGCGTACTCCGACGAGGTCATCGACATCTGGTTCGCGCGCGGCCTGAGCCTGGGCGCACGTGCGCTCGACGACGGCGAGGCGCTGGACGTGTTCGCCGCCACGCCCGAGGAACTGCAAGCCTGGTGCCGCGAGGGCAAGGTCATCGACAGCAAGACCCTGGCGGGGATGCTCTGGCTGCAGAACGTGCTGTCGGGCCAATGGGTACTGGACTGGCAGGATAATCCCGCGGCATGAAGGTGCTTGATCTGCAATGCGCCCACCAGCACGTGTTCGAAGGCTGGTTCGGCTCCGAAGACGACTTCCACCAGCAACTGGAACGTGGACTGGTGAGCTGTCCGCTGTGCGGCGACCAGCGCGTGGAAAAGAAGCTTTCGGCGCCGCGCCTGAATCTGCGCGCGGGCCGTGAAGAACCGCCGGCCTCCCGGCCCGAAGGCGTCACCCTCAGCAACCACCCGGCGCAGGCCGAACTGGTGGAGCTGCAGGGCCGCATGCTCAAGGCCATGCGCGAGATCATGACGAGCACCGAGGACGTGGGCGAGCGCTTCGCCGAGCAGGCCCGCGCCATGCACCACGGAGAGATCGAGCGGCGCAACATCCGCGGCCAGACCAGCGCGGCCGTGGCCCTGGAGCTGCTGGAAGAGGGCGTGGAGGTGATGCCCCTGCCCATGCTCCCAGCGGTGAAGGACACGCTGCAGTAGTCCCTCAGGGATACAGCCCGCGCAGGTCGCGCGCGTGCAGGATGCGCTGGCACGCGATGATGAAGGTCGCCGTGCGCAGGCTGACCTTGTGGTCCTCCGACACCTGCCACACCGCGGAGAAGGCGTCTTTCATGATCTTCACCAGGCGGGCGTTGATCTCGTCCNNCGTGCTTGTCGAGCACGGCGTCGGTGGCCCGGGTCATGATGCGCTCGAGCCGTCGGTCGACCTCGTCTTCGTCCCACTGCTCGTTCTTGTTGTTCTGCACCCATTCGAAGTAGCTGACCGTGACGCCGCCCGCGTTGGCGATCACGTCAGGCAGCACCAGCACGCCACGGTCGTGCAGGATGTCGTCGGCCTGCGGGGTGGTGGGGCCGTTGGCGCCTTCGATCACCATGCGCGCCTGGATGCGGCCGGCGTTCTTGTCGGTGATCTGGCCTTCCAGCGCGGCGGGGATGAGGATGTCGCAAGGGATGCCCCAGAAATCCTCGTTGGGGATGACCTGCCCGCCGCCCTCGAAGCCGGCAACGGAGCCGTGCCGCCCCACGTGGTCGAGCAGGGCGGGCACGTGCAGGCCGGCCTCGTTGTAGATGGTGCCGCCGTGGTCCTGCACGGCCACCACGCGGGCGCCAGCCTCGGCAAACAGCTTGCCTGCCACGCCGCCCACATTGCCGAAACCCTGCACGGCAACGCGTGAACGGCTCACGTCGAGCCCGATGCGGCGCGCGGCTTCGACGCCCACCGTGAAGACGCCGCGGCCAGTGGCCTCGCGCCGGCCCAGCGAGCCGCCCAGGTCGACCGGCTTGCCGGTGACCACAGCGGTGGCGGTGCCGCCCTCGTGCATGGAGTAGGTGTCCATCATCCAGGCCATGACCTGGTCGTTGGTGTTCACGTCGGGCGCGGGGATGTCCTTGCTCGGGCCGATGATGATGCCGATCTCGCTGGTGTAGCGGCGCGTCACGCGCTCCAGCTCGCCGCGCGAGAGCAGCTTGGGGTCGACGCGAATGCCGCCCTTGGCGCCGCCGTAGGGCACGTTCACCGCGGCGTTCTTGATGGACATCCAGGCTGAGAGGGCCATCACCTCGGACAGCGTCACGTCCTGGTGAAAACGCACGCCGCCCTTGCCGGGGCCGCGGCTGGTGTTGTGCTGCACGCGGTAGCCCTCGAAGTGGGCCACCGTGCCGTTGTCCAGGTGGATGGGCACGTCGACGATGAGGGTGCGTTTGGGGCGTTTGAGGGTATCGACCCAGCGGCCCAGTTTGCCGAGGTAGGGGGCGACGCGATCGACCTGCTGCAGGTAGATGCCCCAGGGGCCGAGGTGGTTGGGGTCGAGGTAGGAGGGCAGCGCCTGGGTGAAGACGCCGGGAGCGGTTTGCGACGGCATGGTGGGTCCTTCGTGTGGAGTTGGCCGCTGTACGGGCCACGGCGAACGCACTGTACGCAGCCGCCCCGGGCTTGTCCAAGGCGGGCTCAGGATGGCTCCATGCCCGGGCTGCATGGCGGTGGCAGGCGCGGTGCTAGCATGCGCCGGCCTACAAATGGAGGGAGGCAACATGAAGATCATCGACACACCCGATGGCCGTTTTCCGGCCGCGCAGGACGCGCGCCCACCCGTGCAGACGCTGCCGATCCGCTTCACCGGATCGGGCAGCGAATACTTCCGCATCTGGATCGTCAACCTGCTGCTGATCCTGGTGACGTTCACGCTGTACTGGCCCTTCGCGCGGGCGCGGCGCATCTCCTACTTCCAGAACAACACCCTGGTGGGCGACGACCCGCTGGGTTTTCACGCCAACCCCTGGAAGATGTTCCGTGGCTACCTGGTGGTGGCCGCTTTTGGCCTGGCCTATGGCATCACCTCCGAGGTGGCGCCCCTGGTGGGCGGCGCCATCTTTCTGGTCTTCGCGCTGCTGTGGCCGGCGCTGTGGCGCGCCTCGCTGCAGTTTCGCCTGCGCAACAGCAGTTGGCGCGGCGTGCGCCTGGGCTTCGAAGGCGACATGAAGGGCGCCTATCTGGCCTTCGCGCCGCTGCTGCTGCCGGTGCTAGGCTTCGTGCTGCTGGGCGCGATGGGGCCCGCGCTGGCACCCGACGAAGGTGCGTCGCCCGAGGAGCGCAAGCGCCTGGGCCTCATGTTCGCGGGGCTGACGGCGCTGGTGATGCTGCTGTTCGCAGCCGTCATGCCCTGGTGCATGGCCCGCATNNCGCTTTGCCGGCGAGCGCACCGAACTGCGCGCCGGCACCGGTCGCTTCTATGGCCTGAGCGTTCGCACCGGCGGCGTGCTGCTGCTGGTGCTGCTGATCGTCGGCGCGGTCGCCGCGCTGGGCTTTGCGCTGGCGGGCCGCTCGGCCGGCGGCATTCTGGCCTTCACCGGTGCCGTGGCGCTGGGCTACCTGCTCATCCCGGTGCTGGTGGTGCCGTACTACACGGCCTCGCTGCAGAACCTGGTGTGGGCCAATACGCGCAGCCGCAATGCGCGATTCCGCAGCGAACTCGGCTTCGGCGCGCTGGCGCGCGTCAACGCGCTCAACTGGCTGCTGATCGCCGTCACCCTGGGCCTGTACTGGCCCTTCGCCCAGGTGCGCCTGACGCGCCTGCGCCTGGAGGCCATGGCCCTGCAGGTCAAGGGCTCGGTGAACGACTGGCTGGCCAGCGCGCAGCAGCGCGACGTGGGCCCGCTGGGCGACGCCGCCGGCGATTTCTTCGGCATCGACATGGGCCTGTAAGCGCATGGGCCAGCCCCTGGCGACCCTGTGGTTCGATGGCCGCAGCCCGCGCGGGCGCCCGGTGCGCTTGCGCATCGACGGCGATGAGCTCGTGCTTGAGCCGCTCGATGAAGCGGCCGACGGCCCCCCGCGGCGCTACCCCATGCGCCGCGTGCGCTGGCCCGAGCGCCGAACGCACGGCCAGCGCCAGACCGAGCTGCCCGACGACAGCCTGATCCAGCACGCCGACGCGCCCGAGTGGGACGCCTGGTGGGCCGCCCACGGATTGCGCGAGTCCTGGGTGGTGGGCTGGCAGCAGAGCTGGCGCGCCACCGCCTGGGCGGTGATCGGCGCCATCGCCGTGCTGCTGGCGAGCTGGTTCTGGGGCGTGCCGGTGGCCAGCCAATTCGTGGCGCAGCGCCTGCCGCTGGCGCTGGACGAGCGCCTGGGCACCGACAGCCTCGCCCAGCTCGACCGCGGCCTGCTCAAGCCCACCCGGCTGGACGAGGCGCGCCGCCAGGCAATCGAGCGACGCTGGCGGGCCTTCGTGGACAGCGCCCACCCCGAGGGCGACGCGCCCACCTGGCGCCTGGCCTTCCGGCACGCGCCCGACCTGGGCCCCAACGCCCTGGCCCTGCCCGGCGGCCAGATCATCGTCACCGACGAACTGGTCGAGCTGCTGCACGACCGCCCCGACGCCCTGACCGGCGTGCTCGCCCACGAGCTGGGTCACGTGCGCCACCGCGACGGCCTGGACATGCTGGTGCGCGCCAGCCTGCTCAGCGCCATCGTCGGTGTGGTGTTTGGCGACGCCAGCACCTTCATCGCCACCGTGCCGGCCACGCTGCTGACGCAGTCGTACTCGCGCGACGTGGAGCGCCGCGCCGACGCCTACGCCGCCGAGCGGCTGCACCGCGCCGGCCTCTCGCCGGCCGTGATGGTCACGCTGTTCGAGCGCCTGGCCGCCGTGCGCCAGAAAGAAGGCGAGCGCGGCGGCGTGTTGCCCATCGCCCTGGCCAGCCACCCGGCCGACGAAGACCGCATCCGCTACTTCCGCGAGTGGACACCCGAGCGCTGACGCCGAGCCGCCAGCTCAGGCGTTGAACTGCAGCGCCGCCAAGCCCGCGTACACCCCGCCGCGCGCCACCAGCTCCGCGTGCGTGCCTTGCTCCACCAGGCGCCCATGGTCCAGCACCACGATGCGGTCGGCCCGCTGCACGGTGGCCAGGCGGTGCGCGATCACCAGCGTCGTGCGGCCCGCGGCGAGACGGTCGAGCGCCTCCTGCACCAGCTTCTCGGATTCGGCGTCGAGCGCCGAGGTCGCCTCGTCCAGCAGCAGGATCGGCGNNCCGCCCGACAGGCGCACCCCGCGCTCGCCCAAAAAGGTGTCGTAGCCCTCGGGCAGCTGGGCGATGAACTCGTCCGCGAAGGCGGCGCGCGCGGCGGCCTTCACCTCATCGTCGCTGGCGCCCGGCTTGCCGTAGCGGATGTTCTCCATCGCGCTGCTGGAGAAGATCACCGGCTCCTGCGGCACGATGCCGATGCGCTCGCGCAAGTCCTGCAACTGCAGCGTATTGATCGGCGCGCCGTCCAGCACGATGCGGCCCTGCTGCGGGTCGTAGAAGCGCAGCAGCAGCTGGAACACGGTGGTCTTGCCCGCGCCGCTGGGCCCCACGATGGCCACTGTTTGCCCCGGCTCCACCACCAGGGAGAACCCGTCCAGCGCCGCCTGCGCCGGGCGCGACGGGTAGTTGAAGTGCACCTGTTCGAACGCCAGCGCGCTGCCGCCCGCCGGCAGCGGCGCGGCCAGCGCCTGCGGCGGCGATTTCACCGGCGACTCACTCGCCAGCAACTCCACCAGCCGCTCGCTCGCGCCCGCCGCGCGCAGCAGATCGCCATACACCTCGCCCAGCACCGCCACCGCGCCCGCGAAGATCACCACATAGAACACCGCCTGCCCCAGTTGCCCCGGCGACAACTGGCCGTTCAACACCGCCTGCGTGCCCTCGAACATGCCCCAGAGGATGAGCGCCGCGTTGGCAATGATGATGAAGGCCACCAGCGCTGCGCGCGCCTTGGTGCGGCGCACCGCCGTCTCGAACGCGTGCTGCGTCGACCGGTCGAAGCGCTGCGACTCGCGCCCCTCCGCCGCGTAGCTCTGCACCGTGGGAATCGCGTTCAGCACCTCGGCCGCGATCGAGCTCGAATCGGCGATGCGGTCCTGGCTGGCGCGCGAGAGCCGGCGCACCCGGCGCCCGAACCACATGGCCGGCAGCACCACCAGCAGCACCGTCGCCAGCACCAGCACCATCACATACGGGTGCGACCACACCAGCATCACCAGCGCGCCGATGCCCATCACCGCATTGCGCAGCCCCATGGACAGCGACGAGCCCACCACCGTCTGCACCAGCGTCGTGTCCGCCGTCAGGCGCGACAGCACCTCGCCCGTCTGCGTGGTCTCGAAGAACTGCGGGCTCTGCCGCAGCACGTGGCGGTACACCGCGTTGCGCAGGTCCGCCGTGATGCGCTCGCCGATCCAGCTGACCAGATAAAAGCGCACCGCCGAGAACAGCCCCAGCGCCACCGCCACCCCGAACAGCGCCGCGAAGTGTTCGCGCAGCGCCAGCACCTGGTCGCCGCGCCCCGCCGGCACCAGCCCATCGTCGATCAGCAGCCGCAGCGCCACCGGAAACGCCAGCGTGGCCGCCGCCGCCAGCACCAGGAACAACAGGGCCAGCCCCATCTGCAGGCGGTAGGGGCGCATGAAGGGCAGCAGCCCGGTGAGCGAACGCGGGCTCTTGCCCGAGGGGCGGTCGGAGGCGGTGGCCATGGGGGGAGGGGACGCGGGGTCCGTGCCGGAGTGGGGGAGTAGCTTAGGCCATGGCGCGTGGTCTTCAATGACGGCGCTGTAATCCGCGGGGATGCGCTGAATGAAAATCCGCGCGCAGTTGACGCGTCCCGTCAACTGCAGGGCAGAGTCCATTCAATTGAGCCTGTCCTCCAGGGAGGTGCCTGATACAGCAGACGCCGGCCGGGGGCTCCCGGCATGGGCTGCATGCGGCCATTGCGGACGTGTGGATCATCACTGAGCTTGAAAAGCAAGGCGCCGACCGATGGGGCCTCGCACGGAGCAGGCGTCCATAGCGCGTCGATCCAGTTGAAGCTCCAACTCGGGCCTGAATCGCGGCGCCGGTCCAGGCGGGCGATGCCCTTGAGGTCCGTGACGGGGATCTTGGCCAGCAGGTCCAGCAGCGTGTTGTCCCAGGCCACCAGCGAGGTCTGCGACAGCTTCTGGCCGTTGTACGAGACGTCGTAGACGAGCAGGCACCAGGGGCGCTCCATGGAGAGCGTGATGGCGGGCCAATGGCTCTGGCGCGGGGCGACCTGGGAGGGGTGGAGGTACTGGACGAGGCCGGGGGCGGTGGTGAACACGTGCAAACTCCCAAAAGCAGCCAGTGTGGTCAGCAGGATTGGGGACGTGGTATTTCTCGAGGAACAAATTGGCTCACGAAATTCTGTAGGCGAGGCCGCCGTGCACATCGAGCGCCAAGCGCGCAAGCTCTCACTGCCTACCTTCGCGAGCCTTGCCGTTGCGCTCGACTTGTCGCTCGAAGCGCTTCTGACCGCCCCCCATTCCGAGGCTGGCCCGTGACACGTACAGTCCGGTAGCCCATCAACGGGCTCTGGCGGGAGGCGCGATTGGAAACAGTGGCCGGGATAGCATGGCAAGTGCTCAAGCAACTTGTATTCAGCTTCGTCTTCTTCTGGCCTGGCTGGCTCGTGGTCAAGATGATCACCTTCGGCCGCTACCCGCGATCGATACACCCCGCCAAGGCCGATTGGCTCGACTACGAGCTGCTCTCGTTCATTGGCGTTATAGCTGTCGCAGGTGCCATCTTCCTAGTCGCCTGCCTGTGGCTGTAGCCGGCCAGACACGGGAGGCGCGCCAACATAGTAGGAAGAAGCGAACACCCAAGGGCGGCGGTCGGTCGCAGCTTGCCGGGATAGGGGATGTGCGATCGACCGCTCTGCCTGGCCTTGCGGCTCACACGAGCCGAATCCCACGCTCTGAGACCAACAGAGCCTCGAGACCAAGTTGCAGCTTCACGCGGGCTGGAATTTTGAGGAGCTGCCGCTCCCACTCTTTGGAGTCGGGCACAGCCAGCAGGTACTTGATGTTCTCATCAGCACTGCCCATTGAGAGGATGAGTTGTCCCAATGCCGAGTACATCGCCTGTTCTTTTTGTCTTGATGAGTCGCCCTCAACCTCGATGACAAACGTGGGGGCGCCAGGCTTGGTCGCCACCATGTCCGCACGTCCATGAACTGGATGGGCCACGATGTGGGCTCCGGCTGACCGCAACGCTGCTTCTGCCACGGCTGCGACCTCCTTCTTTCCAGCAGTATGCCGACCTCCGTTTGCTCTTTCCATGGCATCGACATCCACGGTCAGATTCCAACCATCGGAAGGAGGGAAGCGGTATTCCATCAGCCACCGCTTCACTTCAAGCTGGAACATTCGCTTCTCCGTGAGGTCAACGCGCCGACACGCTGGCCCGCCCAGTGAGAAAGCCCAGCGAGCCAGTGAGCACGGCGCTCACCAAGCCAACGCCCAGCTTGGCTGTTTCTGGTGTCGAGCTCAATGCCAACACCCCTCCGAAGATCGCGGTGGCTGCGAGGGCCATCGAGGAGACGATGAACACGCACCAGCGCATCTGGATCTGGAAGCAATGCTCCCGCTCCTCACGCGCCAGGCGGGCCTGTTCTTCCGTAGGCGTCTCCTGGGTGGACCACTCGATTTTTCCTTTTCCGTTTCCGCTATCCAGATCGAAGGGGTTGGTTGGCATGAATCAAAGTCCGATGACTTCTGTTTCGAGCGTTTGCTCGGGACGCGCGAAGCCGAGCTTGAGGCCCTGACGCTTCTTGTCCACTGCGGTGATGTAGAGCGTAAGAGCCTTGCGCACGATCTCGGACGCAGTGGTGCCCGATGACTGCGCGATGCTCGTGAGTTGCTCGTCCATCTCCGAAGGGATGATCAGCTGCTTGCGCACGGCGGTTGGTTTTTCACTCATGTGGCTTTCCTCGTGGTCTTCGGTGCCTCACAGGTTGGCACCGCCGCGCGCAGGCGTACGCGGCTTGGGGTTGCCTGCAATGTGTGTTTTATACACATAAATGCAGTCGTAAAGAAGGTGGAAGGTCGCTCTCAAACCGTTGACCGACAGATGCCATGGTGCTCATGCCCGAAAAATTGCCCGCGCGGGCGCGGGCAACAGGGCGGTCGCATTGTGTTTAGCTTGGTCCGGTGGTGCCCCACTGGGTATCTGGCCATGCCCAGGGCAATCCCATTGCACGCCATCAAATTGGCCGCTAACAATCGGCACCCCTACACCCCAGGAGTACCCGATGCTCACCCGCCCCCTGATCCTCGCCGCCGCCCTGGCCCTCACCGCCACTGGCGCCTGGGCCGAAGGCGCCACCTGCCACGCCAAGTCCGCCGAGAAAAAGCTCGCCGGCGCAGCCAAGAACTCCTTCCTCACCAAGTGCGAGAAGGACGCCGCAGCCGCCTGCACCATGGCCGCAGGCGAGAAGAAGCTCTCGGGCGCAGCCAAGACCAGCTTCACCAACAAGTGCGTGCGCGACGCGGTGGGCGCCGAGGCGCAGAAGCCGGCCTGAACGCAGTGGGCCGGTGCGCGGGCTCAGCGCACCGTTACCTGCACCCGCCGGTTGCGCGGTTCGTCCACGTTGTCGGCGGTGGGCACCAGCAGGTTCTTCTCGCCGTGCGATTCCTGCTTGAGCGACGTGAATTTCACGCCAGAGGCGCGCAGGCGCTCGGCCACGAGCGTGGCGCGCTGGGTGGATAGGACGACGTTGTCCGCATCGCTGCCCACGGTGTCGGTGTGGCCGACCACGACGACCTCGGTCATGGCCTGCGGTGGCCGGGCCCGCAGGTAGCTCAGGATGTTCTGAAACTCCCTGTCCGAAGCGGCGGTGAGCTGCGTGTTGCCCGACATGAAGTACAGCATGAAGTGGCCGGGCAGCACGGGTTGGGCGGCCTTGGCGTCGCCGAAGGCGGCGTCCACCTGGGCGTGGTTCATCACGATGTTCACCGCGCCGCCGTCGATGGCCGCGACCTGGCCCGCCTGCGTCAGCACCTGCTGTCCCTTGGGCCCGCTCACCACGACCTGGCCCACGGCCCCGTCGGGGTCGGGCACCAGCACCACGTAGGAGCGGGGCAGGCTGGGCGCGCAGGCCGACAGCAGGAACAAGGCAAGCACCAGCCAGGGTGCCCGCGCGGCAGAGGGGTGGGGTCGATCGTTTTTCATGCAGAGGCCTCGAGAGCCTGGGACTTTCGCACATCGTGCCGGCGGGGGGCGGCGCAGGCTCCCGATCTTGTGGGAAGCGGGGAAGCCGGGGATACTGCCCGCCGGTTGAGGAGGGCGGCGGCCGCCCCGGCGCGAAAGGTGCCTGTCCTCATGGGTACCTTGACGATGACGATGACCCCAGACGTATTCGCACCGGCCGAGCGCCGCGCGGCCCAGGCCTGATGCACCTCTCCCTGCGCGCCATCGCGGCGCTGTTGATGCTTCTGACGGGTGGCCTCGGCCTGGTCGTCGTGCTGGCCGACCCGCTGGCCTTGCAGACCTTGCGCCATCAGGGTTTCGACCAGTACCAGCGCTGGCAGCCGCGCGTGGTCCAGGCCGCACCGGTGCGCATCATCGACATCGACGAGGCCAGCCTCGATCGCATCGGCCAGTGGCCCTGGCCGCGCACGCGGCTGGCCAGCCTGGTGGAGCGCCTGGGCGAGCAGGGCGTCGCGGCCATCGGCTTCGACGTGGTGTTCGCCGAGCCCGACCGCACGTCGCCGCAGCGCGTGTCGGGCGACTGGCCGCTCACGCCCACGGCACGGGCCGAGTTGCAGCACCTGCCCGACCACGACGCGACCTTCGCCGAGGCGATCGCGACGCAGGATGTGGTGCTGGGCTTTGCGGCGCGCAGCGAGGCGACGGCCGATGCCCATGCCAATGCCAAGACCGATGCCAAGAGCCCGGAGCCGCGCTACCGCTACGTGTGGATGGGCGAGCCCGACCCCGGCATCCTGAACACGATCGGGGGCGCGGTGCGCCCGCTCGCGTCGCTGGAGATGGCGGCGAGCGGTGTCGGCGCGCTCAGCTTCGTGCCCGACGCCGATGGCGTGGTGCGGCGCGTGCCGATGGTGATGGCGCTGCAGGGCCAGCCCGTGCCCAGCCTCAGCGCCGAGCTGCTGCGCGTGGCGCAGGGCACGCCGAACTACATCCTGCAGCGCGCCAGCGGCGGGGCGCCCGCGCTGGAGGCCGTGCGCATCGGCGCGCTCACGGTGCCCACGACCGCGCGCGGCGAGATGTGGATCCACTACACGCCGGCGCAAGCGCAGCGCTACGTGCCCGCGTGGCGGGTGCTGAACGGCACGGCCGATCCGGCGCTGCTGGAAGGCCACATCGTGGTGATCGGCAGCTCGGCCCCCGGCCTGCTCGACCTGCGCTTCAACCCGCTCGGCCAGCTCATGCCCGGCATCGAGACGCACGCGCAGGCCATGGAGCAGGCGCTCACGGGGCAGCACCTGGCGCGCCCGTTCTGGGCCATGGCGGCCGAGGCCTTGCTGGTGGTGGTGGGATGCGTCCTGCTCGTCGCGATCGGCGCGTTCATGGGTTCGCTGCGCGCGGCCGCGGCCTGGCTGGTGCTGGTGGCGACGCTGCTGTGGGGCGGCTGGTGGGCGTTCTCGGCCCAGCGGGTGCTGTTGGACACCTTCACCCCCGCCATCGCCTGGACCCTGGCCTACGGCCTGGCCAGCGTGTGCCGGCATTTCCGCAGTGAGCTGCAGCACCGCTGGGTGCGGCAGGCGTTCTCGCGCTACGTCTCGCCCAACCGCGTGGCGCACCTCATGCAGAACCCCGAGCAACTGGAGCTCGGCGGCAAGCGGCAGCGGTGCAGCTTCATCTTCACCGACCTCGCGGGCTTCACCCCGCTGATGGAGTCGATCGACCCGGCCGATGCGGTGCACCTGCTCAACCGCTACCTCGAGGAGATGATCTCCATCGCCTTTCGCTACCAGGGCACGCTGGACCGCATCATGGGCGACTCGCTGGCCATCATGTTCTCCGCCCCGGTGGAGCAGGCCGATCACGCGCAGCGCGCGCTCGACTGCGCGATGGAGATGCACCGCTTCGCCACCGGGTTCACGCGCCAGCAGCAGGCCCGCGGCGTGGCCTTTGGCCACACCCGCTTCGGCATCCACTCCGGCGAGGTCATCGTGGGCAATTTCGGTGGCAAGGCCCTGTTCGATTACCGCGCCCTGGGCGATCCGGTGAACACCGCCGCGCGCCTGGAGAGCGTGAACAAGCACTTGGGCACCTGGGTCTGCGTGTCCGAGGCCACGCTGTCGGCCTGCGCGCCGCGTGTGGCCCGCCCGGTGGGCCGCCTGGTGCTCAAGGGCAAGACGGAAGCGCTGCAGGTGTTCGAGCCGCTGGACGAGGTGCCAGCGGGCTACGCGCCGCTGGCGCTGTACCGCGGCGCACTCGATGCCCTGCGGGCCGACGACGTGGCGCAGGCGCTGGAGCGCTTCCAGCACTTGCGCCGCGCCTACCCGGACGATCCGCTGGTGAACCTGCACTGCGCCCGTTTGCTCGCGGGCGAGCGCAGCGACCTCATCGTCCTGGCCGCCAAGTGATCGGCGGCGGGCGGCGGATCACTCCTCGTCGACCTTGAGCAGGAACTGCGTGCCGCGCACGCCGATCATGCCGGTCGGCGTCTTCACGGACACGGCTTCGGGCTGCAGCTTGGCAATGCCGCCGGACACGTAGTTCAGCGTCCCCTTGCCCATGCGCGCGCCCAGCCTGAGCTTGCCGGCGCTGGGCTCGTACATGTACTCCTCGACGGTGAGCGAGGTGTTCGGCCCGAAGGACATGATGGTGTTGTCGCCGAAGACCACGCCCAGGCTGGAGCCCGCTTGCGTGCTGAGCGCGCTGCCCTGATGCAGCGGTGTGCCGGGCTGGGCCTTGACGACCTGGCCATCGGTGGTGACCGTGGCCACGCCCTTGACGGTCTTGACGTGACCGACCGGGGCTTTCTCCATCGCCGAGGCCGTGCTGGCGAGGGCCAGGCACAGCAGGCCGGCGCTCACGGCGGACAAGCGGCTTGTGCGGACGCGGGGACGTGGGTAAGCCATGGGGTTCTCCGTCTGACGAGCGGGATGATAAACCGCATGAACGGCGCTGAGCGCTCAGAGCACCAGGCGCTTGGCGTACCCCGTCATCTCCAGATAGCCACGTCCGACGACTCGGCCGTTGCTGTCGATGAGCTCCGACAGCCCCTCCCAATAGATCGCGCCGGTGCTCGCGCGGCTGTCGAGTTCCTGCGCGTCGATCAGCGCGCGCACGGTGTAGAAGTCGGCCGGCGTGCGCACCAGCCATTCCACGGGGTAGCGCGTGTTCGTGAGCGGGCTGGTCCACCAGCGCTGGGGTTTGAACGCCACTTCGCCTGGGCGGAAGCGGTAGATGGCGTTCGGGTCTTGCGCGTCGCCCGCGGCGCGGAAAGAGCCGCCAGCCCACACGGTGGAGCCGTCGGCGCGGCGCAGGCGAAAGGCGGTGAGCGCGTGGCCGTCGAAGAGGTTCATGCCGATCCAGTCCCAGCCCACGGCCTCGGGGTGCAGCAGGGCTTCGCTCCACTCGTGGTCCAGCCAGGCCGTGCCGTTGACGGCGAACCGTTGACCCGCCAGGCCCAGCGTGCCGCGCACCTGCAACTGCGGTTGCGAGACGTAGAAGCTGGATTGCGCGGCGTCCGGCCCCTTGCGGGAGAAGCCCTTGTCGCCCTGCAGCAGCCAGGCCTGCGGCGCCGTGGCCTCGATGTCGATGAGCNNGGCGCGGGTGGCGTAGCCGCCGTCGGCGCGGCGGCGGATGAACCACTCGCGCAACACGACCTCGGTGTCGGTCTCGCTGGCGAAGACGGCGCGTTCGGTGTTGGCCGGACGCTCGCCGTTCCAGCGCGCGATGCGTTCGTCGTGGTGCAGGCGTCGGCCCGCCACGTCGGTGATGGCGGCGTGCGCGAAGAGCAGTTGCCGTGCCGCCAGGCGCCCGGGCAGCTCGCGCGCCTCGTCCACGCGGCTGCGGAAGAAGGTGATCTGGAAGCCGAAGTCCCGTCCGGCTTCGTCGCGTGCGTGGCCGGTGAGGTACCACCACTCGGTGCGCGTGTCGTTGTGGCTGCCGTGGTCGCGCGGGAAGCGCAGCTCGCGCGGTCGCAGGGTGTCGCCGGGGCGGGCGATGTCGCGGGCCGGGGCGTGTGGCCAGGCCAGGGCGGCGGCGCTGCCCAGCAGCCAGTGGCGTCGGTTGATGGGACGGAGCTTGAGGCGTTCCATGCGCTTCACCAATCCTGCCGCACGGCCTGCACCGCGTCGCGGCTGGCGGCCGCGCGCCCCGCCAGCCAGGCGGTGAGGGTGCCCGCCAGCACCACGGCCAGCGCCAGCGCGCCCAGCCGCGCCCAAGGCAGCACCAGGTCCATGGTCCAGTGGAAGCTCTGCGGGTTGACGACGTGCACCAGCACCAGGCTCACCAGCAGGCCCAGGGCGGTGCCGGCCAGCGCGCCCAGGGCCGTCCAGGCCAGGCCTTCGGCCGCCACCACGCCCAGGATCTGCCGCCGCGTGAGGCCCAGGTGCGCGAGCAGACCGAATTCCTTGCGCCGCACCAGCACCTGCGCGCTGAAGCTGGCCGCCACGCCGAACAGGCCGATGCCGATGGCCACGGCCTGCAGCCACACGGTGACGGCGAAGCTGCGGTCGAAGATGCGCAGCGAGGTGGCGCGCAGTTGCTCGACGGAGGCGAATTCGATGGCGTCCTGAATGCCGTGCGTTCGCGCGAGTGCGGTGAGGGCCTCGCGCACCGCCAGCGCATCGGCCTGGGGCGCCAGGTGCAAGGCCAGGTCGCTCACGCGGCGCTCGCCGCTCAGGCGGGCGTAGGTGTCGGCGTCGATGGCGATGCTGCCGTGCTGGCGGGCGTAGTCGCGCCACACGCCGGCCACCACGTAGCGCGCGCGCCGCGCCTCGGGCNNTCGGGCGCGGCCAGGGCCTGCGCCAGCGCGGGCAGCGGCTGGCCCACGCGCGCGCCGTAGAGGTCGGGCATGGCCTCGCTCACGTAGACGGGGATGTCGGGCGCGGCCACGGCGATGGCCTCGCCCACCAGGGGCAGGGGCAAGGGGTCGCCGCGCAGGGGGCGCACCAGCAGGGCCACGGGCGG
>JABAHQ010021206.1_pt1 | contig 19684 bp, 18 predicted proteins | sample 7062091 | NCBI WGS metagenome assembly JABAHQ01 (sample SAMN14534359, study PRJNA622989) | marine sediment metagenome | biome: marine biome [ENVO:00000428]; feature: marine pelagic biome [ENVO:01000023]; material: deep marine sediment [ENVO:00002113] | place: India: Gulf of Kutch | collected...
ATGGGTCGTAGAGCGGCTGGCCGTCTTATCGGAGGTCTTCGCTATCGATCTGTGCGCCTATGCCGTGATGAGCAACCACTACCATATCGTGGTGTGCATTGACGCCAAACGCCTTAAGTGCTGGAGCGAGGCCGAAGTCATCGAGCGTTGGGAGAGGCTTTTTCGCCTGCCTCGGCTCGTCAGCGAGTATCGCCGCGGCGACCCCTTGAGCGTTGCTGAACAACGGGCAGCCAAAAACATTATCGAGACCTGGCGAATGCGGCTGGGTGATCTCAGCTGGTATATGCGTGCTCTCAATGAGTACCTGGCGCGACGCGCCAATGCAGAAGACGGTTGTCGAGGGCGCTTCTGGGAAGGGCGGTTCCAAAGTCAGGCCCTCCTCGATGAAGCAGGTCTTCTTACCTGCATGGCCTACGTGGATCTCAACCCGGTCCGCGCCGGGCTTAGCGATCGCCCGGAGACCTATGAGCACACTTCTGTCGCCCAGCGTGTTGGCGAGCGTGCCCAGCGGTCCGATGGCCGCGACATGTTCTGTACTCCATGCGCCAAAGGTGTAACGACGCAGCCGTTGTTGCTTGGCTTCAAGTCGGAGCATCGGGCAACCGAGGTAGCGCTTCCCTTTGCCCTGCAAGACTATCTGGAGCTGCTCGATTGGACGGGTCGAGCCGTGCGCGAAGACAAGCCCGGGTACATTCCTGAAGAGTCACCAGCCATTCTTGCCCGCGTACACATCGACCCCCAGCAGTGGTGCAACTGCATGCGGCCCCACGGCAATCCTTTCGCTCGCGCGATAGGACGCGTCGAACGTTTGCGCGACTATGCTAATCGCCTTGGGCAGCGCTGGCTGCGAGGTCTGAGCGACAGTCGCCGACTATTCTTGCCAGCAGGTACATAGAACCTTTCTCCTGGTTCTTGGGCAGTGCTAGGACCACATCTGCAGACTGGGGCCGCCCGCTGCCCGTCGGGCGGCCGACCGGTACGTCTCAACAATCGATTTGATTGTTTCGCTTGCTGGCCTCACGTACGTTTGTCACTCGTTGCACGCTTCACAGGCGCCAGAGAAAACGCTAGGCTCCGTGCAGTAAATGGTGGATGTCCTCAAGCGTGTCCTCAAGCGTGGGTCTCCGGCGATGGAACAGGCCAATTGATGGGTGTCCTTAAAGCGTCTACAAGTGATGGGTGTCCTCGACAAATCTTGTGACCTCAGGATGGTGGGTGTCCTGAAGGGGTTCCTGAAGGGGTGGGTTGTTGTGGGGCTTGCAGCTCTGGTTGCCGGGTGTGCCAATCCATATGCGGGTCCCGATCGATTCGGCATCTATATGGCGCATCTCGACGGAACCGGTTGGAGGCTCCTTGTCTCGAGTCCCACCCGACAGATGACTCATCCGAGGGTCTCGCCCGATGAGCGTTGGATTACGTTTACGCGGTATAACAATACAGGCCTCAATGACCTGGCAGAGGAGAAGGACGGCTACGAGGAAACGGAGATTCTGATCGCCCGCATCGACGGTTCCGAGCTGAGATCGGTCGTGCCTGCAAAGAAGGGCGTGATCAATGCAAACAGCAGTTGGACCCCGGACGGTAAAGGGCTTGTATATCTTTCAACGGACAACCCTGGGAGAGTTCCACAGATCAATCGAATCGATCTGTCGACGGGCACAATCACGCGCGTTCCCACGCCAGCCGCGCTCAAGCCTGCAGATCCACATTTGCAGAAGAAGCTGTTTGCGCTTTCCGTGATTGGTGACAAGACCAACGCGATCTGGACTATTGAGGCGGATGGGTCGGGTGTCCGGAAAGTGAGCAGCCCCGAGTTCGAGAAGCCGCGAAAGAGCGGTCGTTTCCGCCTGGGAGACTATGATCCACGAATCTCACCCGACATGGCACGAATTGCTTTTATGCGTTATTTCGGCGAGGACAACTGGCACGTTGTGGTGCACGACCGGCGCACCGGCGTGGAGACCGATTTGTCTGCACCGGTGANNCGGAAGCGGCACGATCGGATCGGGCTGTATGTCATGAGGCCCGACGGCAAGGGAAGACGGCGCTTGTCGCTGCCGCACGGTTATCTTTATTTTCACGCGAGTTTCTTCCCCAAGGACGGCTCAGCGCCGCATGCCCGAATCGTGTTTGCTGCGACGCGGGATCCGAGGCTCGAGTAGGTCCTTGCAATTGCGGCAAAACGAGAAAATCAATCCTCCGCGGCGCGGCGAATCCGCAGCTCACCTCGAATGAGAACCAACAGGTAGCAGACTATGCAACAGGAACAGATCTTCGTACCGTTTCTCGGCATGGCAGTGTTGACACTGGTTGTCTGGATCTACATGTACATCCAACGACTCTCGTATCTCCGAAGCGAGGGAATTGATCCTCAGTCCGTGTCGACCACTCAGGAGGTGGAGCGCGTAACGCCGATCAAGGTGAAGCTTCCGTCGGAGAATCTGATTAATCTGTTCGAGCTTCCCGTGATCTTCTACGCATTGTGTCTTTACATTTATGTAACGGGCAAGGTCGATGGGTTGTATCTGTATCTGGCCTATGCTTTTCTGTTCCTCCGAATCGTGCACAGCGTAATCCATTGCAGCTACAATCGCGTAGTTCATCGCTTCAGCGTGTATATCCTGGCTTCGCTGGCACTTTGGGCCATGGTGATCCGCGCGTTTGCGGCAGCGACCGCCTTTTGAACTGCGGGCTAGACGACGTTCCGCGGACGACCGGCCAGAAAGGCCCGGATGTTTTCTGCCACTTGGTCTACGAGCCGCTGGCGGGACTCTCGGCTCGCCCATGCAATGTGGGGCGTGACGATCAGATTGGGGATCCCCGGGTCGAGCAGTGGGTTGCCGTGCACCGGGGGCTCTTCTGAAAGCACATCGATCCCGGCGCCGCCCGGACGTCCGCCCCGCAAGGCATCCGCAAGGGCCTGTTCGTGGACGATCCCGCCGCGCGCCGCATTGATCAGCATCGCATCTGCGCGCATCAGGGCCAGCTGCCGCTCGCCGATGAGGCCGCGGGTCTCGGGCGTGAGAGGACAATGCAGGCTCAGGATATCGACTTGCGGCAGCAGCGCATCCAGTGGCACGCGGCCCGGTTTTGCCTCACCGCTCGGGCGCTGCGCCAGAATGACTTCCATGTCGAAGGCTTCTGCGGTGCGCGCGACTGCGCGACCGAGCTCGCCGTAACCCACGATGCCCAGACATTTGCCCGCGATCTCGCGAATCGGATAGTCCAGCAGGCAAAACTGCGGGCTTACCTGCCAGTTTCCCCGGTCGACGGCGCGTCGATACGGAAAGAGCCGTGTGGTAAGCGCGAGGATCAGTGCGAACACGTGCTGGACCACGGAGGCCGTGGCATAGCCGCGAACGTTGCAGACGGTGATATTCGCTCGACGCGCGGCTTGTAAATCCACGTTGTTGGTGCCCGTCGCGGCCACGCAGACCAGTTTGAGCCTTTGGGCCTCAGACAACACGTTGGCGTCAAGCATGACTTTGTTGCTCACAACCACTTCGGCGCCTTTAATGTGCTCTGCAACCCGATTCTGCGCGGTGTTGGCATACACCGCCCACTCCGGGAGGGCGGCGCGCAGCGCGCCCAGGTCCAGGTCACCGCGGTCCACCGTCTCACTGTCGAGAAATACGCCTTTCATCGTGTTGTTCCGGAATCTTCAGTCCCCTACACGGGATTCATCAGGTCTTCGCGTGACGCCATGTCACTATTCATCCAGCGACATCAAGCCCACGTCGCCTCCCACGGCAGCGGTGTTGACCGTGAATGTGCGCTCTGTTGCGAAGCGCTGGAGATAGTGGGGCCCGCCCGCCTTGGGGCCCGTGCCGGAAAGGCCCTCACCACCGAAGGGCTGCACGCCCACTACCGACCAGATGATGCTGCGGTTCACGTAGATGTTGCCCACACGGACGCGGCTGCGGATGTATTGCGCGGTCTCCTCGATGCGGCTGTGGATCCCGAGGGTCAAGCCGTAGCCGCTGTCATTGATGGTCTCGATCACCTCGTCCAGATCCCGGGCGCGATAGCGCACGACGTGCAGGATCGGACCGAACACTTCGCGCTCGAGCAATCGCGCGCTGGGAATCTCCACTGCGATCGGTGCGAAAAATGTGCCTTCACGCGTTTCCTCCGGGAGCCCGCATTCGTAAAGCACCGTGCCTTCCCGACGTATCCACTCGACGTGCCTGTGCAGCTTGTCGCGTGCGCCGGCATCGATCACTGGCCCCGCATCGGTGGCCAGCTGTCCGGGATCGCCGATGCACATCTCCTTCATGGCGCCCGCCAGCAGCTCGAAGGTGCGCGGCGCCACGTCCTCCTGCACGAACAGCACGCGCAGCGCCGAGCAGCGCTGGCCCGCGCTGCCGAACGCCGAGGCCAGCGTGTCCTGCACGACCTGTTCTGTGAGCGCAGAGCTGTCTACGATCATGGCGTTGAGCCCGCCGGTTTCGGCGATCAGAGGAATGATGGGTCCGCTGCGCGCCGCGATGCGTTGCTGAAGCAACGCGGCGGTCTCCGTGGAGCCGGTAAACGCCACGCCAGCGATGCATGGGTGATGGACGAGCACTTCTCCCAGCACGGCACTGTCGCCGGGCAGCAGGTGCAACACCTCTCGGGGCACGCCCGCTTCCCGGAGAAGCTGCACGGCGCGTCCGGCGATCAAGGGCGTTTGCCTCGCGGGTTTGGCCACCACGGCGTTACCCGCCGCCAGTGCCGCCGCGACCTGGCCCGTGAAAATGGCCAATGGGAAGTTCCAGGGGCTGATGCATGCGAATACGCCGCGGCCGTGAAGCGCGATTTCGTTGCGTTCTCCCGCCGGGCCCGTGAGCGGTACCGGCGCCTCGAACTCCCGCCGCGCGTGCTGCGCGTAGTAGCGGCAGAAATCCACTGTCTCGCGGACCTCCGCCAGCGCATCCGCGAGTGTCCTGCCGCCCTCGCGAACGCATAGGGCCATGAGCTCGGCGCGGTGTTGCTCCAGCGCATCGGCCGCCCGTTCAAGGATTGTGGCCCGCGCGTTGCCGCCGAGGCCGTCCCAGTCGGGCGCCGCCCGCGCGGCCGCTTCGATGGCACAGTTTGCGTCCTGCGCGCCGGTCTCCCACACGGTGCCCACCACGCGCCGGCGATCCGCGGGATCGCGGACCTCGCGCCCGTTGCCATTCCCTTCGCTTCCCGCCTCCCAGTGCCGCGACGCGGCCTTGTCCATCGCCCGGTCCAGTGCCGCGAGCTCGATTGTGTCGTCGAGATTGATACCGTGGGAGTTTTGGCGGGCCCCGCCGAACAGATGAACCGGCAGCGGGATGCGGGGATTGCGCGCGGGCTGCGCAGCGCGCATGCGCTCGACGGGATCCGCGACAATGGTTTCCACGGGAACGTCTTCGTCCGCGACCCGGTGCACGAAGGACGTGTTGGCACCGTTCTCCAGAAGACGGCGCAGCAGATAGGGCAGCAGTTCTTCGTGACCGCCCACCGGTGCGTAAATCCGGCATGATTTCTCAGAGATCCCTTGCTCGTGCAGGCAGGCGTACAGCGCCTCTCCCATCCCGTGCAGCCGCTGGAACTCGTAATCGGCGTCTGGGCCCGCCATCTCCACGATGCTCGCCAGGGTATGCGCGTTGTGCGTGGCAAACTGCGCATAGAATGCATCCTGCGCGGCGAGGATACGCCGCGCACAGGCGAGATAGCTCACATCGGTGGCCGCCTTGCGGGTGAACACCGGATACTCCTTAAGGCCCCGCTCCTGGGCGCGTTTGATCTCAGCGTCCCAATAGGCGCCCTTGACCAGCCGCAGTGGAACCCGGCGGCGCTGATCGCGTGCCAGCGCGATCAGCCATTCCAGCAAGGGCAGGGCACGTTTCTGGAAGGCCTGCGCCGCCAGGCCGAATCCTTCCCAATCACGCAGCGCCGGATCGCGAAAGACCCGCTCGAAGATGTCCAGCGTGGGGTCCAGACGGTAGGCCTCTTCGGCGTCAATCGTCATGCCCAGCCCCGCCTGCTTTGCGAGCACGGCCAGCTCACGGACGCGCGGCGCCAGCTCGTCGAGCAGGCGGTCCCGTTGGGAGAGCTCGAAACGCGGATGCAGCGCCGAGAGCTTGATGGAAATACCGGGCGCCTTCGCCGATGCGCCGGCGTTGCCCGACTCGCACCCGACAGCCTCGATGGCCCCGGCATAGGCCTGGAAGTAACGCTCGGCGTCGGCGGCGCACACCGCGGCCTCGCCCAGCATGTCGTAGGAGAAGCGAGCCGCGGCAAAGGCCGGCTCGCGGCTGCGCTCCAGCGCCTGCTCGATGGTCCGGCCCGCGACAAACTGATGGCTCAGGACCCGCATGGCCTGGCGCAGCGCCACGCGGATGACCGGCTCGCCGGTGCGTGCCACCATGCGCTGCAGAAACGAGGGCACGTCGCGCACCGTTTCAGGATCGAGCTTTACGATACGCCCGGTAAGCATCAAGCCCCAGGTGGAGGCGTTCACGAACAGGGAAGGGCTGCGCCCCAGATGCCGGTCCCACCGGGCGCGAGAAAGCTTGTCGTGGATCAAGCGGTCGGCGGTTTCCGCATCCGGGATCCGCAGCAGCGCCTCGGCCAGACACATCAAGACCACCCCCTCCTCCGAGGTGAGCCCGTATTCGCACAGAAATGCCTCGACGCCGCGATTCGAATGGTTGCGCGTGCGCACCGCTTTCACCAAACGGCGCGCGTTCGTCTGAACGCGATGGCGAGAGGCATCGGGCAGCGCGGCAACGGGCAGCAGCGTCTCGATGCACTGTGCCTCGTCGCGAAGGTAGGCCTCGTGGATCGCCCGGCGCACCGGATCGAGCTGGAGCGGTTCCTCGGCGAAGATCATGCTCTTGCCCGCATGATTAGTGCATGTCTCGAGATTGCGCGTGGCCGCGGCCGGCGCAGCATATTGGGACCGATTCCAAGTGTCTCGCGTTCAGGAACACTGAGTCTAGAGCAATCGGCCACGGCCGCCCGAAACGCGAGTGGACCGACGATCGCGTCAGTCGGCCGGTACCGTGCGGCTTGCAGCCCAGCTTCGCAGGGCCTTGATGCGTTCGGCCATGACCACGGACAGGGGCCGGGTCTGCTCGATCTCCGCCAGCAGATGCCCGGTCGAAAGAGGAACCCGCTGTGCATGAGCCGTGTACAGGGCGGAAACCACGGCCTGCTCAATTTCCGATCCGGAGAACCCATCGGCCGCCTGCGCAAGTCGCTGGAGATCGAATTCGTCGGGATCGAGATCCCGCTTCTTGAGATGGATCGCAAAGATCTGTGCCTGCACCCCGGCTACGGGCAGATCCACGAAAAAGATTTCATCGAAGCGTCCTTTGCGTATCAGCTCCGGCGGCAGGCGCTCTATATCGTTGGCCGTGGCCACCAGAAAGGCCGGCTGTTTGCGTTCAGCCATCCAGGTAAGCAGCGTGCCCAACACACGACGCGAGGTGCCATCGTCGTCGCTGCCCGAGGCGATGCCCTTTTCAATCTCGTCCATCCAGAGGACGCAGGGCGCCATGACCTCCGCCGTGTTGAGTGACTCTCTAAGATTGCGCTCGCTCTCGCCGTAGTACTTGTTGTAGAGCGCGCCAAAGTCGAGTCGCAGCAACGGTACGTTCCATACACCGGCGACGGCCTTGGCGGCAAGGCTCTTGCCGCAGCCCTGCACGCCCAGCAACAGAACGCCCTTGGGCGGATCGAGACCCCTTGCCTGCAGCTCGCCATGAAACACCGCCCGGCGGTGCTCCAGCCATTGCTTGAGCTTGCGGAGACCGCCTACATCGGCGAAGCTTGCGGTCTCGTATTCGAAGGCCAGCATGCCTTCGGCATTGAGCAACCTGTACTTCGCCTTCATCACCGCCGGTAGATCGTCGTCCGTGATGGCCCCGTCGTCGTATATGACGTTGCGGGCCAGGCGTTGCGCATCGCGCGCCGGAAGGCCGGAGAGATTGCGCAACAGCGCGTCCAGGGTCTTACGGTCAGTCTTGACCTGCTTCCCCGGGTGGCCGCGCGCCCATTCGGCCGCGGTGTTGCGAATGATGCGTTCGAGCTCATCGCGCCCGGGCAGCGCTACGGAAAATCTGGCGCTGAACTTCCGGATCTCCGCCGGCATCTCGAGCTCGTGGCTCAACAGGATCAGCGTGGACTCCATTTCCTTATAGGCCAGGGCGATGTCCTTGAGCAGGCGCACATTGGTGGGGTCCTTCAGATAGGGATGGAAATCCGAAAGCACGTAGACCGCCTTCTGTGCGGCCGACTTGATGTGCCGCAGCACGTCGCCCGCTTCCGCGTTGTGCCGCTGCGGGGCATAGTCGACATCGATTCGTTTCAGGCCCTGCGTAATGGTCCAGTGAAACAGCGGACGCTGCAGGCGCAGGACCATGCTCCGCAGCAGATCCAGGACGCGCAGCTCCTCATGCGATTCGACCACCACAAGGGGAACGCGCGAGTTGATGACGAGCTCAAGATCGTGTTCGTCGGACATGCTGCAGGCTTGTTTACTTCGAGCCGAAACCGGTATTGGTGTTCAATTGCACCTTTGCGCGCGGCGTCCCAGCGTCCGCCGTCATGATCGGACGGCGTCCAGACTGACAACCGGCTCATCACCCATGACCTCGGCGCTGTGCACCGCGCCCCGCGGAACCTCCAGGCAATCACCCGCTTCCAGGACCACGGTCTGGCCGTGCATGGTCATGCGAAAGCGCCCGGAGAGCACACCGTCGATCTTGTCGACCGTGTGCGTATGGTCGGGGAAGTAAGTGCCGGGCGGGTATACGTAGCAGCTCACCCGGTAGCCGCGGGCCTCCAGTTTGTCCCGCATCGACTGCTCGCTGAGAGGGCCGTCCTCCGCCGGGTCCCAGTGATCAAGCTGCATCGCCGTTTCCTCCCGTGGGCGCTGTCGGTACTGACGAACAAGTTTACGCAGCGACAGTACGGAGATTATATTCATTCTGAACGATCTTTTCCGCCCTCTCTCCCCGAGGGGCAGTGAGGGGGATCCTGAGCGAGCATGCGCGAGCCTGTAATTCAGGGCCAGGATCGGAAACGTTTTGGCCGGCTAGCGGCCGTGAACCGCGTCACCTTCGAGGTGGAGCGCGGTACCCCACTTGCGCCTTTCGGGCCGCAACGGCGCGGGTGAGACCACGACCCTTTCGATGATCTTCGGGCTGTGTGTGCACATCGGCGAGTGAGCGCGACTCATCGCCGGTGCGCCGCCCGCAAGCCGGCACAACCGAGCTTGATCGCGAGCAGCAGCGGCAACGCACCATGCAACACAAGGTCAAAGATATCCAAGGGCCGGCTCAGGTGCCCCTGGACCAGCATCCGCAGCTTTTCAATCAGGTGGGGTTCGGGCCCGAAAGGATAGGGTGCGGCTCCCAGGGCGAGGGCGCCGATGATTAGCGGGAACCAGGGAATCCGTCCCAGACAGTCTTTCAACAGGTTCATCGCGGTCTGGCGTTCGAGCGCACGGTCAGGTGGTTCGGCGCGCCGGATCCAGCGTGAAATAGAACGTGGCACCTTTGTCCGTTTGGCCCTCGGCCCAGACGCGGCCTCCATGGCGCCTCACAATGCGCTGCACGGTGGCAAGGCCGACGCCCGTTCCCTCGAACTCGGCGGCGGAATGCAGGCGCTGGAACGGCCCGAAGAGCTTGTCCGCGTATTGCATGTCGAATCCGGCGCCATTGTCGCGGACATAGTAAGTCCGTTGTCCCTCCGTGTCGATGACGCCGAGCTCGATTCGCGCGTCCTCGCGCCTGGCCGTGAACTTCCACGCGTTTCCAAGGAGATTTTCCAGGAGCACCCTCAACAAGCCTTCATCCCCCCGAACTGTCATCTCGGGAGGTAGCACCCACTCTACGGATCGCCCTGGATCCTGCGTCTCAAGGTTTTTCCGGATGCGGTCGGCGATCTGGCTCAGGTTGATCTCCCGCACGTTCATGCCTGTCCGGGTGACCCGCGAGAGGTGCAACAGGTCATCAATGAGCGCCGCCATGCGCTGGCAGGCATCCCGGATGCGCTTGAGATAGTTCTGTCCGCTTTCGTTAAGATCCTGTCCGCACTCCTCAGACAACGCATGGCTGAAGCCGTCGATGGTTCGCAGCGGCGCCCGCAGGTCATGCGAGACCGAGTAGCTGAACGATTCCAGTTCCTTGTTCATAACGGTCAGCTCGTCGGTGCGCTGCTCGACGAGGTCCTCCAGATGCTCCCGGTAGTTCTGCAGGGCATTCTGATACTCGTTCAGGGAGCGACGGACCTTTTCGAGCTCGGTGACTCGCATGACGCCCGCATGATCACCTCGCCGAGCAACCGCGTCATCTTCCCGCAGCGCGTCAATGTGCCGGGACAGCCTTCGCAGGGGTATGGCGATGAGGTACACGAGCAGGTACAGGAGGATTGACCCCAGGATCGTGCCGGCGATGGCGAACTCGGCGATGGTCTGATATACCAGACCGTACATGCGGCCGACCTCGTCATCGGGGATCAACGAGAACCGGACGTGTTCCAGGATCTGCTCCGGCGGTATCTGCCGGCCCCGCTCCGCCTCGAAGCGGATACGCTGCACATCGGTGTACTTGAATTTTTGAAATGCCTTCAGGCCTTCCAGGACATTCACTTTGATGCCTACGTGGCCCAGCAACACGGCATCACCATCCACGCCGGTTATGGGCAGGAAGTAATACAGATGGACGTGCTCATCTTGTCGAATGAGCAGGCCGCCATCCCCTGTTCGCACGACTGCGGACGGCATGTCGGGATCCAGCGGCTCGGCCAGGAGAGTTCCGTCTGTGGAATACAGCTCCACCGCTTCGAAATACGGCGGCAGCATACCCACCCGTGGCGCCCGGTTCTGACGCCAGTAGGTATAGTACGCCGGGTTTGTGAGCTGTTGCCGGGTTTCATCCCACTGGGCGAACTTCCGGGCCACGCTGCGTGACTCGTCGAACAAGCGCTCCAGGGCCTGGGCGATTTCTTCCCGGGCGATCTCCTCGTGTCTCGCGTCCACCTCCGTGCGAAGCACGTCCATCTTCTGGATCAGGAGCCACGTGAGCGCCGCAAACGTAAGCACGGCCAGACAAAGGAGCCCGGCGGCATAGAACGAGATGGGTAAGGTTCGCTTCTGCATCGAATCAGCGTCGAGGCGCAAGGCCTCACTCCCCCCTCTCTATGCGCTCCATGGATTGAAGAATCATGTCATGCAGCTCGAACTCGTGCTCCGCATCGAAAAAGTGATTCGCGTTTTCGATGACAAATACCTGGGCTCCGGCCTTGCGGACTTGCTCTGGCCAGTCTGCAGCCATGCGTTCATCGTTTCCGCCCAGGATGACCTCCACGGAGGCCCTCGTCGTCTCCAGGGCCTTGAGGATGCGGTCCCTGGACCATTCGACGTAGGACAGGAAGGCCTTGGGGGGAGAGACATATTTATCGCAATAGGACAATCGAAAGCGTGCGAGATCGGTTTGTCCCCGGCGGACCATGGATCGCGCTCTTTCGATTTGCGCAGCGCTGCCCTTGTGACCCACGACGTGTTCCACGTCAATCAGACTTGTTGCGATGACTTTTTCCGACGGCACTCCTGGTTCCTGCACCGCGTACACGATGGCCTGGAGGCTGCCGTAGCTGTGCCCCACGAGGACGATCCGTTGGTGCCCCCGCGAACGAAGCCAATCCACCCAGTGGCGAATTTCCTCGACATCGTCCTGCATCGTATGTGTGTGAATCGCTTCACAGGGAAGACTCTCTCTGCGCTGGTCGATGCCCAGCGAAAGGGTCGGCGCGAGCACCGTGTAGCCGGCGTCCGAAAGAGCGGTGAACAGGCTGCTGACCGTTAGATAGTGGCGCGTCTGCAAGAATCCATGAATGACGAGCGCGGCGGGCCGACCTTCGGCACCCTGACGATAGGCAGCAGTAGCGACCAGCCCCGAGGGCAGGATACTCTCTGTGTTGGCCGCCTGAGACACCGGCGTTGCCAGGAGGAGGGCAGGAAACGCGATGCCGAACAGCGACCGCAGCATGCGGGTTCTGGGCATTGCCTTATGAAACAACCAGATGACAGGCCCTGACTGCCTGGGCGTGTAGCACCCCTTATGTATCGCCCCCAACATTCAAAAGTTTAGCTCAAGGACGCGCGTTGTTCCTGCACCGCGGCGGTGCGATGCCGACGATGGAAACGTTCGAAAAAGTGATCTCTGGCGGCCAGACCGGTGTGGATCGTGCCGCCCTGGATGCCGCGCGGTCCGCGGGGATCGCCTGCGGAGGTTGGTGCCCCCATGGCCGGCGGGCCGAGGATGGCACCATTCCGGCTCACTATCCCTTGCAGGAGACGCCGTCTGGGGCATACTCGGAGCGCACACGTCGGAACGTGCTGGACGCGGACGGCACGCTTATTCTCGTGGTCGGACCGCTGAGCGGCGGCACCGCGCTGACCCGTTCGCTCGCGCGGCAGCACGACAAGCCATGGCTGGTGGTGGACCTGGAGACCAATGCATCGCCCCGGGCGGTATGCGATTGGCTCGACGCAAACCGCATTCGCGTGCTCAATGTGGCCGGTCCAAGGGAAAGCGGCAGCCCCGGCATCTATGAACGCGCGGGGGCATTTCTCGACAAAATCTTTCATCGCCTCGTGTGCGGCTAGACCTGCCATCCTCTCCTTGCATCCGCTGCAAATCTGGCTTTAATCTAGTGAGAACCAACCTTTCGTCGTTTTGGCCGAGGGACGACGCTGTATAAGCAACCCGGTATAGAGGAGAACGAATGAGTGCCTGGATGTGGGGTCTTGGAATCGTGATCTTCGCCTTCGGACTTGCGGGGGGGATTGCTGTGGCGTTCTTCCTGTTCTCCGATCAGCAGCAGAGCAAGAAGCTTCGCAAGGAGCTGGACCAGGTGAAGCGTGAATACAACGGCTATCGGGAAGAGGTTACCCAGCATTTCGTGCAGACCTCGGAGTTGTTCAGCACTATGACCTCCAGCTACCGCGCCGTGTATGAGCATCTGGCAAGTGGCGCGCATGCACTTTGCGGAGATCGTTACACCCCCGACAAGCTGGATATCCCGGACAAGCAGCTCCTGGAGGAAGGAGTCGCCGAAGGAACTTCCCAGGCACGGGAGCCGCCGGGAGAAGAGTCCGGCACGACCGAGCATCAGGGCTCCAAAGGCGAGCCGTAACCCGGGAGCCTGTCCGAGCAATCATGTCGCTACTGCGGCGGCGGAAAAATCGGCCCGTATTTCCGATCTTTTCCGTCGCACAATCACCACTATGCTCCTCAAGAAATCGGAGTTCTGTTCTCGATTTCCTACCTGCCTCGCTACACGCGGATTTCTCGGACAGGCTAATCGCATTTTCCCCGGGATTATTTCACAGGCGGCCGTAGAAATCGTTCGCTGGGCGTTTCCGCCACGGTGCCTATGCTTGGCATAGAGATACCTGTGCGGAGGAAATAGCCATGCACGAGCATCAGTCAACCCGAGAGCTGGGTCAGCCTTCTCTCCGGGAGCAGCGCTTGCTGCAGACCATCGCCTACTACCGCAGGCAGCTGGCGGTTCTGGAGGACAGGACCGACGGATTGGACGCGCTGATGGCGCCGGTGTATCGCGACCTGCTGCAGCGCCAGACCAAGCGGCTGGCGGCCTGTACCTATGCCCGGCGTTACGGCGAGCCGGTGCCGACATGCGCTCTGGCGTAGGACACCACCCAACGGCGGCTGCGGGCCCCGGGACGCCTTTCTCCGCCGGGGCCTGCGCTGCGGGATCCCCCACAGGACACCCATCAGAGGGATCCCCCACAGGACACCCATCAGGGATTCCCCACAGGACAGCCCCCACAGGACACCCATCAGTGGGATGCTACCTGGGACGATGCTACCTGGGACTGCTACCTGGGACAGCCACCAAATGCTACCTGAGACACCCACCAAACGCCTCTTAGGACGCCGAACGAACCAGATTCTCGCGTGGGCGCGCCATGGGGCAGCCGCAGGGCGCGCCATGGGACAGCCACCAGAGCGAATTCCAAGCTAGGTGAAATCCCTGTAAAGCAAACGCGAATTGACTTTCAGGGCTTTGCATTGTCTNNCAGGGCTTTGCATTGTCTGATGGATCAAAGCGTTGCGGTCCGGACACCGCGGCAGGCCGGATCGCCCACAAAATGTTGACGAAAACAGTCAACATCCATACAATCCTGATTAAATTAGTCAGGTTTACGCCGTGTACACCAAGAGAAGGGGCAAGCCATGAGACTGTCATCGAAAGCACGTTATGCAGTGAAGGCGATGCTACAGCTTGCGCTGAATGAAGGACATGGACCGGTCACATTGGCCGAGATGAGCGTTCAGCAGGCGATCTCGCTTTCGTATCTGGAGCAGCTGTTTGCCAGCCTGCGCAAGCAGGGGCTCGTGACGGGGATCCGCGGCGTTGGCGGTGGTTATCGACTCGGGCGTTCGGCCGAAGAGGTGAGCGTTGCGGATATCGTTACCGCTGTGGACTACAAGGCATATGTCACGCGGCCCGAGAACACCATGAGTGCCTATGATCGGGAGCGCAGTCAGTACTACGAAATGTGGGGTGACCTCAGCAAGCAGCTCTACGAGTTCCTCGACAGCATCACGTTGGCCGACTTCGTGCGGCGCGAGGATGTGCAGGAGATCCTTGAGCGACTGGACAGCTCGAGCGAGGAAGACCGCGTAAAAGCCGCCTGACGAACACGCATACCCGCTCGCCGGGTAGGGCATTTGTCTCCGGGATTCGCAGGAGCGGCGGAACCCTGGCGGATCGCACCCCGCGTGTATCCAGGAGCGGCATCGTTACCGGGGCCGGGTACAGTCGGGGTCCGGCCGCCCTGCCAGGGTCCGGGATGTGACAGCGTTCACGTCATGGGCATGACGTGGTTCCTGTTTCACCCTCAAGCCTCCCGGTATTCTCCCGATAAATGCTCGATGATCGACGTACGACCGGAGGCCCGACAATGGGTGCTGCAAACCATGCATTTCTACATGCCGAGGAGGAAGCGCTGGATCGCCTGAGCGAGCAGGTGGACTACCTCCTGAAAGAGATCAACTTCTATACCTGGTGTTTGGCGGAGCTGCGCAGCAGTGCCGACCCGGAATACCGGGCGCTGTATCCCATCTACGAAGGCCTGCTGGCGCAGCGGCGGGCGCAGCTCGTCCAGGCGACGCGTTGACTAGGGCGTCGCCGGTTCGGCAGCCGACAGTTCGTCCCGGTACTCGAACGTAACCGGGGATAGACGATCCACCAGTTGGATCTTGCCTTCGAGGCGGTAGCTGAAAGCCTTCGTCTGCCCGCGTTCCCACGCTTCGATCTGCCGCGCCAGGCCGAACAGCGTACTGATACCTCTGACCTCGATGGAGCTTTCCCCGAAGGCGGGGATCCGCACCGCCCTGTCGCTGATGCCCCGCATGAAGGGCTGGTCATTGATGTACAGATCGTAACTCAGCCCTTCCACGTGTAGCGGGAACGCATTGGGATTCTGTATCCGAAGCTGCACCCTGTATTGCTGTTCGAAAACAGTTGCCTCCGTGAGGTAGAGCTGCGAGATGCTCAGTCGCGGAGGCTCAATTTCGGTTTGCATGCCTGCGCAGGCCGCCAGCATCAGGGTCGCCCAGAGGACAGGGGAATGCAGGGGCTTCAGGGGCAAGGGCATGACGTATTGCTCCGAGCGTTTGACGGCGTCGAGAACCGGCTGTCCGGGAACCCCTCCCGCACGGTCTACGGACGTTGTCTATAATCCGCTTTCAGCACCAAGTATCGCCGTCTGCGTTCCTGGCGGCAAACTTCATGAGCCCTCGCCTGAAATCCGTTACCATAGGCATGTGATTCATCCCAGTACGTCAGAGGAATGTCGGCCAGGGGCGTAGTGGCCGCCGGCCACGCCCAGACCGCAAACGCGGCACGCATCATGCTGGACGAAGGCGGCAACGCCTTCGATGCTGTGCTCGCCGCGTTTTGCACCGCCTGTGTCGCAGAGCCCGTGTTGACTTCTCTGGGCGGGGGCGGGTTCCTGTTGTCGCGTACGGCGAAAGGCGGCTGCGCCCTGTATGACTTCTTTGTTCAGACCCCCCATGCCCGGGTTGCTCCCGGGCAGATCGATTTCTATCCCATGGAGGCCGATTTTGGCACGACGCGCCAGGAGTTCCACATCGGGATGGGCGCCATTGCCACGCCCGGCGTCGTCAAGGGACTGTTCCGAGTCCATCGGGAGCTGTGCACCATGCCCATGGCGCGCATCGTGGAACCCGCGGTGCGCCTGGCGCGCCGCGGATTGCAGGTCAACGCACTGCAGGCCTACATTTTTCGGGTCATTGAGCCGATCATCCGCGCGAGCCCCGAGGCGTGGAGAACCTTCGAGAGCACGTCTCGTCCCGGCGAGCTTGTGGGCGCCGGCGAGCGCCTGCGGCGACCTCGTCTGGCCGATACCCTGGAGGCGCTGGCGCGCGAGGGTGAAGGTCTGTTCTACCGGGGGGAGATCGCGCGGCGCATCGTCCGCGACGTGCAAGAGCGCGGAGGTCATCTGACCGAAAAAGACCTGCGTGACTACCGCGTGATCAAGCGCAACCCCCTGGAGTTCCGGTACCGCGGCGCGCGTGTGTTCATGAACCCGCCGCCTTCAACCGGAGGCGCGCTGATCAATTTCGCGATGAAGCTGCTCGAGTCGGTGGATTTCCACAGCCTCGGTTTTGGCAGCTTCGAGTATCTGAACCTGCTCGCCGAGGTGATGGCCCAGACCAATATTGCCCGGCGTACGGCCGGCAGCGAGGCGCTGCCCGACCGGCGTGCGGCACGACGTCTTCTGGGGCCGGGCAATGTGCAGCGCCATATAGCCGCGCTACAAGGGCATCTGCAGTGTGCGCGCGGCACGACCCACGTCAGTGTCATCGATGGCGGGGGCAACATGGCTGCGATGAGCGTCTCCAACGGAGAGGGCTGCGGTTATGTGATTCCTGAGACGGGAATCATGTTGAACAATATGCTGGGGGAAGAGGATCTCGTTCCCTGTGGTTTCAACCGCTGGCCGGAGAATCGCCGTATCGCCTCCATGATGTCACCGACATTCGTGTTCCAGAAGGACGGCACGGCAGTGGCCGCCGGTTCAGGCGGATCGAATCGCATTCGCACCGCTGTGCTCCAGGTGCTGGTGAATCTTCTGGACTTTCGAATGCCCCTGCGCCGGGCCGTCCTGGCGCCGCGGATCCACTACGAGAACGGTTTGCTCAATGTAGAGCGTGGCTTCCGCAAGCGCGATACGCAGGGTCTGCTCGAAGCTTATCCGCTGCACAAGCTCTGGGGAGAGCGCAATCTTTTCTTCGGCGGCGTGCATGCCGCGGCCGTGTGTCGCAAGGGGGCTCACTATGAAGGAGCCGGCGATCCCCGGCGCGGCGGACGCGCAATCGTGCTTGGTGGTTAACCCGGATCCGGTTTTCCGCTGCCACTAAGGTGGCGGCGCATGAACCTTGCGGCACGCAGGAGCGCGTCTTTGGCCGCTAGGTCGTCGGCGAACGTGCGCACGTTGTCAGGTCGAAAGTCGAACCCACGTCCTACGCCGGGATAGATGATCAGGCGCACGGGTCTGCCTTTTTCTTCCAATGACCGCACGGCCATCTCGATGGGCCGGCGGCGCTGATATTGTTCGTGCTCGCCGATGAAGATCAGGACCGGGATCTCGAGATCATCTGCCTCGGTGGCATAGCGATACACCTGCATGGGCTCGGGCGCGTTGGGGTCCTGCATGTGGGGATAGTAGGAGACATAGCAGGCCAGCGCGTCGTTCTGCCGTTCGAACGTCACTGCAACCTTCAGGGTCATGTATCCGCCGCGCGTATGCGAATAGGCGCAGGCCTTGTTCGTGCTGAGATCGGGCAGCGACAGGAGATAGTCCAGGCCCTTGTTGACGTCCCCCTCCACGGCGTAGTCGTGCTCAATGGGATACTTTTCGATAAAGCGGCCCGAGAATACATCCGGAGCCAGCACGACAAATCCACGCGCCGCGAGGCGTTTGACGTGAAGTTGCACCAGGTCGTCCAGCCCCCGGCGGCCATGCTGAAAGAGGACTGCGGGATACTTGCGCTCATCATCGGGCCGCACGATCAGAGCGGGGACCTCCACATCCCCATTCTCGTAGGACACCCAGCGCGTGCGCACGGCGTGCGTGACCGGCGCTTCCAAACGCCCCTCGGTCCACCACTCGTCGTCCCACCACCACTGCAGACCGCCCTGGCCCTCGGCGGCGAGCACAGGATATGAAAGCAGGAAAAGAACTCCAAGGACTCGATGCATTGAGCGTCTCGTGGTGTCTGCGGAGGGTCAATATGTTACAGGATTGAGAAAGTCCGGCAACAAAACCCACAACAATGACAGTGTCCCGGCAGAAGTCGGTTGTCTCGGGTTCTCCGAAAGGGTATCGCCGCCTTATGCAGGTTCGCATCCGGTTGTTACGCAGTGAGGGGACGTCCGCTGATCGCGGCCGGCCCAGCTGTAACACACGCAGTGAGGAAATATGCTATGTTTACAGCACACGTCCGGTTTCCAACCACTCCGGCTGCAGGCTGATTGTTTTTGCATGCGGCCCGGCGCTGTACAGGGTTCAAACCGGCCGTGCAGGAATCTCACGAGCTTTCTCCGGATCCCCATTCGATGGATATCGCTGTCGACCTGAAGCAACCGGAGCTGTATTTCAACCGCGATCTGAGCCTTCTGGAGTTCAACCGTCGCGTCCTGGAGCAGGCGAAGGACGAGCGCAACCCCCTGCTCGAGCGTCTGCGCTTTCTCTGTATTGCCAGTACGAACCTGGACGAGTTTTTCGAGATCCGCGTCTCGGGCATGAAGCAGAAGGCGGAGCTGGGCTCCGTGCAGGCGGGACCGGACAATATGACCCCGCAGGAGATTCTAAAGGCCATCAGCGACAAGGCGCATGAACTTGTGACCGAGCAGTACCGTGTCCTCAACGAAATATTGATTCCACGTCTGGCCGAGGAACAGATTCGGTTCATTCGAAGAACTGACTGGAGCAGCGCGCAACACGCCTGGTTGAAGAATTTCTTTCGCGAAGAGCTGTTGCCCGTGCTCAGTCCACTGGGACTGGATCCAGCTCACCCGTTCCCTCGAATCTTGAACAAGAGTCTGAACTTTGTCGTTTCCTTGCAGGGAAAAGATGCATTTGGACGCAGCAGCGGCGTGGCCGTCGTCCAGGCTCCGCGTTCCCTCCCGCGTGTGATTCAGTTGCCATCGGACAAGAACGGCAATGGCCCACACGATTTCGTGTTCTTGTCATCCGTAATTCACGCAAACGTCGACGCTCTGTTTCCGGGCATGAAGGTGACCGGGTGCTATCAGTTCCGGGTCACACGCAACAGCGAGCTTTATGTGGATGAGGAGGAGATCGATGACTTGCTCAGGGCCGTGGAAGGTGAGCTCGCCTCCCGGCGCTATGGTGCAGCTGTCAGATTGGAGGCGGCGCACGACTGTCCCGAAGATATAGTAAGGTATCTGGTCAACAAGTTTCAGCTCGGAAATAATGATCTCTACCAGGTGAGGGGACCGGTCAATTTGAATCGGCTTCTCGCCGTTTATGATCTCGTGGATCGCCCGGAGCACAAATACCCGTCGTTTACACCGAACCTGCCCTCACAGTTGTCCTCTGGCGCCGATATTTTCCAGGTAATGCGCAAGCAGGATGTGCTGTTGC
>JABAHQ010005985.1_pt4 | contig 19679 bp, 17 predicted proteins | sample 7062091 | NCBI WGS metagenome assembly JABAHQ01 (sample SAMN14534359, study PRJNA622989) | marine sediment metagenome | biome: marine biome [ENVO:00000428]; feature: marine pelagic biome [ENVO:01000023]; material: deep marine sediment [ENVO:00002113] | place: India: Gulf of Kutch | collected...
CTAGTCCCGCAACTTAAGCGCGCGGTTCGAGGCCGTATGGGCCAAGCGGTCTAGGGCGACTGCAGAGGTGACAAACGTATCGGTGGGTAGCAAGGCAGTCGCCCTAGACTCTCCCCGATCACCATAAACTGGAAAGCCCTCCGACGACAAATATCCGCGGGCCGGCCTTGAACCAGCTAAGCGTAACAGAGTTTAAACCCGCTCACCGGCACAACGGGCAACATTCCTGGCTTGGGCGCAGCGGATTTTGACTTTCCCCTGTCAACCGGACCTTGACGGCAGCCTCCCCGGCCGGTACAATCTTGAATGAAGCTTCATTCAGAAAGAAAGGCGATGAAAGAGGATAAACGCGACAGGATTCGGGAGGCAGCCATCGGCGTCTTCTCCGCGAAGGGTTTCCACGAAGCGCGCGCCGACGAGATCGCGCAAGCAGCGGGGGTCGCCGTGGGCACCATTTACAACTATTTCAAGAACAAAGAGGATATACTGCTGGATATCTTCGCCACCGAATTCGCCAAGCGACGACGGTTCTACGAGGAGTTGCGGCGAAGTGGCCTCCCGGTCGTCGAGCAGCTTCGCCGAATCTTGGCTTGGCGCAACACTTCGCCCGGTTGAACCAGAAGCAGGAATTAATGCGGGTTCTGCTGCGGGAGAGATTCGAGGCGGGGGAGGATTTCCACCAGCGATTGACCCAGCTTTACCGGGAGATGGCTGGCAGCGTGGATGAACTGATCCGCCAGGGCATTGCGGAGGGCTGGATCAGGAAATGCAACCCCAAGATCATCGCCCATGCGATCTTCGGGATCTTCGAATCGGTAATCGGCTGTGGGATGGTCTATAGCCCGGAGGAAGCCGAGGAGATCTTACGCGAAGCCCCAAAAGAGCTGGCCGAATTCATCTGGAAGGGCATTGGAACAGAGGAAGGAGGATAGAGATGTCCAAGAGAGCTTCGGCAATTGTCTTTTTCGCCTTGCTCCTAGGTGGCTGGCTGGCCCTAGGGGGCTTTGGCCAACAGGAGCAACCCCCGAGGTTCGATCTTCTGATCGTCGATGAGACGAGGACCTTCAACTCCTCGATCCGCGTTGAGGTACTGGCTCGCGCGGTTAAGGGGACTGGGCTGTTTGAGCTCTCAGCCCGGATCGTCCAGGTCGATTCCAGCTTCGCCCATCCGCTGCAGGGGCTGGAGCCCGACCGGCGATACGACGTTATCTTGGTCGTCCCCCGGGGGATCGACGAGCAAACGGTAAGGCAGCTCTGGATCGCTACAAGGCCCTTGACCGAAGTCTCGCCGGGGCTCCGCCAGGCGGTGGGGCTCTTGCAGGAGATCGCCAATAAGGTCTTTCAGGGGGCGGCCGAGGCCGTCGATGTCGCCGAGGACCTCATTCCCGGCTTCTTCGCGACGATCTTCATCCGAGAGGGCTGGCTCTGATGCGCAGAATCATTGAGCGGATCGTCGATCACCCTTGGATCGTAATGGGGATTATCGCCGTGATCACCGGGGGACTGCTCACGGCCATCCCCCGGCTCACCACCCTGACCGACTTCAAGGAGTACCTATCCAAACAGGACCCGTCAGTAGCGGCACTGGAACGCGCCGAAGACCGCTACGGTTCCCAAACCTTTTTCATGGTCGCTATCGAGTCCGAAGAGACCATCTTCAAGACCGCGACGCTGGAGAAGATCAAAGCCATGAGCGACGAGTTCGGGAAGATCCTCGGCGTCGACGAGGTCAGCGGCCCGCTCAATGCCCAGGTGATCACCGCGACGGAAGAGGCCCTGGTGGTCGGCCCGGCGGCGCCCCGGGAGGAGGTTCCCCGAACGGCGGAGGAGCTGGAAAGATACAAGCAGCGGGTCCTCGGAAGCCGGATGCTCCGCGACCGTATTGTCGCAAGCGATGGGCAGGCGGCAGCGATCTCGCTAGAGTTAAAGGCGGACGCCGATGATGTCGAGGTGGCCAAGCAGGTAGTAGAGATTGCCGATAAATATCGAGGCCCGGAGGCGATCCACCTTGCCGGTCTCCCCTACATGAACCTGGTCCTTGCTGAGTCGATGGGCCAGGACCTTAGGGTCATGCTGCCCTTGGTGACCTTGATGATCGTTGTCGTGCTCTTCTTGAGCTTCTGGAGCCTCCGGGGGGTCTTGCTGCCGCTTTTGGTCGTAACTTTAAGTACCGTCTGGGCAGTGGGAACGATGGCCCTGCTCCACGTTCCCTTCACCATCATCTCCTTCATTCTCCCCGTAATCCTGATGGCGATCGGGATCGCCTATTGTATTCACGTCCTCAACAAGTACTATGAGGAGATCGCCAAAGGCCGGCCGCGGCGAGAAGCGGTAATTGAGACGACAATGACCATGATCTCGCCGGTCTCCATGGCCGGATTGACCACCGTGGCCGGCTTTCTGTCATTGATCAGCTCCTTTCTCATTCCCCAGCGACAATTTGGCATCTTCACTGCCTTGGGAGTCTTCGTGGCCATGGCCCTCTCCCTGGCACTGATCCCCGCGTTGCTCGCCTTATTGCCCTCCCCCAGGAGGACGGGACGGGCGAGGAAGGGGCCGCTCGGCCAAGTGCTTGGCGGTTTCCGCTGGCTGGTGGCTCGGCACCGCTGGGCAGTGCTCATCGCCTCCGCAGGCATCTTCGTCGCCTTCACCGTGGGCACTTCCCTTGTCCGAGTGGAGACCTCCGAGAGCGAGTTCCTCGGCGAGGATCACCCGGTGGTCCAGGCGATCAATGTCATGGACGACCATTTCTCGGGCAGCGAGCAACTCTCCATCGAGGTCGACACCGGGAAGCGCGATGGCCTGAAGGACCCGGCGTTATTGAGGCGGATCGTTGCCCTGGAGGAATGGCTCGAGCAAAAGCCTGGTGTTAAGATCAACAAAACCGCTTCCCTGGCCGACCTGGTGCGGGAGATGAACCAGAAGTTCCACGCCGACGACCCAAGCTACTACGTCATCCCGGAGAACCGAGAGCTGGTGGCCCAGCTCCTGTTGTTGTTCACCTTCCAGGGAGGAGACTTGGGGAACATGGCCTTGGGGAACTTCTCCGCGGGAGAGATAACCGGTTTCTACAGCGCAGCGGGCAGTTCGGAACTGGTGCAGTTGGCCCGCCAGGTTCAAACATATCTGGAGGGAAACTTCGCCGACGTCCGCGCGGAGATGGTCGGCTCCACGCGGGTTGGCGCGAGCCTGTTCAGCCGGATTGTCACCAGTCAGATCACGAGCCTGTTGACCTCCATCCTGGCCGCGGGGCTGATCGTGACCCTGCTCATCAGCTCCTTTGTCGCCGGGCTGGTCAGCCTTATCCCCTTGGTGCTCACCGTGGTGATCAACTTTGGGGTGATGGGCTTTTCAAAGACTCCGCTCGATATGGCCACCTTGATGGTGAGCTCGATCGCCATCGGTATTGGAATCGACTATGCGATCCACTTCTTAACCCGGTTTCGCCGAGAGTATCGCCTGTGCCGGGATCCGGAAAAGGCCTTGGATGAGACGATCCAAACGACAGGACGGGGAATATCTTACAATGCCCTGGCCTTGGCCTTGGGCTTTGCCGTCCTGCTCTTCTCCGCATTCAAGGGCACGTTCAACTTCGGCCTGTTGATCGCCATGACCATGGTCATCAGCGCGGCGAGCGCCTTTACCGTGATCCCGGCAATTCTCATCACCTGGGAGCCGAAGTTCTTGATGAAGAGGGCTTGGAGCCGACGGGAGGCGGTCTTGGAGAGAGGCGCATCTGGGCTTGGCAAAGAGCAAGTAATCCCGAACCCTGATCCAAAGGAGGTCACTAATGAGAATAGCGAAATTTAGCTTGATCGGCTTACTGATGCTGCTTCTGGGAGCACTGATCGTAGGGACAATTAGCTACTCCAATGACGAACTCACCGGCGACGAGATTCTACAGCGGGTCGATGACCAGCAGGACGTAGTCATGGGAGGGAACCTCATCTCGATTATCCGCTTCGACAACGTCTACCCTGACGGGACGACGGCCTACAACACCTTCGGTACCTTGGGCAAGCGGGTCGAGGGTCAGCCGGACCGGTCTTTAATATATTTCAAGGCGCCGGAGGATGTCGAAGGGACGCTCTTTCTCAGCATCGATCCCCTTGACCCTGAGGAGGATGTGAGCCTCTTTCTGTATCTCCCCGCCCTTGGCGCGGTTAAGGAGCTCATCTCCGAGGAGGAACGGGGCGGGAGCTTCGCCGGGAGCACCTTCTCCTATCGCGAGGTCGGCGAACGCGAGATGGGCGACGATTACGATGCGGAGCTGATCGACGAGGATACCATCAAGATCGGCGATCAGGAGCTCCCCTGCTATCTTCTGAAACTGACGGCCAAACCGGACGCTGAGGTGGACTACCCCACAGGGAAGATGTGGGTAGACAAGGAGGGGAACTGGCTGATGCTTAAGGCCGAGGACTACAATGAGGCGGGGAACCTCGAGCGAACGATGGAGGTCCTCGAGCTTGGCGAGTTTGAGGGGAACATCGTTGCCGATGAGATGGTCTCTAAGAACGTGCTCGATGACAGTTCGACCACGATCAGTTTCCTCGACCGCCGGCGTCCCCAGCAGGCGATCCCCGATTCCGTCTTCGTTCCGGAGAATTTGCCCCACTTCGATCCCGCCGCGTGGGGATTTGAGGGCTAACTCCCTCTCACTCCCTGGCTTCAACCACCCCCGGCCTGCCGTTTCCGGCTGGGGGTGGGTTTTCATCTTGTCCTGTAGCAAGCTGCCGATTAAACTGAAGGGAGGAGGTGAACGATGATCGACCTGGTCAAGAAAGGTTTCCTGCTCGGCTTGGGAGCGGCTGAGCTCACTCGGGAGAAGGTGGAGACCCTCGTCGATGAGCTGATCCAGCGGGGGGAACTGGCCCAGAAGGAGCGCAGGGCCGCGATTGAGGAGCTTCTTGAGGGAGGACGGAAGGCCCAGGACGAACTATTCAAGCGCGTCCGAGCGACCGTAGAGCGGGCCATCGGCGAGCTGGGCCTCCCGACCAAGGCCGATATGGCCAAGATCGAGGAGCGCCTCGCAGCCCTGGAGCAAAAGGTTAAATGAGACTGACCCGGCTCCCCCGGGCCTACTGGAGCCTCCGCCGCTACCGTGAGATTCTGACGGTACTGATCAAGTATGGGTTCGGCGACCTCCTGGAGACGCTCCGGGTCCGCCATCCGCTGGTGGGAAAACTCCCCCGTTTGAAGGCCCTCAAAAGGCTGGAGGGCCTCTCTCGACCGGAGCGACTACGCCTGGCCTTCGAGGAGCTCGGCCCGAGCTTCATTAAGCTAGGACAACTCCTCGGTCTCCGGCCCGACCTAGTCCCCTCTGAATACTCCCAAGAATTGGCCAAACTTCAAGATGAGGTCACCCCGTTTCCCTTCGCCCAAGCCAGGGAGCGGGTCGAGGAGCAGCTCGGGCAGCCCCTGGAGGAACTCTTCTCCGATTTCGAGGAGGAGCCCCTGGCCGCGGCCTCGCTGGCCCAGGTCCACCGGGCGCTCCTCAAAGCCGGGAAGGAGGCGGTAGTCAAAGTGCAGCGGCCGGGAATCCGCGATGTAATTCGCGCTGATTTGATCATCCTCGAGGACCTGGCTCGATTCATCGCCAATTATGTCCCCGAAAGCGAGCCCTACGACCCCGTGGGAACGGTCAGACAATTCTCCAAGACCCTGAGGCGGGAGCTGGACTTTGTCCGTGAGGGAAGGAATATGGAACTTTTCCGCCGCAATTTTTCCGATGATAAAACGATCCACGTCCCCAAAGTCTACTGGGAGCTGACCACCCCCCGGGTCTTGACCATTGAGCGGATTGCGGGAATCAAAGTCACCGACTTGGAGGGTCTGGAGCGGGCGGGGCTCGATCGCCGCCAGATTGCGCTCAACGGAGCCAACGCCATCCTAAAACAGGTATTCGAGCACGGGTTTTTCCATGCCGACCCCCATCCAGGGAATGTCCTCGTTTTGGACGATAACGTCATCGCTCCGCTCGACTTCGGGATGGTCGGCCGATTAGACGAGAGCCTCCAGCAGGGGTTGGAGGAAATCCTGGTAGGGATCGTGCGCAAAGACATCGGACGGGTCGTGCGAGCGCTGCGCGAGCTGGATGGTCTCGACGAGCAGGTCGATCTCCAGGCACTCCGGGTCGACCTGGGTGACTTGCTCGATCGCTACTATAAGGTCCCCCTGCTTCAGCTCGATCTGGGACAACTCCTGGAGGAGATGCTGGCGGTAATCGGGGAGCACCGCGTGCGGCTTCCGGCGAACCTGGTGATGATGAGCAAAGCCCTGGTGATCGAGGAGGCCGTCGGCCGCGCCCTAGACCCAGAGCTGGACATGATCGGACTGGCCCAGCCCTATGTGCAGCGCCTGGTCTTCCGCAGATTAACTTCCCGCCGGGAGTTACGGGATTGGACTCAAGCGTTGGAAGAGGCCAACCGCTTTCTCAAAGAGCTCCCGGGGGAACTGCGAGCGATCATGGGAAGGTTCCGTCGCGGGGAGATGCGGGCCCAGTTTGAACACNNCGCCTGTCGTTCGCGCTGATCATCGCCGCGCTGATCGTAGGCTCGTCGCTGGTGATGCAGCTTGAGGCCGGGCCGCAGCTTTGGGGGCTTCCCTTGTTCGGCTTGCTCGGCTTTGGGTTAGCCGCGATCCTTGGCTTATGGCTGGCGGTGGCCATCCTGCGCTCGGGGAGGTTGTGAAAAGCGAGTCCGGTATACTTCTCGGTGAGGTGAGGGAAGCGATGTGGAGGGTCAAATGATGGTAAAACGACCGGTTGTCGGCTTAGTCCTCTCCAGCGGCGGGGCGCGCGGCGCAGCTCACACCGGCGTCCTCAAGGTCTTAGAGGAGCATCACGTCCCTGTCGACATCATCGTGGGAACCTCGATGGGGGCGATGGTCGGCGGGGCCTACGCCGCCGGTGTCTCCATCGAGCGGATCGAGGCGGAGTGGCTGGAGACCGACATTATCCGCGTGGCCCGGAATTTGCTGCCCACCTTCCCCCTCCGCGGCTGGTCCAGCGGCAGCGGGGTCTACCGGATGCTCCACAGCCTGCTCGGCGATGCCCGGATTGAGGAACTCCCGATCAAGTTCGCCGCCGTAGCCACCGACATCGAGACTGGGGAAGAAGTCATTATTCAAGAGGGACGGCTAGTGGAGGCGATTCGGGCCAGTTCCTCTGTTCCGGGGCTGTTTGTCCCCGCGGAGCACCGAGGGCGGTTCCTCGTCGATGGCGGTTTAGTTAACCCGCTGCCGGTGGACGTGGCACGAAGACTCGGGGCGGAGATGGTAATCGCGGTCGATGTCGGCTATTATCCGCGGCAGATCGAGCGACAGCCCGGTCCAGGCCTCACTGAGCGGGCTCTACGGTTCATCGAGGAGCGGTTGGGAGAGGTAATCCCTGAAGGGTGGATGGAGCCGCTGCGCAGCCTCACTAAGGAGGAGAAGGAGGAGCTTCGCCGGAGCGCCCCCCGGGTGATCAACGTGCTCATCCTGGCCTCGATCATCCTGCAGCGGCGGATCGTGGAGCTGAACAGCAGAATCGCTCCGGCGGACATCCTCATCCGCCCGAAGTTGTCGGAGAATCCGCCGCGTTACTACAGCGCCACCGGTGGGATCGGGGCCGGGGAGCAGGCAGCGCGAGAGGCGCTGGGGGAGATCGAAAACCTGATCACATCTAACAAGCGGAGCGAGCCCTAGAGGATCTTTTACCCCGAGAGCCTCGTCGTCCTCGACACCTCCGACCGTCCGGAAGGGCATCAAAAGGGCGGTTATCGGGTCGAGCGATTCTCCGCGAGGAGGGTCGGAGATTGGCGGGGAGGTTATTAGAGGCGGCAAGCGCAGTGATCCCCGCCGACGGAGCGAAAGCCACGGGTTTCCGGTTCCATCAATTTCCAGAAAGCTTTCAGCTCGTGTGCAACAGGTGCTTCGATGTCCCGTTAAGCCGCCTAGACTTTGCGAGATCGTGACAAGCTCACGGGGTGGGCTCCAATGCTCCCCTAACTTCTTTCCGGAAATTATCCCTGTCCAGTACGAAAGCCTTTATCGGTTTGGCGTTCACAAAGCATCCTTCGACTTTGCCCCGGTTTTCAAACTCCTCAGGCTCTTTCGATTTATCTATCCAGCGGACTGAAATCTCCGGAGCGGCCTCCTTTACCGCTTGCTCCGCCTTCTTGAGGAAGGCATAGGAAAAGGGGCAAAAAGAGGGCCCATGGATAATCAGGGCCTTCCCTTTGTCCTGTTCTTGAGGAATATACTCAGCTTCTTTCCTCCTGGCAGGCCGATAGGCAAAGCCCTCTTTTAGAGGGTAATACAAAAAGTTGGGGTCGGCTCCCACCTGCTTGAATCCAAACTTTTTGAAAAAGAGGCAGGCCGGATATTGTCCGGGCTTCTCACCAGGAAAGGTCTTCGTCACCAGGGCCAACGCCGGTTCATTGCCGAACCAATCCTTGGACCCTTTCATGTCTTCCACCAGACCGGACAATAGCCCTGTTGCAATCCCCTTTTGCCAGTGCTCTTTCGCGGGAACATAGACACAATAGATCTTGACAACTCCCTCCGCGAGAACCGGCTCATATTGGATGAGCCCTGCCACCGTAGATTCCATATAGGCCAGTTTGGCGAACGAGCCCCATACCTGGAGCATCTCCGCTGCCCATTTCCTCTTTTGCTCCATGCCAGTTAGGAATATGGGGTCATCTCGCCTTTCAGGCGGTATGCATATCCGGCACAGATCATTTATATTCCCGTCGCTGACGTCTCTTATGCTGATCTCCTCCATTTGCACTCTCCTCCTTTTGGCTTCTGTCTCATCCAAAAAGTGGCGGCGCGAAGGGTGTTCGCCATTTGTGTCGCCAGTTATTAGTCATCTTGCTTTTGGAAGAAAGGCCTCAAGCCTCTCGAGCATCTCAGCTAGCCAAGTTACCTCCATGGCTTCAAATCCCTGTATCCTGGCGAAGAGCTCTTTAAACCCGGGTGGCGATGAAAGGCTCCGAAACTCCCGCCAGAAGTGCATTAGGTTAATTCTTGCTCCTCTCTCCTTATAGAACAGCAGCTCAGCAAGCTCCATCGCCCCTCGCCTTAGCCACAGCAGACTGGATTCCAGATCATCTTCTTCTAACGCCCTCTCGGCCTTGCCAATAAAAGACCGGGCTTCATCGAGCAGATCACCGAGGAACTCCTCCTCCGCTGCTCGTGTTATCCTCGCTTCGCCCTTGAGCGAGCGCAGAATGCCCTGGGGGTCGTAAAGAATCCGTGATTCTTGCAACCCCCAAATGGTATACGGATGGTCCTGCGCCATCCTCTCCAGGACATCCTGGGAGCGCAACGCTATATTCACTGCGATATTCTGGTGAACCCTCCTCTCCCACTTATAGACGCCGCTCCCTTTGACCAACGCCAGCAAATCGATATCGGACTTGGGATGCACATCGCCCCTCGCAGTGCTTCCCCAGACTGCGCATCCGATTACATCTTCGTCTGCTTGCAGCTCTTCAGCCACCTGCTTGGCTATCCGGAGATACTGCTCGGCCAATGCCTGGTAGTCACTTTTCATATTTGCATTTCTGTCTTACCAGTGAACCCATCTCAACCAGCGATTTTGCCTAATGCGCCTGGGCTTTGCCAGGCGCAAACCATTCGGGAAAGCGCAGAGGGCCGCAGAGCCCTGTTATGGGAAGTCACCGCTCCTTTCAACGCTCATGACGGCGCGGGCATTTGCCTCGATCTCCTGCCGGGACTTCATGCCGATGCACAGGGTATCCACTTGAGGGAGCGCCGCCACAAACGCAATCACGGCCGCCGGGTCGTCGCACAGAACTCCGCTGCCGAGGACCTTCATCGCGATGACCCCCTTGCCTCCGTCGTGGAGGGTCTCCAGAGCTGTCAACATCTCAGGTAAGGTGCCGTCCTCAATCTTCTCGAGGGTCCCCTCCTGCGAGCGGAACTTGCCGGTGCGATTGACGATCGTCTCTACCACCTCCACCTCGGGCATCTCCGCCGCAAGGCGCGCCGTTGCTACCGAATGCGTCGAGATGCCCAGGGCCTGCACCTGCCCGGACTCCTTCTGATCCAGCATGGACTGCGGCAGCCGCGGCGGCCGACCGAGCCACTCCGGGCGGGTGTAGTGCAACAGCAGGATGTCGATGTAGTCCGTTCCTAAATCCTTCAACGCTGTTGTAACGTCGCGCTCTGTCTGGTCATTGTTCTCCGCATAGGTCTTGGTGACGATGATGATCTGCTCCCTTGGGATACCTTTAAGCGCACAGCGCATATGGGCATAGGTCCCATAGTCGGAGGAGCTGTCCCACAAGTTCGCGCCGAGGCCAAATGCCCTGCCGAGCAGCTCGCCGCCCGACTGCGGCGATAGATCGGCCAGAGCAGCGGTGCCGAATGAGAACCTGGATACAGCCAGTCCGGTTTCTCCGAGCTGTCTGAGTTCCATCCCTTTTCCTTTCATTATATGATGCACAAAGGCCGAAGTCGAGCCGCTGGCGATCGGGAACCCTCCTCCTCTTGCTTGCTACTCCCCGCAAGGCATGGGGGATCCTCCGCTGCGCCCGATGAAGAAGCGCGGGATGACCTGGGCCTCGTTGGGCAATACCACCCGGTCGCCCGGGCCTAGCTTTCCCAGCTCCGGCTCGGGGAACTCCCGCTCCGGGAGGGAGAAGATCCCCATGCTGGTACCTTCCTTGCTCGATCCCTCATCGACGTAGGCCAGTCCCACCAGGAATCCCTCTCTGTCCAGGGCGCAGGAGGTGACCCGACCGAGGTAGCGCCCCCGATTGTCCACCACGGGATCGCCATACTTCGCCAATCTAACGCCCTTCCTCTCCATGCGGAAGCGGACGACGGTCATCCTGCTCTCCCGGCGCAACAGGGCCTCCCGTCCGATGAAGAATGGTTTATGAAACTTGACATAGCCGGCAAAGCCCGCCTCGAGGGGGGAGATGTCGAACTCCCCGGCCAACTCATGCCCGTAAAGGGGCAGCCCGGCCTCGGTCCTGGTCGAATCCCGAGCGCCAAGACCGGCCGGCTTAAGACCCAGCGGTCCCCCCACCTCGAGCAACATCCGCCAGAGCTCTACTGCCCGATCGGGATGGACCAAAAGTTCATAGCCTAGGGCTTCTCCGGTGTAGCCCGTCCGGGCGATGATCAGCTCGATTCCCCCCAGTCGGCCCTCCATCAGCTCCGTCCGCCTGAGCCTTGCCAAACGACGATTTGTCTCCTCGTCGGCCAGGCCCCGCAGGATGGCCGGGGCCCTGGCCCCCTGGAGGGCCAGGTCGATCCGCTGCTCTTTTCCCGAGGCGGGATCTTTGAGATCGCGGATCTCCGCCTCTCCTTCGGGCTCGATCCAGGGCCGCTCCCGGTCGATCAAGAATTCGCCAGAGTTGACCGCCCGGAGCCATCGAAAATCCTTCTCCGCGTTGGCCGCGTTGACCACCAGCAGGTATCTATTTTTGCTTCGTCGATAGACGATCAGGTCATCGATTACGCCACCGTCGGGGTCGAGCAGATAGGTATATTGGGATTGGCCGTACTCCAGGCAGCGGACGTAGTTCGAAGTGGCCAGATCGAGGAGGGCGGTGGCGTATTCTCCGGCCACCTCCAAGACCCCCATATGGCCCACATCGAACAGCCCCGCCGCCTCGCGGACCGCGCGGTGCTCCTCGCTGCTTGAGCTATACCAGACCGGCATCTCCCACCCGGCGAACGGGACCATCTTCGCCTCCAGGCGCTCATGTTCCGCGAAGAGCGGCGTCCGCCGCAACACTTCGTGCCGTTCATCCTCCCAATGAAACTCCTCCTTCTCCACCTCGGGAGCCAGGCTCTCCAAGCTCCGTTGACCGACAAAGTAGGGCTTTCGCAGGCGGAATAACCCCTCATGACGTTGATAGGCGGAAGCTGCGTGAGGTCGCTCCCCGTCGTAGCTCGGCATCCCCAGCCGCTCCCGCAGGGCCTGGCGCGCCCTGGCTCCGCCCAGTTCGAGTCCCTCCTTATCGGCTAGCCGCTTCCAGAGGTTCGCGACCTCGCGGGGATGAACTAGAATTTCGACCCACGGCTGGCCCTGGAGGCTTGTTCGGGCGATGAGGGCGGAGATCCCGGCTATCTCAGTCTCCCTGAACTGACCATCCTCCAGCCCCAACTCCGGGGCAATCCCCGAGAGAAGCTCCCCTGCCCCAGATCCGTGGATAGCCAGGGCCGCGAGCTTTTCCCTCTCGGGGACGTCCGTTGCCAGATCTTCGATCACCGCCGGCCCCTCGACTTTCTTCAGCAGGTCCTCATCATCAAATATGATATAACCGTCAGAGAGCCCCCGGAGCCAAGCCGCAACCCGCGGGGCGTTCTCCGGATTGGCCAACAGGATGAACCGGTCGTGCCCGACATCGTCCGGCTCCATCCTCAGGACCAGGAGGTCATCCAGCACCCTCCCGTCCCGCTCCAGGATGAAGGAGCGGGTGCACTCCCCCGGAGCGAGAGCGGCGATGTCAGCAGTAAGGGTCTGTTGGAGGAGGGGAAGCGGCCGCTCGCCGCGGACCCCCAAAATAACCATGTCGGTCTCATCGAGCAATATGACCACCCCTTCGGCCGTGGTGAGACTTACAGGATTTCCCGGCGGGACCTGGGCCGGGGCTCGGCGAGGCGTGTCTAGAAAGTAGTAATGGGGGTAGCCGCTCTCCCGGGAGCTGGTCTCCGCCGCCGCCCCCCCGGCCAACTCCTCCACCTCGCGCTTAACCTCCTCCAAGGCGTCCAGCTCGATCTTCCCCCGGGGGAGCTCCCCCCGGATCCCCTGATAGTGGAAGGGCCTGATCTGGGAGAGGCTGCGGTGGATCAGCCCGGCAATCTTTTCCATCTCCACTTCTCCCATCCCCCGCTGGCTCGCCCAGGGCGTCCCCAGGCGGATGCCGGTGGCCAAGGCGGTTAGGGTATCCCCGGGGATAGTGTTCTTGTTGACCACGATCCCGGCCAGATCCAAAATTCGGGCCGCCGGCTCGCCCCGCAATACCGCGCCGTTCTCCGCGCCGAGCGACTTGAGATCGACCATCACGATGTGCGTGTCAGTTCCTCCATAGGCCAAACGAATCCCTCGTTTCTGGAGGGCACCGGCCAGGTGCTTGGCGTTATCGACGATCCGCCGCTGGAGCTGCTTGAAGGCCTCCCCCTTGGCGATCTCGAAGGCCACGGCAATGGCGGCGAACTTGTTGGTGTGCGGGCCGCCCTGTTCCCCAGGGAAGACGGAGCTATCAATCATCTGGGCCTTTTCCTCTTCGGCGGTCAGGATGCAGGCCCCGCGGGGACCGCAGACCGTCTTATGGGTGGTAAATGTGATCACATCGGCGATTCCCACCGGGTTGGGATAGACCCCTCCGATGGCCATCCCCGCCGTATGCGCAATGTCCGCCAGGAGGATCGCCCCCACGGAGTCGGCGATCTCGCGGAACTTCCTCCAGTCGGGCGCCCAAGGATAGGAGGTGAAACCGGCGATGATCATCTTCGGCNNTCGGCCTATTTTTCTTGGCCAGGTCCATGATCCGGTCGTAGTCCAAAAGCTCGGTCTTCGGATCGACGGTGTAGGAGATGACCCGATAACGCTTCCCGGAAAAGTTGAACTCACTCCCGTGGGTCAGGTGGCCGCCGTGCATCAGGTCCATCCCCATCACCACGTCCCCCGGCTGGAGGAAGGCCTCATAAACGGCCAGGTTGGCTGCCGCTCCGGAGAGGGGCTGGATGTTGACGGAGATCTCCTCTACCTTGGCCTGTTCATTAGCAAAGCACTCCGCGACCCGTCGCCCGGCGAGCGCCTCCAGGAGGTCAACGTACTCCACGCCCTTGTAGAACCGTCGATCGGCATAGCGGCGCAGGTGACCGAGCTGGTGGGCTAGATCGGAGAGCCCTTCCTCGTCGGCGCGGGTCATCCTAACTGGGGGATATCCTTCGGCGTACAAGTTATTGAAGACCGAGCTGAGCGCCTGGCGCACCGGCGCCGGCCCCAGCGACTCCGAGGGGATTAGTATAATTTTCCTCGCTTGGCGCTCCTCCTCATAATCGATGAGCGAGGAGATGAAGGGATCCACTTCATCCAGCGGTCTATTAAAGAAAAGTTCATACATCGAAGGTTCACTCCTTCTTGATCCTGGAAAGACCGGATAATTGTGCTAATCGTCGCTCCAGCTCCCGCCCCTGCCAGGCGATCTCCACCAGGGCGTAGAGACCGCCGGAGACGAGGGAGTGGCCCCCGAGGACGACCGGGATCGGGGCGCCTTTAGCCGCTTTGGTCAACTCCCGCACAACCGGATCTTCAATCTCTTCAGCCCGGAGAAGATCGGACCAGAAGCGATCCCTGTCCGCAGGCCACCGTCCGAAATGGGAGAAGAGGACTCGCGAGTCGAGCAATGCCAGATCGGCCATCTCGGCCAAGGCCGCGAAGAACCGCCTCGGACCAACCTCCTGCAGATAGAAGCCGAGCAACGAGCGGGCCCCGCCTCCCTCGCGGCCGCTCGCCTTCATCCCCCGCTCCTCGGAGAAGACCCGCACCTGGCAGGCCGTCTCCTCCTCCAGATAGCGCCAGGCGTAGGAGGGGACCCGGCCGGCGGCCAACAGGGTCGCTTCACGATCGACGAGGCAGTCCAGGGCCGCCTCCAGGGGCGCCAGGCAGAGCGGTAGGTCGCCCAAATACATGCCAGCATTTTCTCCGATTGCAGGATGCATCTTTAAGATGGAAAGATCGGTCGGGGTATCGATGTCGAACTGGGTGGCCGCGGTCCGGGGGAGTTCGGCCGGCCTGTATCCCGCCTCCCAGAGGAGCCAGCCCAGCCGGTTATCCCCCGGAGGCGGTGGAAGCTCCAAGAGCCGTTGAGCCGGGGCCAGCCCGGCGAAATCTGCCGAGTAGAAGTTGTTCAGCAGGAAGACCTCTTCCTCGGCGAGGAGCAGCTCGGCCAACGAGGCCAGACCCTCTTCGGAAAGGAGGGGCCCGCTTCCCCCGCCGAAGTAGAGCAATTTTTCAATCCGGTAACCTTCGATCAGCTCCCAGAGAAGCAGACCGAACTGGAAATCGCGCCCATCCAGCAGTTCTACCTCGACCCGGCGATTCCCCAGTTTCCCGGCGAAGGTGGCAGAAGGAGTGGCCACGATGACCCTTCCGATGGGTTCGATTTGAAGAGCATGATCGATCAAGTCGAGGGCGACCGCCTCGCGCGCCCCGCCGACCAACCGCTCCACCTCGCTCCCCCCCTCGCCGCCGGGCATGATGAGCAAAGTAACATCTTTTGAGGACATATCGATCGGATTTTACTCTCCTGATGCTTAGGTCGCAATAGCTAGTGCTCTGCCACAGTTGATGCAACTCCAGCATGCCCCTTCCCCCTTGACGGGGGAGGGCTGGGATGGGGGTGATAATAATCCCCCTCACGCTCGCCCCTTTCCCACCAGAGGGAGCGGAAGTTGCTCATCACACCATGGTTGATGGGGCATTAGAGCCGCTCCATCTTCGGTTGGCGGGTCATCAGCTCGCTCAACTTATCGAGCGGCCTGGCTTCCCCGTAGAGGATGTCATAGACCGCTCCAGTGATCGGCATCTCCACTTGCTGCTCCCGCGCCAGCCGCTGGACCGCCGCCGTGGCAAAGACTCCCTCCGCGACCTTCTCCATCCCCTCTAGGATCTCCCTCAAAGGCTCGCCGCGGCCGAGGCGATACCCAACAAGCCTGTTCCTGCTGTGTTCCGAGGTGCAGGTAGTAACCAGATCACCCAGGCCGGAAAGCCCAAATAAAGTCTCCTTCCTCGCTCCGAGCTGCACCGCCAGGCGGACCAGCTCCGCCAGGCCTCGGGCGATCAACGCCCCCTTGGCATTGTCGCCATAGCCCAGTCCATCGGAGATTCCCGCGGCCAGGGCAATGATGTTCTTGATCGTCCCCCCATACTCCACTCCCTTGAGGTCATCGGAGAGATAGACCCGGAACCGCTCGGTCATCAGGGCCTCCTGGAGGCGGCCACCAACGGCTAGATCCTCTCCGGCGATCACCACCGTAGTGGGAAAATCCCGCCCCACCTCCTCGGCATGGCTCGGCCCGGAGAGGGTGAAGATTTTTCCATCCAATTCCTCGCCGAGGACCACGGACATCGTCTTGAAGGTCTCCCGCTCGATCCCCTTGGCCAGGTTGATCATCACGAGCCCCCGGCGTTCCTCCGGAAGGACTTCGGCCAGGTGGCGGGCGACCTCGCGCATGGCAAAGCTCGGCACGGCCAACAGTAAAGCGTTAGCGCGTTCACGCGTTAATGCGTTAAGATCAGAGAGGATCAAAAGCTCCTGGGGGAGCTCGACCCCTGGCAGATATTTCTTATTCTCCCGCTTCCGAGCAATTTCGCTGGCCAGATCGGGATCGCGGACCCAGAGTTTTGTGGTATGACCCTTATTGGCCAGGAGCCGAGCGATGGCCGTCCCCCAGCCGCCCCCGCCGAGCACCACGAAGTCCATGGTTAGACAGTAGTAGAATCGAGGATTGGCTGCAACGTGTGGAGCGCCTCTTCCGCAGTGAAGGCTGGGGGGAGGCCCAGTTGAAGGGTCAGCCTGGTGACCGGGGGAAGCTGGGACTCGAGCCGCTCGAGCAGCTCGCTCGGGTGCCCGGCGGCGACCAGCCGGCCGCCATCGATGATGAAGACCTGGTCAAGCTCTGCAANNTGATGGTCATCCCCTCTTGATTCAGTTCTAAAAGATGCTCGATCAGCTCACCACGGATTTGGGGGTCGAGAGCGGTGAGGGTCTCATCGAGGATCAACACCTCCGGCTCCCCGGCCAGGGCGGTGGCGATACACAGCTTGACCTGCTCACCGCCGGAGAGGGAAAAGGGGGAAAGGGTTTTGCAACCCTCATAATCCAAGCCGACAGCGTTGCAGGCCCTCCTCGCCCGCCGGTCACAATCCTCCCGCGACAGCCCCCTCTCCCGCAGGCCGTAGCTGATCTCCCGTTGGAGGTCCTCAGCGAACAATTGCTCCAGCGGATTTTGGAAGGCCAGACCCACCGCGGCCGACGGGCCGTCAACCTCTCGCCCGCGGAGGCGGACTACCCCGCCCTGGGGATGAAGGAGCCCGGCAAGCTGCTGGACCAACGTCGACTTCCCCGCCCCCGAGGGACCGGTGATTCCAATGAAGCTTCCCTCCTCAATCTCCAGGTTGATTCCCGCAAGCGCCTTGAGCTCGTCCTCGCGCCCAGCGTTGTAGCAAAAGATGAGATCCTCGGCCTCCAGCACGTTGGCGCGTGAGCAGGTGTGCACGTGTGCATGACTGGAGGCTGATGGCTGATAGCTGATAGCTGACATAGCCCTAAGCCGCGGCCTGAACTCCTCGGCCAGCTCTTCTACGCTCAGGGGAAGGGATTTTATCCCCTTAAGTCGATGATAAAGTTGGATGATCTGCGGCGGCCGCAGGCCTGCTTGGGAGAAGATCCGTCCGTCCTGGGAGAAGTCCCTAGGTCTGCCACTGTCAAGAAGCCTTCCCTGACTTAGAAATGCCACTTGCTCGGCGTGCTTCATCAACCCCCCATCCTGGGAGATGAGCACTATCCCCCGACCTTCTGCCTTCAGCCCCTTCAGGAGCTGAACAAGCCTCACTTGGGTCTGGACATCGATTTGGGCAAAGGGCTCATCAAGCACGAGATAGTCCGGGTTCATGGCCAGAATCCCGGCGAGGGCCAGCCGTTGGAGCTCCCCTTCGGAGAGCTCGTTCGGTGAGCGAGTTTGCTCCCTGGCCAATCCCACCAACCCCAGCGCCTCCTCCACGCGGCGGGCGATCTCCCCCGGGGGCAGGCCGAGGTTCTCCGGGCCGAACGCAATCTCCTCGGCCAGGGTATTCCCCACAATCCGATCGACCGGATTTTGAAACAGGAGGCCCACCCGGCGGCGAATCTTCCAGAGTTTCTCCCCCCGAGTGGAGAGGCCATCGACCCGCACCTCGCCGGAGTCGGGCAACAACAGGCCGTTGAGGTGCTTAGCAAGGGTGCTCTTTCCCGACCCATTCTGCCCCAAAAGGAGCAGGAGTTCCCCGGGCCGGATCTCCAGACTGACCCCGTTAAGCGCGGGATCAGCCCCGCCGGGATAGCGGTAGGAGAGCTGGCGAACTTCGATCATGGCGGGCCGAGCACGGACAGAGGCTCCCCAGGTGTTCCTCCACCCATTGGCGGGCGGCCTGAAGCTGGTGGTCCTCCTCTCCCTCATCTGTCACCGGGATATCGGGAACGAGGCCCAGATCCTGGACCCGATGGCCACCCGGGGTGGTGTACTCGGCAGTGGTGATGATCACCCCTGAGCCATCGCTCAGGGGATAGGCAGTTTGAATGACACCCTTTCCGAAGCTCCGCTCTCCGACAAGCATCCCCATCTGGTGGTCCTGCAGCGCTCCGGCCAATATCTCCGCCGCCGAGGCCGTCCCCTGATTGATCAGAACAGCGACTGGCAGATTGGGGAGGTCGTTCCCTCGCGTCAAATAGGGGTCGGTTCCGGACCCATCGGTGACGTTGAAGATCGGCCCCTGATCGACGAACTTCCCCGCTACGGCCGCTGCCTCCTCGAGAAGGCCCCCGGGATTATTCCGAAGGTCGAGGATTAAACCTTTGACCCCCTCCCCCTCGAGCAGCTCCCCCAATGCCCGGTCGAACTCCTCAGCGGCCTTCCGATTAAAGGTGGTGATCCGCAGATAACCGACTCCTTCCCCCTCCAGGCGATACTCCACCGGATCGAGCTCGATGAGGTCCCGAACGATGGTAATCTCCTCGATCGTCCCGTCCACGTGCTGGACTTTGAGGTTCACCCTTGTCCCCCGCTCGCCGCGCAGGAGTTCCACCGCCTCATCCAAGGTGATCCCCGCAGTAGAGCGGCCATCGATCTCCAAGACAATATCTCCGGCCTCTATCCCCGCCTGCTCCGCCGGTGAACCCGTCAAGGGGGTAATCACCACCAGCTTCCCCTCGCGGACCGTGATCTGGATCCCCACGCCAACGAACTCGCCGTTGAGGTCGATACTGGTAAACCGCTGGTATTCTTTGGGAGTGAGAAACCGGGAGTAGGGATCACCGAGCTCCTCGACCATCCCCCGGATTGCGCCGTAGAGGAGGTCTTGCTCGTCAATCCCCTCTCGAGGATAGAAACTATCCTTGATCCGGTCATAAGCCTCGAAGAGCGGGGCAAAGAGCCGCGAGCCCACTTGACCCCAAGTGGCGGTGATATTCCACAGGCCCAGCCCGATGATGACCGCAATCAGAAGGGCAAGGCTGATCCGACGAAACCTGCTATCCATACGCTTAACCCTCCCATATCCTAGCCGCTCCCGGCCCGATTTTCAACCGGACCTCAACTGCGCTATCCTTTGGGAGAATGGAATTAGACGGATACCGGACCATCAAAGGCGACGTCGAAGCCAAGCTAGTTCGAAAAGGCTCGCGATTCATCGCCCTGGCTCAGGGGGTAACCAGCAAAGAAGAGATAGAACAACGGTTGGAAGAGGTCAAACGGCGCTACTATGATGCGACCCACCACTGCTACGCTTACCGGCTCATCACGGGCGAGGGCATCGCGACGCGCGCCGATGATGCCGGGGAACCCAGCGGTTCGGCCGGGTCGCCGATTCTCCAGATCCTGGAAGGTGCGGGCTTATTGAACGTTCTAGTCATCGTAGTTCGCTACTACGGAGGGACCAAGCTGGG